>Ga0207969_100142_pt1 | contig 44194 bp, 39 predicted proteins | sample LakWasMet25_LOW6_2_FD_183869 | JGI IMG/M metagenome (GOLD analysis project Ga0207969, IMG submission 183869) | Freshwater sediment methanotrophic microbial communities from Lake Washington under simulated oxygen tension - Sediment Metagenome... | ecosystem: Environmental > Aquatic > Freshwater >...
GCCGACGATCTGGTGCTGGTGCTGCTTTCCGGCGGCGGCTCGGCGCTATTGGCGGCCCCCATGGCCGGCATCACGCTGGAGCAGAAGCGTGCCGTGACCAGGGCCCTGCTCGCGAGCGGCGCCAGCATCGGCGAGATCAACTGCGTCAGGAAGCACCTCTCGGCGATCAAGGGCGGCCGCCTGGCGCTCGCCGCCGCGCCGGCCCGCGTGGTGACGCTGGCGATTTCGGATGTGCCCGGCGACGACCTGTCCACCATCGCCTCCGGCCCTACCGTGCCCGATCCGACCCGCTGTGCCGACGCGCTGGAGATCGTCGAGCGCTACGCCATCGAGCTTCCCGCCGCCGCGCGCGAGGCGCTGTCGACTGGCGCCGCCGAAACGCCCAAGGCCGGCGACCCGCGCTTTGCGCGCTGCGAATCGTACGTCATCGCCACGGCGCAGTCTTCGCTTGCCGCGGCCGCCGCGGCGGCGCGCACGCAGGGCATCGCGCCGCTGGTGCTGGGGGACGCGATCGAGGGCGAGGCACGCGAGGTGGCACGCGTGCTGGGCGGCATCGCGCTGTCATGCGCAACGCACGGAGTGCCGCTGGCGCCGCCCTGCGTGCTGCTTTCCGGCGGCGAAACGACGGTCACGGTGAAAGGCCGGGGGCGCGGCGGACGCAATGCCGAATTCCTGCTCGGCCTCGCGCTGGCGCTGGGCGGACATCCGCAGGTTCATGCCATCGCCTGCGATACCGACGGCATCGACGGCTCGGAAGACAACGCCGGCGCGCTGCTGTTGCCGGATACCCCGCTGCGTGCCACGCAAGCGGGAATTGATTTGCGCCGGCGGCTGGTCGAAAATGACGCCTACAGCGTGTTTGCGGCTTTGGGCGACCTGGTCGTCACCGGGCCGACACGCACCAACGTGAATGACTTCAGGGCGATCCTGATCGAAGCGGCAGGGAGTCCGGCCGCAGTGGAGAAATGATGAGTCAGCCCGAACAGTCTGCCGTGACCGCGCCGGACGCCGCAATTGCCGACCGCGACGCCCTGCTCGCCGAGCTTGCCCGCGTGCTGCCGGCGGCGGCGCTGCTGTCCGCGGCCGAGGATTTGAAGCCCTACGAATGCGACGGGCTCACCGCCTATCGCGCACTGCCGTGGGCGGTGGCCTTGCCCCAGAATGACGAACAGGTCGTCGCGGTGCTGAAAGTCTGTCACGCGCGCAAGGTGCCGGTGGTCGCGCGCGGCGCCGGCACCGGCCTTTCCGGAGGCGCCACGCCGGTGGTGCAGGGCGTGGTCCTGTCGCTGGCGAGATTCATGCGCATCCTGGAAATCGATCCGCTGGCCCGCCTGGCGCGGGTGCAGCCCGGTGTGCGCAACCAGGCCATCTCCGAAGCGGTGGCGCCCTTCGGTCTCTACTACGCGCCTGACCCGAGTTCGCAGATCGCCTGCACCATCGGCGGCAACGTCGCGGAGAACTCCGGCGGCGTGCATTGCCTGAAGTACGGGCTCACTTTGCACAACGTGCTCAAGGTCCGCGTAGCGCTGATGAACGGCGAAGTCATCGAGATCGGCTCGCATGCCCTGGACGATCCCGGCTACGACCTGCTGGCGCTGATGATCGGTTCCGAAGGCATGCTCGGCGTGGTGCTGGAAGCTACCGTCAAGCTGACGCCGAAGCCGCGTACGGCGCAGGTGGTGATGGCCAGTTTCGACAGCGTGATCGAGGCGGGCAACGCCGTGGCGGCCATCATTGCCGCCGGCATCATTCCCGCCGGCCTCGAGATGATGGACAAGCTGGCCACGGCCGCGGTCGAGGATTTCGTCCATGCCGGCTACGACCTCGAGGCGGCGGCGATCCTGCTCGCCGAATCCGACGGCACGGCGGAAGAGGTCGCCGAGGAAATCGCCACCATGTCCACCCTGCTGGAAAAGAACGGCGCGCGCCAGTTGCGCATTTCGCAGAGCGAGGCGGAACGTCTCAAGTACTGGGCCGGACGCAAGGCGGCGTTCCCGGCAGTGGGCCGCATCACGCCCGACTATCTGTGCATGGACGGCACGATTCCGCGGAAGCACCTCTCGCACGTGCTGACCCGCATCGCTGAGCTGTCTGCCGAATTCCACCTGCGCTGCGCCAACGTGTTCCATGCCGGAGACGGCAACCTGCATCCGCTGATCATGTTCGATGCGCGCAATCCGGGCGAAACGGAGCGGGCGATCGCCTTCGGGGCGAAGATCCTCGAACTGTCGGTCGATGTCGGCGGCACCATCACCGGCGAGCATGGCGTCGGCGTCGAAAAGGTCAAGCAGATGTGCGTGCAGTTTTCACGCGAGGAGCTCGAAGCCTTCCACGCCGTCAAGGCCGCCTTCGATCCGCTGACGCTGCTCAATCCCGGCAAGGCGGTGCCCTATCCGCGGCACTGCTCCGAGTACCGTCTGACCGGGAGCGCGCGATGACCGATCACATCGAGGAATTCCGTTCGCGTATTCTCGAACGCAAACCCCTGCGCCTTAAGGGCGGCGGCAGCAAGGATTTCTATGGCGGACCGCTCGCCGGCGAAGTGCTCGATACGCGGGGCTACAGCGGGGTCGTCGCCTACGAGCCGACCGAGTTGGTGATCACAGCGCGTGCCGGCACTCCGTTGGCCGAGATCGAGTCGGCGCTGGCGGCACGGCGTCAGGTGCTTGCTTGCGAGCCGCCGCACTTCGGCGCCGCCACTCTCGGTGGCGCAGTGGCCGCCGGATTGTCCGGCCCGCGCCGGGCGGTGTCCGGCAGCCTGCGCGACTATGTGCTCGGCGTGAAGCTGATGGACGGCGAAGGCCGCGAACTCAATTTCGGCGGCCAGGTGATGAAGAATGTCGCAGGTTTCGACGTCTCGCGCCTGGTCGCCGGAAGCCTCGGCACGCTGGGCCTGATCCTCGAAGTGTCGCTCAAGGTGATGCCGCAACCAGTGGCGGAGGCGACGCTGCGCTTCGAGATGCCGCAGGACAAGGCTCTGGACGCGCTGAATTGTTGGGGCGGTCAGCCCGTGCCGCTGGCCGCGAGCTGCTGGCAGGATGCCGTGCTGACGCTGCGCCTGGCCGGCGCGCGAGCCGCCGTCACGGCCGCCTGCGAAAGACTGGGCGGCGAGCGCGTCGCCGAGGTTGAGGCGGCTGGCTTCTGGGCTGGGCTGCGGGAGCAGACCATGGCCTTCTTCGCCGGCGATGCCCCCTTGTGGCGACTTTCGGTACCGTCGGTGGCCCCGCCGCTGAGTCTGCCGGGGCCGCAACTGATCGAATGGGGCGGAGCGCAGCGTTGGCTGCGCGGCGTCGGCGATGCCGCACATTTGCGCGAAACTGCCGCGAGAGTGGGCGGGCACGCGACCCTGTTTCGCGGCGGGGACAAGACCGGGGGCGTGTTCGCGCCGCTGTCGCCGGCCCTGATGGAAGTGCACCGCCGGCTGAAGCAGAGCTTCGACCCCTACGGGGTTTTCAACCCCGGCCGCCTGTATTCCGAGTTCTGAGCATGGAAACCCATCTTGCCGATTTCATCCGTCATACCACCGCCGGCCGCGAGGCCGAGGAGATCCTGCGTCGGTGCGTCCATTGCGGCTTCTGCACCGCGACCTGCCCGACCTATCAGTTGCTGGGTGACGAACTGGACGGACCGCGCGGCCGTATTTATCTGATCAAGCAGGTGCTCGAAGGCGTCGAGCCGACTGAGAAGACCCGCCTGCATCTCGATCGCTGCCTTTCCTGCCGTTCCTGCGAAACCACATGCCCCTCGGGCGTGCAGTACACGCGGCTGCTCGACATCGGCCGCGAAGTGGTCGAGAGCAAGGTGCCGCGCACCGGCAGCGATGCATTCGTGCGCGGAGCACTGAAGAACCTGCTGCCGCGTTCGACACTGTTCGGCGCGGCGATGAGGCTGGGGCAGTCGGTGCGGCTGGTGCTGCCGGGTGCGCTGCGTGCCAAGGTGCCGCCGCTTTCCTCTGCCGGCCCGGCGCCGCAGCGCAGCCACGCGCGGAAACTGATCGCGCTGGCTGGTTGCGTGCAGCCCTCGATGTACCCGAACGTCAACGGTGCGACGCGGCGCGTGCTCGACCGCCTCGGCATCGAGATGATCGAGGCGGCAGGGGCGGGCTGCTGCGGAGCGGTGCGCGCGCATCTCAACGCCGCGGAAGGCGCGCGCGACGATGCCCGGCGCAACATCGACGCCTGGTGGCCGCTGCTCGAAGCAGGCGCGGAAGGCCTGGTGATGACGGCTTCCGGCTGCGGTTCGCACGTGCTCGAATATGCCCATCTGCTGCAGGAAGATCCCGACTACGCCCTGAAGGCCGCGCGGGTGGTGTTGGCGACGCGCGACATCAGCGAGGTGATTGCAGCCGAGGAGGCCGGTCTCGCGTCTCTGCTTCAGGCCTGCCGTCCCTTGCCCGAGAGCGAGCGCCTGCTGGCGTTTCAAAGCCCCTGCAGCCTGCAGCACGCACTCAAGATTCGCGGCACCGTCGAGTTGCTGCTGAGTGCCGCCGGTTTTACGCTGACCGCGGTCGCCGACGCTCACCTGTGCTGCGGTTCGGCGGGTACCTATTCCGTCCTGCAGCCGGAGATCTCCAAACGTTTGCAGGCAAACAAGATCGCCGCGCTGACCGCGGGCGGCCCGGCCGCGATCGCCAGCGCCAATGTCGGCTGCATCGGGCATCTGCAGGGCGCCACCGCCCTGCCGGTGCGGCACTGGATCGAACTGCTCGACGAGCGGCTGTCGTCGTGAGCGACGTCCGCCGGGTCGCCCCAAGGAAGTCGCAGCAAAACTGCATGACCGCGCAGCGGCGCACCACCGTCGACCCCTGCCTTGGACTGGGGTTTGCGGGGAGGACAATCGGATGAGCGCAATCGGGCTCGACGCCAAGGCGCGCGACTGGGAAACCCTGAGAGCCTCGTTTCGCTGGCAGGTGCCGGCCCGCTACAACATCGCCCGGGCCTGCTGCGGGCGCTGGGCGGACGACCGGGCGCGCTTCGCCCTCTACTACGAGGACGAAGCCGGCCACACGGAAGCCTGGACCTTCTGGGACGTGCAGCAGGCCGCCAACCGTCTTTCCAACGTGCTGGGCGCCATGGGCGTCATGGCCGGCGACCGCGTCGCCATCATCCTGCCGCAGCGGCCGGAAACCGGCATTGCACACATGGCCTGCTATCAGATGGGCGCTATCGCCGTGCCGGTGTCGCACCTGTTCGGCGCCGATGCGCTCGAATTCAGGTTGTCGCACGCCGAGGTTAGGGTGGCCATCGTCGACGAGGGCGGGCTGGAAAAGCTTGCCGCCGCGCGCCCGGCGCTGCCGCAGCTGAAGCACGTGATCGGCGTCGGCGGCGCGCGCGAATCCTGGGTGCGCGAGTGGTCCGCGCTGCTGCCGCTTGCCTCCTCGCACTACGCGGCGCGCGACACTGCGGCCGACGACCCGGCGATGATCATCTACACCAGCGGCACCACGGGCAATCCCAAGGGTGCGCTGATCGCGCAGCGCAGCCTGCTCGGCAATCTGCCGGGCTTCGTCTGCTCGCACGATTTCTATCCGCAGCGCGGCGACATGTTCTGGTCGCCGGCCGACTGGGCCTGGACCGGCGGCCTGTTCGACGCATTGCTGCCGAGCTGGAATTTCGGCCAGCCGCTGCTCGGCTATCGCGGTCGCTTCGATCCGGAAAAGGCGTTCTGGCTGATGCAAAAGTACGGAGTCAGGAACAGCTTCCTGTTTCCGACGGCGCTGAAGATGATGATGAAGGCGGTGCCGCAGCCGAGAGAGAAATACGACCTCGCCCTGCGCAGCATCATGAGCGCCGGCGAGACCGTCGGCGAAACCGTGTGCCACTGGGCGCAGGAGGCACTGGCGGTGACGGTCAACGAAATGTACGGCCAGACAGAGATCAACTACATCGTCGGCAACTGCGCGACGGTGGCGTCGCCCAAGGCCGGAGCGATGGGGCGCGGCTATCCGGGCCACCAGTTGGCTGTGCTCGACGATGAGGGCAATCCGGTGGCGCCTGGCGAACTCGGCGAAGTATGCGTGCAGCGCAGCTGCGACGGACTGATGGACCCGGTATTCATGCTCGGCTACTGGAAGAATCCCGAGGCCACGGCGGAGAAGTTCTTCGGCGGCGGCATCGACGACCCGCGGGCCTGGGGCCGCACCGGCGACCTGGCAAAGATGGACGAGGACGGCGTGCTCTGGTACCAGGGGCGCAGCGACGACATGTTCAAGAGCGCCGGTTACCGCATCGGTCCGGGCGAAATCGAGAACTGTCTGGTCAAGCATCCGGCCGTGGCCAATGCCGCCGTGATCGGCGAACCGGACCCCGTGCGCGGCACCGTGGTCAAGGCCTTCATCGTGCTGCAGGCCGGCGAAAAACCCTCTGCGGAACTCGAAGCGTCGCTGCAGCAGCATGTACGCCAATACCTGGCGCCCTACGAATATCCCAAGATCATCGAGTTCATCGATGCCCTGCCGATGACCACCACCGGCAAGGTGCAGCGCCGCTTCCTGCGCCAGCGACGCTGACGCTGCCTATTCCAGCCAGCGCCGCCGCCAGAAGATGATGGACAGCGTGGTGGCCACCGTCGCCATCATGCCGATGGCGATCATGAATCCGGTAGGCAGGTCGAGCAGCGGCATGCTCTTGAAGTTCATGCCGAAGATGCCGGAAATCAGCGTCGCCGGCATGAAGATGATGGCGACCACGGTCAGCGCCCTGACCTCCTGATTGACGCGGTTGCTTACTGCGGACAGGTAGATGTCCAGCATGCCCGCGATCACGTCGCGATTGGCCTCCAGCGACTCGATGGCATGCACCGTGTGGTCGTAGATGTCGCGCAGGTAGGGGCGGGTTTCGGGGCGGAAGAAGCGGTCGTCGGCGCGCGTCAGGCTGTTGATCACTTCGCGCAGGGGCCAGATCGAGCGACGCAGCGTGAGGGTTTCGCGCTTCAACTGGTGTACTGTCTGCAGCGAGCCCGGCCTGGGCCGTTCCAGCATCATGTCTTCCAGTTCTTCGGTGCGCTCGCCGATGCTCTCGAGGATGGTGAAATAGCGGTCGACGATGGCGTCCAGCAGCGAATAGGCGAGGTAGTCGGCGCCCAGCTTGCGGATCTGGCCGCGGTCCTGGCGCAGGCGTTCGCGCACCGGGTCGAAGCGGCCGCTGGGGCGTTCCTGGAAGGTCAGGACAAAGTTGCGGCCGAGTATCAGGCTGACCTGGTCGGAACTGACCTGGTGGGTTTCGTTGTCGATTTCGAAGAAGCGGGCGACCATGAAGAGGTAGTCGCCGTAGTCGTCTATTTTTGGTCGCTGGTCGGTGTTGAGGATGTCTTCCAGCACCAGCGGATGGAGCTTGAAGCGGCGCCCGATTTCGGCCATCACTTCGGGTTCGTGCAGGCCGTGCACGTTGAGCCAGAGCACCGGGAGTTGCGGCTGGTAGGCTTGGGACGCGGCCAGCGAGGCGAATTGGTGTTCGGTGAGCTCCGTCTCGCCGTATTCGATCAGGGAGATCGCCGCCTGCTCGGTTTTGCGCTCGCCCAGGTGGATCAGCACGCCGGGCGCGAGGCCGACCTTGGCCGCCGAAGAAAGGCGTTTGGCGGCGCGGGCGCGAGAGCGATTCGGCTTTGAGCTCGTCATGTCGGGGCTATTGAAGGAGGCTTGATATCGATCAAATGGATTGATGTGGAAGGCGTATCATACCGGCGGCGCGCCATCTGCGTTGGCAAGGCGCAAAAGTTGCGGACGAGAACGAGAACAACAGGCCCTCGTCGATCTGGCTTTAAATGAAACTGCGAATGGGAGAATCATGGCGCTGACAATTGGAGTTCCCCGCGAAACGCTGCCGGGAGAAAAACGTGTTGCTACGGTACCCGAAGTCGTTGAAAAACTGATCAAGCTGGGTTTCAAGGTGGCCGTCGAATCCGGCGCCGGCGATGCGGCGAATTGCAGTGACGACAGCTATCGGGCCGCAGGCGCGCAGATCATCGAAGGCGCCGCCAAACTGTGGGCGGCGTCCGACATCGTTTTCAAGATTGGCGTACCGACGACAGAGGAGGTCGGACTCCTGCGCGAAGGCGGTACCCTGATCGGCTTCGTCTGGCCGGCACAAAACCCGGAATTGATGCAGCAGCTGGCGGCAAAGAAGGCCACCGTGCTGGCCATCGACTCGCTGCCGCGCCAGCTTTCCCGCGCCCAGAAGATGGACGCCCTGACTTCCCAGGCCGGCGTTGCCGGCTATCGCGCCGTCATCGAGGCCGCCAACGCCTTCGGCCGCTTCTTCAACGGCCAGATCACGGCCGCGGGCAAGGTGCCGCCGGCCAAGGTCTTCATCGCCGGCGCCGGCGTGGCCGGCCTCGCTGCAATCGGTACGGCGGCCGGTCTGGGCGCCATCGTGCGCGCCAACGACACCCGTGCCGAAGTGGCCGACCAGGTCGTGTCGCTCGGCGGCGAATTCGTCAAGGTCGATTACGAGGAAGAAGGTTCCGGCGGCGGCGGCTACGCCAAGGTCATGAGCGAGGGCTTCCAGCAGGCCCAGCGCGAGATGTACGCCAAGCAGGCCCGGGAGGTGGACATCATCATCACCACTGCGCTGATTCCCGGCAAACCCGCGCCGCGGCTGATCACCGCCGAGATGGTGCAGAGCATGAAGCCGGGCAGCGTGATCGTCGACATGGCGGCCGAGCGTGGCGGCAACTGCGAGCTGACCGAGCCGGGCAAAGCGGTGGTGAAGCACGGGGTCACCATCATCGGCTACAGCGACCTCAACTCGCGCCTGGCCAAGCAGTCCTCGACGCTTTACGCCACCAACCTGTTCCGCCTCACCGAGGAACTTTGCAAGGCCAAGGACGGTGTCATTGACGTCAACATGGAAGACGACGCCATTCGCGGCCTGACCGTAATCAAGAACGGCGAAGTCACCTGGCCGCCTCCGGCGCTCAAGCCGTCCGCTGCTCCGCCTGCGAAGCCGGCTGCCGCGCCGGCGGCAGCCGCCAAGAAGGGGCACGGTCACGGCGCCGCGAGCGCGCCGATGGCCGGCAACAAGCTGGCCGTCATGTTCGGCGTCGCCGCCGCGCTGTTCTGGTTCGTCGGCGCCAATGCACCGGGGGCCTTCCTGGCGCATTTCACGGTCTTCGTGCTGGCCTGCTTCGTCGGCTACATGGTGGTGTGGAACGTGACGCCGGCGCTGCACACGCCGCTGATGAGCGTGACCAACGCGATTTCCAGCATCATCGCCATCGGTGCCCTGGTGCAGATAGCGCCGCCGCTGGCCGGCGGCATGCCGCCCGACCAGTGGATACGCTGGCTGGCGGTGGTGGGGATCGTACTCACCTCGGTCAACATGTTCGGCGGCTTCTCCGTGACCCAGCGCATGCTGGCCATGTTCCGCAAATAAACCAGGAGACACGACATGTCTGGAAATCTGGCAACCGTCTCCTACATCGGAGCAACCATTCTTTTCATCCTCAGCCTCGGCGGACTTTCCAATCCCGAGACCTCGCGCCGCGGCAATCTCTTCGGCATGATCGGCATGGCCATCGCCGTGCTGGCCACCGTGTTCGGGCCGCGCGTGACGACGGCCGGGATTCCGTGGATCATCGGCGCCATGGTGGTCGGCGGCGCTGTCGGCCTGTATGCGGCCAAGGTCGTCAAGATGACGCAGATGCCCGAACTGGTGGCGCTGATGCACAGCCTGGTCGGCCTGGCGGCTTGTCTCGTCGGCTACGCCAGCTACATCGATACCTCGACCCCGCTCGCCGGCGCCGAAAAGTCGATCCACGAGATGGAAATCTACATCGGCATCCTGATCGGCGCGGTAACCTTCTCCGGATCGCTGATCGCCTTCGGCAAGCTATCGGGCAAGATCGGCGGCTCGCCGATGTTGCTGCCGGCACGTCACTGGATGAATCTGGCCGGCCTGCTGGTGGTGATCTGGTTCGGCCGCGAGTTCATCAACGCCCACACCATCGCCGACGGCATGACGCCGCTGATCGTGATGACGGTGATCGCCCTGCTATTCGGCATCCACATGGTGATGGCGATCGGCGGCGCCGACATGCCGGTGGTGGTTTCGATGCTCAACAGCTACTCGGGCTGGGCGGCGGCGGCGACAGGCTTCATGCTCTCCAACGACCTGTTGATCGTGGTCGGCGCACTGGTGGGTTCCTCCGGCGCGATCCTGTCCTACATCATGTGCCGGGCGATGAACCGCAACTTCATCAGCGTCATCGCCGGCGGCTTCGGCACCGGCGGCGGCACGCCTGCGCCCAAGGGCGACGCGGCGCAGCCGGCCGGCGAAGTGGTGCCGATCAGCGCCGTGGAAACGGCCGAACTGCTGAAGGACGCCAAGAGCGTGATCATCGTTCCCGGCTACGGGATGGCGGTGGCCCAGGCGCAGCACACGGTGTACGAGATCACCAAGCATCTGCGCGAGAAGGGCGTCAATATCCGCTTCGGCATCCACCCGGTGGCGGGGCGCATGCCTGGCCACATGAACGTGCTGCTGGCCGAAGCCAGGGTGCCCTACGACATCGTTATGGAAATGGACGAGCTCAACGACGACTTCCCGACCACGGACGTGGCGATGGTCATCGGCGCCAACGACATCGTCAACCCGGCAGCGCAGGACGACCCGACCAGCCCGATCGCCGGCATGCCGGTGCTCGAAGTCTGGAAGGCCAAGACCTCGATCGTGATGAAGCGTTCGATGGCGTCGGGCTATGCCGGCGTGGACAATCCGCTCTTCTACAAGGAAAACAATCGCATGCTGTTCGGCGATGCGAAGAAGATGCTGGACGAAGTGCTGGTGGCGCTGAAGAGTTGATTTGCCGATCGGCATCGGCGAAACGCCGCGGCATGCCGCGGCGTTTTTGTTGCAGGGTCCGGGTGTCGTGCAAGAGTCGGCGCCGGCGGTACGGTGGCCGGGCGATCAGTGCCGGGTCGGCGTAGCATTCCGCCCATGAAACTCGAACCGGAAGCATTGCGGCAAATCGTTGACCGCACGCTCGACCACTACCAAAAGCGGGCCGATGCCTTTTGGGAAGGCACGCGCCACCATGACGTCGAACAGAATATCGAGGCCTTGCTGCGCCATATCCAGGCAGAGCCGCCATTCACCATCCTCGACTTCGGTTGTGGTCCGGGACGCGACCTCGCGGCATTTGTCCGGCGCGGGCATCGCGCTACAGGGCTAGAAGGAGCGCCGGCCCTCGCGGAACTGGCGCGGGCCAACAGCGCGTGCGAAGTCTGGCAGCAGGACTTCCTCCGGCTGGACTTGCCCGACGCCTGTTTTGACGGCGTGTTCGCCAATGCTTCGCTGTTTCATGTGCCGAGGCAGGAACTGCCGCGCGTGTTGCGGCAACTGCACGCGACGCTGAAACCCCATGGTGTGCTGTTCAGTTCGAATCCCCGCGGCGACAATCAGGAGACCATCAACGGCGAACGCTATGGCGCCTATTACGACCTCGCCGGGTGGTGCAATCACCTGACGGCGGTCGGCTTCGTCGAGATCGAACACTACTACCGCCCGCCCGGTCTGCCGCGGGACCAGCAGCCGTGGCTGGCCAGCGTCTGGCGCAGGCAGGAACGGCCATGACGACGACGTCGCGCCTGCTGCTGGTCGGCGCCACGGGTGCCGTCGGCCGGGCGGTGCTCAAGCAGGCGCTCGCCGATCCGCGCGTGGCGGAAGTCGTGGCCCTGACGCGGCGCCCCTTGGACGTGGCCCCCCGGCTCACCAACGTCGTGGCCGCCTTCGACGATATCCCGGCAGATGCGCCATGGTGGCAGGTCGACGCCGTGATCTGCGCTCTGGGCACGACACGGCGCGCGGCCGGGTCCGACGAGAAATTCGCTGCCGTGGATAGGGAACTGCCCCTGCGCATTGCGCGGCTCGCCCGGGCCGCCGGCGCCGCGCGCTTTGCGCTGGTCTCCTCGCTTGGCGCCGATGCCGCATCGGGGAATTTCTATCTGCGCACCAAGGGCGAAGCCGAGGATGCGATTCGCCGGGTCGGTTATCCCGGCTACACGGTCGTGCGCCCCTCGCTGATCGATGCCGATCGCGTCGAGAGCCGGCCTGGCGAACGTCTGGCCCTGATAGTTGCGCGTGCGCTGAATCCCTTGATTCCCCGTCGCTGGAAGGCCGTGAAGGCGGGAGCCATCGCCAAGGCCCTGCTCGATGCGGCGCTGGCTCCCGAGCCCGTCAGCCGGGTGATCGAGTCCGCGGAGCTGCACGCCACGACGGCAGGGCGATGATGATACGGAGCAGCGCAATTCGGGCGACGCTGTGGTGGGGCATGATGTTGGGCACGATGCTGGCCGGCGCTGCATGGATCCGGGCCGGTGAGTCCGGCCTGCTCTCATTCGATCGTGAGGCGTTGCGCGTGGCGAATGCATGGCGCGGCCCTTGGCTCGACGAGGCATTTCTCCGCCTGACCTGGCTGGGATCCCTGTGGATATTGCTGCCTGTGGTGCTGGTTGCCGGCGTCCAGCTGTGGCGCAAGGGGAAGTGGGTCGAGGCCCTTTTCATCTTCGTGGCCCTGATTGGGGGCTCGCTGCTCGCCCGGCAGGTGAAGGAGCTGGTGCTGCGTCCGCGGCCCGATCTGTTTCCGGCCCTGACGGCGGCCGGATCGGAATTTTCGTTTCCCAGCGCTCATGCGGTACAGGTCACCGCAGTCGCTGCGGCCGTATGGCTGGTCGCGGCTCGCCTGGCGCCACAGCGCCGGAAGCGGCTCATTCCGCTGTTGCTCCTGATCGTCGCTGCAGTGGATCTGTCGCGCCTCTACCTGCAGGTGCATTACCTAAGCGACGTTGTGGCGGGCACGGTTGCCGCGGTATGTTGGGTGGCCGGACTGAGCGTCCTGCTATTGCCGAAGGATGCCGCCAGGGATGGCTGAGCGAAGGATTCGCGGGGAGAAATGAAAAAGGCGGGCCGCAGCCCGCCTTTCTATTCAAGAAGCCGGAATTACTTCTTGGCTTCCTTCTTCTCTTCCTTCTTCTCGGCCTTCTTCTCTTCCTTCTTCTCGGCCTTCTTCTCTTCCTTCTTCTCTTCCTTCTTTTCAACCTTCTTCTCTTCCTTCTTCGGTGCATCAGCAGCGAAGGAACCAGCGGAAACGGCAGCGAAGGCGGCGGCGATCAGAATGGACAGTAGCTTGCTCATGTACGACTCCTTGGATATTTTGGTTGTCGTGCCGCCCCGAATGGCATGCACGAATTTCCATTAACGCCTATCCCTTTCGCCAAGTTGACCAGTCCTCCAGGAATTTGCGCTTTCGAGCCGGTTCGGACGAGTCGTCCAGTCGAGCAGAAGAACCAATGCCTCGCAGCTCATTGCAACGGAGTGGTTGCTCACTTGTAAGGGTTCCGTTGTCCGGAGCTGCTAGCGGTTCGGCTTGCCGGTGCGCCATCGGCGCGGCCGCGCCAGCGCCGGTCAGGGCCGGAACAGCCGCTCGGCGTTACGAAAGGCTATCTTCTCGGCGACGTCGCGAGGCAGTTGCGCCAGCCAGGAGCGGTAATCGCTCATGGTGTTGCCGTAGCTGTCCCAGCGTTCATTGATCCAGGTGTCGGAGCCGAGCAGAAAGCGGTCCGGATAGCGCTCGAACAGGGCTTTCCATTCCGCCGTCAGTTTGCCGCCGGAGGTGATGCCGTAGCGATAGGAGAGCTCGCACCAGAGTGCCGGATAGCGCTCGAGATAGGCGGCGACTTTTTCCGGCGCCGTGGAAAAGCCGGTGTGGGCCCAGACGATCCTTGCCTTCGGGTTGTGGGCGAACAGGATTTCCAGCGCTTCGTCATCGGCGTGTGCATGCAGGTAGAGATTCCTTTCGACCGCGAAATCCACCGTGCGCTTGACCCATTTCGTCGCCGCGCCCTTGCCCGAGAGATGGAACTCGCCGATGCCGACGTAGTAGCCGCGCTTGTATTCGGTTTCGATCAGGTCCTGGATGGAGGGATCGTTCATCCAGGTCTGGATGTCGGCACGGACGCGGTAGGGCCGGATGAAGGGCACCACCCAAAGGCCCTTCGGCTTTGCCTCATAGAGCGCGCGGGTTCCGTCGTTGGGCCGGCTCGTCGCGAGGATGCCGGTGACGTTCTGCTGCCGGAACAGGTTCAGCACCTTTTCCAGCGGGTAATAGGGCACGGGCTCCCAGTTGTAGTGCAGATGGGCATCGAAGATCGGCAGCGGAGCGGGATCGGCGGCGCGTGCGAGCGGGGCCATGACAAGCACCAGTAGTACTGCCAATGCGGCAAGACGGCAGGGCATGGGGCTTCTGAACAACTTTCCGCCGCCGCGGTTAGAAGTCGTCGGCGCGACTTTCACCTCAAGGTCCGAGGCACCCGGCTGCGGCAGCTTCGGCACCGATCTTCTTGATTAGCGTCAATTTGGATTTGTCATCGATCTTGTCGTTGATAAATGCCGCGTCGGATTCTGTGGCATAGCGTTGGCAACTTGGGCTGCCAAGAATCCGAGTCCGGTACTGATAGGCCGCGCTGAGATCGCCGCCAGCCGGGGCTCCGGGCAGATTGGCGTAGGACTGAGGCTTGCCATCGACGATGATCGTATGCGTCTTGGGCTTGGGGATAGGCTTCGCGGCGGGCGCAGGTGCCGGAACTGGCGCTGGCGCATCGGCAAGGGCTGCACCACTCAGGGTCAGCAAGGCCAGCAAAGCGATTCGGTGTAGTGCGATCACGAACTCCTCCGTGCCAAAAAGTTGGTAGTTGCAGACTATACCGTCATACATCGATGTGGGGCGTCTTTTCCCCTCGCTCATTTTGTCGCAACAACGATGGAAACGCCCATGACCGACGATTTCGCCCGCCATCTGCGGCATTCGAGCATGGCCCACTTTCAGACTAAGAGTCTAGCCCATGGACTGCTTTGCGCCAGCTACGCGGGCGTGATTAGGCATTTCCTTCGCGCCGATCGTGCTCGGCCCACAAGGCGCGGGCAAAAGCCTTCCACGCCGCGCCGCCATGGGTAAGGAGGTCCGCGTTCGCGCTTTCCTTCATTACCGTCAACATCAACTGCGCGAGGCCGAAGAGTTCGATCCGGGCACGATCTTCCGGGTCGTCCGGTTCGCAGTTGTCCTGGCCAAGTTTGCAGTCGAGGGCCTGGCGTGCCAGCTCGCGCACCTGTACTTCATCGTTCCAGTCGATTCCCAGGATCACCCCCTTGGTCTCGATTTCGTGCTCGATCTGCCGAGCTTCGCGGGAATAGTTCTCGATGCCGCTCATGAGGCCGCCTTCCGTGTGCGGCGGGCAGACTTCGGCTTCGGTTTCGGCGCTGCTTCGGATGCCAGCCGCGCTGCGAGAAAGCGCGCGAGATAGCGGCCGGTATAGCTGCCCTTGACCAGCGCCACATCCTCCGGCGTCCCCGCGGCAATGATGCGGCCGCCGCCGTCGCCGCCTTCCGGGCCGAGATCGACCACCCAGTCGGCGGTCTTGATCACGTCGAGGTTGTGCTCGATGACCACCACGGTGTTGCCGTGGTTGCGCAGGCGATGCACTACCGAGAGCAGCATTTCGATATCCTGGAAATGCAGGCCGGTAGTGGGCTCGTCGAGAATGTACAGCGTACGCCCGGTGTCGCGCTTGGACAGTTCCAGCGCCAGCTTGACGCGCTGGGCCTCGCCGCCGGACAGCGTGGTGGCCGACTGCCCGAGCTGGATGTAGGAGAGGCCGACATCCACCAGCGTCTGCAGCTTGCGGGCGACGACCGGCACCGGATCGAAGAACTCGCGCGCCTGCTCGACCGTCATCTGCAGGACTTCGTGAATCGTCTTGCCCTTGTAGCGGACTTCGAGGGTTTCGCGGTTGTAGCGCTTGCCGTGGCAGACATCGCAGGGTACGAAGATGTCGGGCAGGAAATGCATTTCGACCTTGATCATGCCGTCGCCCTGGCAGGCCTCGCAGCGCCCGCCCTTGACGTTGAAGCTGAAGCGCCCGGGGCTGTAGCCACGCTCGCGCGAAGCGGGCACGCCGGCGAAAAGTTCGCGGATCGGCGTCAGCAGCCCGGTGTAGGTCGCGGGATTGGAGCGCGGCGTGCGGCCGATCGGCGACTGGTCGACGTTGATCACCTTGTCGAAGAACTCGAGGCCTTCGATCTCGCGATGCGGCGCCGGTTCCAGCGCGGAACCGTAGAGATGGCGTGCGGCGGCGGCATACAGCGTGTCGTTGATCAGGGTCGACTTGCCCGAGCCGGAAACGCCGGTGATGCAGGTGAACAGGCCCACCGGAATCTGCAGATCGACCCGCTTCAGGTTGTTGCCGCTGGCGTCGCAAATCTTCAGTTCACGTGTCGCGTCCGGTGGCGTGCGCCTTGCGGGGATCGCTATCTCGCGCCGGCCGGAGAGAAATGCCCCGGTCAGCGATGCGCTGTTGGCGGCGACCTCTGCCGGAGTGCCTTCGGCCACCACATGGCCGCCATGCTCGCCGGCGCCGGGGCCCATATCGACGACATAGTCTGCCGACTCGATGGCTTCGAGGTCGTGCTCGACCACGATGACCGTGTTGCCCAGGTCGCGCAGATGCGTCAGTGTCTCCAGCAGGCGCGCGTTGTCGCGCTGGTGCAGTCCAATCGAAGGTTCGTCGAGCACGTACATGACGCCGGTGAGGCCCGAGCCGATCTGCGAGGCGAGCCGGATGCGCTGCGCCTCGCCGCCGGAGAGCGTCTCCGCCGAGCGGTCGAGCGAGAGGTAGTCGAGCCCGACATTGATCAGGAAGGACAGCCGCGCGGTGATTTCCTTGAGGATCTTTTCACCGACCTGGGCCTTCTGCCCAGTGAGCTGCAGCAGATTGAAGAAGTCGCGGCAATTGATCAGGGAGAGGCGGCTGATGTCGGAGATCGTCATGCCGCCGACGAAGACATGGCGCGCCTCGCGGCGCAGGCGCATGCCGCCGCATTCGGGGCAGGGCTTGTTGTTGAGGTACTTCGACAATTCCTCGCGCACCATCATCGAGTCGGTCTCGCGGTAGCGGCGCTCGAGGCTGGGGATGATGCCCTCGAAGGGGTGCGTGCGGTCGAAGCGCGTGCCTTTTTCGTTCAGATACTTGAACTTGATCTGCTCCTTGCCCGAGCCGTAGAGCACGATGTTGGTTGTCTCTATCGGCAGCTTCTCGAAGGGAATATTGGTGTCGATGCCGTAGTGGGCTGCCAAGGATTCCAGCATCTGGAAATAGAACTGGTTGCGCCGGTCCCAGCCTTTGATCGCGCCCGCGGCCAGGCTCAGGTGCGGATAGGCCACCACCCGCGCGGGATCGAAGAACTGGATCTGGCCGAGGCCGTCGCACTTCTGGCAGGCACCCATCGGGTTGTTGAAGGAGAACAGCCTCGGCTCGAGTTCCTGCAGCGCGTAGCTGCACACCGGGCACGCGAATTTCGACGAGAACAGATACTCCTCGCCGCTGTCCATTTCGACGGCCAGCGCGCGCCCTTCGGCGTGCATCAGCGCGGTCTCGAAGCTCTCCGCCAGGCGCTGGCGCACGTCGGGCCGCACCTTGAGACGATCGACCACGATGTCGATGGTGTGCTTCTGGGTTTTGGCCAACTTGGGCAGGCTGTCGATGTCGTGCACCTTCCCGTCCACGCGAAGGCGCACGAACCCCTGCGCGCGCAGCTCGGCGAAAAGGTCGAGCTGCTCGCCCTTGCGGTTGGCCACGACGGGCGCGAGGATCATCAGCTTGGTGTCCTCGGGCAGGGCCAGCACGTGGTCGACCATCTGCGAGACGCTGTTGGCCTCCAGCGGCAGATCGTGGTCCGGACAGTGCGGCGTACCGGCGCGGGCATAGAGCAGGCGCAGGTAGTCGTGGATCTCGGTGACGGTGCCGACCGTCGAGCGCGGATTGTGGCTGGTGGCCTTCTGCTCGATCGAGATCGCCGGCGAGAGGCCCTCGATCAGGTCCACGTCGGGCTTTTCCATCAACTGCAGGAATTGCCGTGCGTAGGCCGAAAGCGATTCGACATAGCGGCGCTGGCCCTCTGCATACAGGGTGTCGAAGGCCAGCGAGGACTTGCCCGAGCCGGACAGGCCGGTGATGACCGTCAAGCGGTTCCTCGGCAGGTCGAGGCTGATGTTCTTGAGGTTGTGCATTCGCGCGCCGCGAATCTTGATGTGTTCCATGATGCGGGAGAAAGGTTGGGGCAACCAAAGACTATACCCCGCTGCGGATTCGATAGCCACCGCCCCCCAAACCCCTGCCGTGGCAGGGGTCGCCGTGCCGCCAGCGCCGACTTCCGGCTGCCGCGCCTGACGGGACGGCCGGCGCCTCGCGGGCTTCGCGGCCGATCCTCCGGGTTTCCCGGGTTTGTGCATTAAAATGTCGCGATGCTTCGCAATTCAGGCCCCTCCGACAATACATTCCCAGATGCCAAGGGACTCGCGCCGCCGTGCGATCCGCTGGGGGCGTATTGGGCTGTGGCGGAAGCGACTGCGCGGGATCGATCCGCGAACCCCGCCTGTCCGGACGGCTTCGGCCGCTGAGTTGGATGCGACGGCGCCTCGCCCGACACCGGGCTTCCGGTGATTTGACGTGCCGGGAAGGCGGTTGAATCCCATGCTATCCCCGACTCCGGACGCCATGAGCCGCGACGAGAAGCGCGCCGGCGCTGCACTCGCTTCGATCTTCGGCCTGCGCATGCTCGGGCTGTTCCTGATCCTGCCGGTATTCGCGGTCCATGCGCAGAGCATTCCCGGCGGCAACGATCTGACCCTGGTCGGCATCGCCCTGGGGGCATATGGCCTGACCCAGGCCATGTTCCAGATCCCGTTCGGCATGGCGTCCGATGCCTTCGGCCGTAAGCGCGTGATCATCATCGGTCTGCTGCTGTTTGCGGTGGGCTCGGCGGTCGCGGCCATGGCGCCCGATATCTGGTGGACGATTTTCGGCCGTGTGCTGCAGGGCGCCGGGGCGATTTCGGCCGCCGTCACCGCACTGGCTGCCGACCTGACGCGCGAGCAGCATCGCACCAAGGTGATGGCGCTGATCGGTTCGTCCATCGGGCTGGTGTTCGCCCTGTCGCTGGTCGCGGCCCCGGCGCTCTATGCGGCGATCGGCATGAGCGGGATTTTCTGGCTGACGGCGGTTCTCGCGGTCGCGGCCATCGGTCTGGTGACCCACGTCGTGCCGCCGGCGCCGCCGTTGCCGCCGGGACCCAAGCCGCCGTTTCGCGACGTGCTGCTCGACGCCCAGCTGCTGCGCCTCAACTTCGGCATCTTCACCCTGCACATGGTGCAGATGGCGATGTTCGTCGTCATTCCCGGCCTGTTGCTCCGCTATGGGGACCTGCCGCTGGCCGCGCACTGGAAAATCTACCTGCCGGTGGTGCTGGCATCCTTTGTCCTGATGGTGCCGGCGATCATCTTCGCCGAGAAGCGCAACAAGGTGCAGCCGGTGTTCGTCTTCGCCATCGGGCTGCTGCTCGTCACCTTGCTGGTGATGTGGCTGCACAACACGAACTTTGTCGTGATCGCGGGCGGCCTGCTGAGTTTCTTCGTCGCCTTCAATATTCTCGAAGCCATGCTGCCCTCGCTGATCTCCCGCATTGCGCCGCCGCGCGCCAAGGGCGCCGCGCTGGGCGTCTACAACACCACCCAGGCGCTCGGCCTGTTCGTCGGCGGGGCGCTGGGCGGCTGGCTGATGAAGAACTTCGATGCTGGCGCCGTATTCATGTTCGATGCGGCGATGGTCGCCTTGTGGCTGCTGGCGGCGGCGACCATGACTGCGTTGCCCCTGCGCCGGGCGGCGGCGACAGCGTCGTCTGCGCATGGCATACTTGAAACAAAATCCTGAGGAGGAATTCACATGGCGTCAGTCAACAAGGTCATCATCGTCGGCAATCTGGGCCGCGATCCCGAAGTGCGCTATACGCCCAATGGCGACTCGATCACCAATGTCACGATAGCCACCACCGACACATGGAAGGACAAGGCGACCGGTGAAAAGAAGGAAGCCACGGAATGGCATCGCGTGGTGTTCTTCGGCAAGCTGGCCGAAATCGCCGGGCAGTATCTGAAGAAGGGCCGCCAGGTCTATGTCGAAGGTGCGTTGCGCACCCGCAAATGGACCGACAAGGAAGGCCAGGAACGCTATACGACCGAGATTGTCGCCAACGAAATGAAGATGCTCGGTTCCCGTGAGGGCATGAGCGATGCTCCGCCGCGCGAGAGCGGCGGCAGCGCTGCGGGCAATCGCCCGGCAGCGGCGCCGGCGGCGCAGCCGGCCGGCGGCAACTTCAACGACTTCGAGGACGACATTCCGTTCTGACCCGAAGCTCATCGGCACAAGAGTTCAGGGGCTGGCTGTTCTTGCCTCTGAACGCGGCAAAGCCCTTGCCTCGCGAACCAGTTGCCCGCAATCGCTGTCCTGTCCCGGGCCGGCGTCGATCAAGGGAATCAGCGTCAGCAGCGGATTGACCAGGCCGAGCGCTATTGCACCGAGCGCACGCGCGGCGACGCGTCCCTTGTCGACTTCGACCACGGGCCGGGCAAAGCTGCCGCGAACGTAGATCGGGCTACGCAGGGCCAGCGGGCTGGTGTACTTGGTTTTCTGATTGAGCGTCAGATCCAGTTTCTCGTTTCCCAGATCGATGCTGCCGGTACCGATGATGGTGGTGACCTCGGTGTCGAAGATGAGGGCGTTGGCCTGCATGCTGCCCTGCTTGACGTCGAAGCCGGCCACTGCGCAACGCAGGGTAATGAGCCTGTCGCCGGCCATCTTCAGCTCGAGTATCTCCCAGAGGTGCAAGCCGGCTTTTTCCATCATCAGCTTGCTGATCTTGCCGCCCGCGACGACAAGATCCACTTTGCCGCTGGAACTCGCCAGCATTTGCCGTACCGAGTTGCCCTTCCCCGTCAGGTCGAAGTCGCCGTTGACCTGCCCGATGCTGGTCTTGCCCAGTTCGGAGGCCGGGAACAGCCCGGACAGCAGAATTTTTCGCGCCTTCAGCTTGGCGCGGGCCTGGATCGGATCGCTGCGTCCGTCCAGCGAAATAACGGCGTTGAGCTGGCCGTCGGCGATGCCGAAATCGAGCGGATCGAGCGTCAGCACGGAATCGCGCAGGCTCAAATGGGCTACCAGATCTTCCAGCGGCAATTCCTTTGAGTGGCGGAAGGCTTTTGCCTTCAGCGATACCTCGGCGTCGACGCTGTCCCAGCGGTCGGTCTTGAATGGCATGTCGGGCAGCACGCGCGCCAGCACCGGCGTCGGCGCGGCTGCTTGTGCCGGCACTGGCGCCGCCTCCTTCGCGGCTTCGAGGCTACCGGGCCGTGCGCCGATCAGCGGGCCGAGATCGGCGATATCGAGGACTTTGGACACCAGGTCCGCTTTCATGGCCGGGCGTTTGCCGCCCGTGTCGACCTGGAGCGTGCCGGCGATGTCGCTGCCGCCGATGCGGCCCGAGAACTCCTCGTAGCGCCAGGTGTTGGCCTGGTGCAGCAGGTGCCCCTCGGTTGCGTAGGCGCGAGTTTCGGGGAACGCGATACCCAGCAGGGGGAAAAGCTGCGCGAGACTCTCGCCGCGCAGGGCGACCCGCATGTCTACCGCAGAGAAATTGAGCAGGCTGGTAATGGTGCCGTCGGCCTTCACGGCGGTGCGACCCACGGTGAACGCGGTTTGCAGCGCATAGGGCGTACTTTCGTCGCGCAAGCCAAGCACCGGCCCGCCGCTGCCCTGGGCCTTGAGCGGCATGCCCTTGTATTGCCCCTGCGCGGTGAAGCTGAGCCCGGCTGCCGCCGACGGCCCATCCGAGGTCGAGAGTTCGGCGCGGATACTGGTCTTCTGTCCCGCATCGTCGTAACCGAGCCGGCCATGATCGAGCGTCAGGCGGTCGATGCGGATACGCGCTCCCTCGTCCTGCTGGTTGATGTCCAGCAGCCAGTTCCTGCGGCCGTCGCTGGCTTGCTCCAGAAAGACCATGGGGTGATCGAGCCGCACTTCGGGCAGGACGATGTTGCGCAACAGCAACTGCGGCAGGTGGATCGAGACCTCCACCGCATCGGCCACGACCATCTGTCTTTCCTTGGTCCAGACAGGATTCGCGAAGCTGACTGCCTCGGCGCGAATGCTGGGCAATGGCCAGCCGAACTTCACCGTCAGGTCGCCGTTGATGGCCAGAACACGACCGGTCTGCTCCGTCGTCATGCGTTCGATTGGTCCGCGCAGCCAGTTCCAGCCGAAGATCGCAACGAGAACCGCCGCCAGCACGACGGGCGCGAGCAGGGCTGCGGCTATCCATTTGAGCGAACGGGGCAGTGTCATGGCGGTCTGGGGAGCGAAGCGGAGAGCGTGCCGATGTCGCAGGAGGGACAATTCCACCGATTGTCCGGGGAAGGCAGTCGCCACTCGGTGCGACGGCGCACATACGCCGCAAAATGCTCGCCGCGGTTGCCGGTCCCGGGTGGCATCGGGGCGGCGAACGAATGGCTTCGGAATGCATGAAATCGTCTGTCTATAATGCGTTCCAATTGTGCAAGCTTGAACGAACATGCCCGAAAAACTGAAACTTCTTTCCTGGCGCGACATCGTATTCGTCGCGCTGCCTTCCTTGCTGGTGGCGATTGGCGCGTTCTGGCTGGCGGCGCAGTTCATCAAACCGGCTCCGCCCGACCAATTGATCGTCAGCACCGGCGGCGAGGGCGGCGCCTACCAGCGCTTCGCCGCGCGCTACAAGGATGTGCTGGCGCGCTATGGCATCACGCTGGTGGAGAAGCCCTCGGCCGGTTCGATGGAGAACCTGCAGCGGCTGCGCAACCCGGAGTTCGCGGTCGATGCCGCCTTCATCCAGGGCGGCACGGCGCGCCTGGAAGAGAAGGACGAACTGGTTTCCCTGGGTGACTTCTATTACGAACCGTTGTGGATTTTCTGCCGCGAGGCCGCTGTGCGTTGCGGCGACAAGATTCTCGATCTCAAGGGCAAGCGCTTGGCGGTCGGGGGCGCAGGCAGCGGCACGCAGCACCTGGCCATGGAACTGCTGGCGGCCAACGGCATCGACGCGAAGAACACGAAACTGATCGAAGCGGGGGGGCTGGGTGTCGTCGAGCGGCTGCAGAAGAACGAAATCGATGCCGTGTTCGTCGTCGGGCCGACCCAGTCCGGGCTGGTATGGACGCTGCTCTATACGCCGGGCGTGCACCTTATGAGCCTCGCGCATGCCGAGGCCTACACGCGGCGCTTTCCCCATCTGGCAAGGCTGGTACTGCCGCGCGGGGCCATCGATCTGACGCTGGAGATACCGCCGCACGACACCCAGCTCGTTGCGCCGATGACGACCCTGCTGGTGCGCGAGGGCACACATCCGGCCCTGATCGGCCTGCTGATGCAGGTGGCAAGCGAAGTCCATGGCGAGGCGGGCGTGTTCCAGAAGCCCGGTGAATTTCCGCGTGCCGGGCACAGCGAATTCCCGCAGTCGAAGGAAGCCGAGCGCTACTACACCTCCGGCAAGCCTTTCCTGCAGCGCTATATGCCGTTCTGGGCGGCCACCCTGATCGACCGCATGGTGGTGATGCTGGTGCCGCTGCTCGCCGTGCTGTTCCCGCTATTCAAGTTCGCGCCGCAGATCTACGGCTGGCGCGTGCGCTCGCGCATCTACCGGCGCTACGGCGAACTGAAGTTTCTCGAGAATGAAATCAACGAAAATCCGGGCCTGCACACCCGCGCCGAGTGGATCGAGAAACTGGATCGCATCGAGGCGGACGCCAGCCACATTCGCACGCCGCTGACGTTTTCGGACATCCTCTACACCCTGCGCGGGCATATTGATCTCGTACGGGACATGATTCTGCGGCGCACGACGGCTTGAATCACCGTTCCGTCAGCGCCGACTTCCGATTCGGAGTTGCAGGGCCGGCTTCAGCCGGCCGGGGTAGATGGCGGACTGAAGTTCGCCCTGCGCCCGCTCTCAGAGTTTCCGGATCTTGTCCATCAGCGCCGTGGTCGAGCGCTCATGGATGAAGGGGATCGAGTGCACGGTGCCGCCCCAGGCGATCACTTCGCTGTGGCCAACGATCTTTTCCACCGGCCAGTCGCCACCCTTGACCAGCACGTCGGGCCGGCAATCGAGGATGCGCTGAATCGGCGTGTCCTCATCGAACCAGGTCACCAGCGAAACGCATTCCAGTGAGGCCAGCAGCGCCATGCGGTCGGCCAGCGGATTGACCGGGCGGTCGTCGCCCTTGCCCAGGCGTCTGACCGAAGCATCCGAGTTGGCGGCCACGATCAGCGATGCGCCGAGACTGCGGGCCTGCGCCAGGTAGGTGACATGACCGCGGTGCAGGATGTCGAAGCAGCCGTTGGTGAATACCAGCGGTCGCGGCAGCCGGGCGATGCGTTCGGCCAGATCGGCAGGCGCGGTGATCTTGGCCTCGAAGGCAGGTGGTCCCGCGTTGACAAGTCCCATGCGTGGCGTGCCTACTTGGCAGGTGCCGGCTTGGCGGCCGGTGCCGGAGTCGATGTGTTGTCCAGTGCCCGTGCCTGTTCCGGACTGATGATTTCGAAGACGCGCACCACCTTCTGCACGCCGCCGGTGGTGCGGGCGATCTCCACCGCATCGTTGGCCTCGGTCTGGGTCACCAGTCCGAGCAGGAACACCACGCCGGCCTCGGTCACCACCTTGACGTGGTTGGGCGAGAACTTGCCGGCATCGACAAACCGCGCCTTGACCTTCGAGGTGATGTAGGAATCGTTGCTGCGTCCGCCGTAGCTCGACGGCCCGGCGATGGCAAGTTCGTTGCTGATCGACTTGACGTTGGGCACGCCGGCAGCGATCTTTTCGACATCGGCCTTGATGACTTCGGTCGGCACTTCGCCGGTCAGCAGCACCATGCGGTTGTAGCTGATCACATTGACATGCACCTTGTCTCCGTACTTCTCGCCGATGCGGTTGACGGCGCGAATTTCCATGCCTTCGTCGGAGACATAGGTTTCCGGATTGCGGCGGTCCGTCAGCATCAGTACGCCGGTGCCGACACCCACCGCGGCGGTGCCGAAGCAACCGGCCAGAATGGGCGCGCAGAGGACCAGTGCGGCGAGGTTGCGCAGTTTTGCGCCAATGTCGGTTCGGATGTTCATTGAGTTTCTCCCAGTATCAAGGCGTCGATGCCGTCGCATAGACAGTGGATGGCAAGCAGGTGTACTTCCTGAATTCGGGCGGTTCGTTCCGCCGGCACGCAGAGGTGGATGTCGTCGGCCCCGAGCAGCGCAGCGATCTGGCCGCCCTTCTTGCCGGTGAGCGCTACCACCGTGACGCCGAGGGCGTGAGCGGCGTGGACGGCCTCGATCACATTGGGCGAATTGCCCGAGGTCGAGATCGCCAGCAGCACGTCGCCGCTGCGCCCCAGCGCCTGTACCTGCTTGGCAAAGACATCCTCGTAGCGGTAGTCGTTGGCGATCGAGGTCAGGGTGGAGGTGTCGGTGGTCAGGGCAATCGCTGCCAGCGGCGGGCGCTCCTTCTCGAAGCGGTTGAGCAGCTCGGCCGCGAAGTGCTGCGAATCGGCGGCGGAGCCTCCATTGCCGCAGGCCATCACCTTGCCGCCGGCCCTGAGGCTGGCGACCATGCGCCGCGTGGCGGCTTCGATCGGCGAGGCCATCTGGGACAGCGCCGCGAGCTTGGTTGCGGCGCTGTCCTTGAACTGTTGCTGAATGCGTTCGGCGAGTGACATAAATCGGGTCTGTGCTTGATGAATGGATGAAGTCGACCGAGGATAGCTGGCTCCGGCGGCGGGCCGAGGCCGGAACAGGGCGCCTAGAGTACAACAAATACTTCGATCAGCACCCGCTGCCAGGGGTTCCTGTGCTGGCGCAATTTGGCGATGCGGGCATCCACGGCGTCTCCGTTGTCGATGGCCGTCGCGACGGCACGGTTTTCCGCGCGCGGCAGATAGCCGAGCTTCTGGCCGCGCCATTCGATGCGAACCGCGTTGGCATCATGCGGGTTGTCGGCCTCGCGCATCAGCGTCAGGCGGTCTCCCTCGCGCATGTCCAGCCACAGGGTCTCGCCCGCATAGTAGCGAAAGCCCGCCAGGGGCGAACTTTGCACCAGGATGCGGACGTCGCCGGCCAGAGCCGTCAGGCTGACGGCAAGGCCGAGGCTCAGTCCCAGGAAGAATCTAGTCAGCGGCAAACGCATCCTGCAGCCATTCGATGTTTTGGGGCTCGACGCCGTCGAGCAGCATGCAGTCGAAGCGGCAGGGTGTTTCGCCGTGGCGCAGCAGCCAGTGCCGCGCGGCGAGGATCAGACGGCCCTGCTTGGCGGTCGTGATGCTGGCGGCCGCGCCGCCGTAGTCACTGCGGCTGCGCAGGCGCACTTCGACGAACACCGTGGTCTTGCCGTCGCGGCAGACCAGATCGATCTCGCCGCCCTTCACCCGGAAGTTGCGTTCGATGACCGTAAGTCCCTTCCGCTGCAGATAATCCGCAGCCAATCGCTCGCCCGCCGCGCCTTCGGCCTGTCTCGTGCTCATCGGACTGCCGGGGGCTCTAGAATGGCGGACATGGAAATTGCATTGTATGTCGTCGCCACGCCGATCGGGAATCTCGGCGACATCACCCTGCGTGCGCTGGAAACCCTGCGCGGGGTCGATCTGGTCGCCTGCGAGGACACCCGTCATGTGCGCCACCTGCTCGACCATCACGGCATCAAGGTGCCGACGCTCGCTCTGCACCAGCACAACGAGAACGAGGCGGCGGAGAAGCTGGTCCGGCTGCTGGGCGAGGGCCGGCGCGTTGCGCTGGTCTCGGATGCCGGCACGCCGGGCGTCTCCGATCCCGGGGCGCGCACCGTCGCCGCGGTGCGCGCGGCCGGCTTCCGGGTCGTCCCGCTGCCGGGGCCGAGCGCTGCGATCGCGGCGATGTCGGCGAGCGGCCTGGTGGATCAGCGCTTTCTGTTCGTCGGTTTCCTGCCCGCAAGAGTCGGCGCTCGCAAGACGGCGATCACGGCACTGGCGCCCGTCGATGCGGCGCTGGTGTTCTACGAAGCGCCGCACCGGGTGATGGAAACGGTAGCCGACCTGGTCGAGCTGCTGGAGCCGCAGCGCGAAATCGTCGTCGCCCGCGAACTGACCAAGATGTTCGAGCAGATCGAACGCATGCCGCTCGCGGCAGCACCCGCCTGGCTGGCCGCCGACGCCAATCATCAGCGCGGCGAGTTCGTGCTGGTGGTGTCGGCGCCGCCGCCGCGCGAAGGCATGGATGCCGAGACCGAACGCGTGCTGGCAGCGCTGCTGGCCGAACTGCCGGTCAAGCAGGCGTCCAAGCTGGCGGCGGAAATCACCGGCCAGCCGAAGAACGCCTTGTATGCGCGGGCCCTCGAACTGAAGGGCGGCTGAGGGCTGCCCCGTATAATCCGCCCATGCAAACACTCACCATTACCCGCCCCGACGACTGGCATTTGCACCTGCGCGACGGCGCAGCGCTCGCCGCCGTCCTGCCCGACACCGCACGGCGCTTTGCGCGCGCCATCGTCATGCCGAACCTCAGGCCGCCGGTAACCACCGTGGCGCTGGCCGCGGCCTACCGCGAGCGCATCCTCGCCGCGCTGCCGGCCGGCATGAATTTCACGCCGCTGATGACGCTGTACCTGACCGACAACATGCCGGCCGCCGAGATCGATGCGGTCAAGGCGAGCGGCTTCGTGCATGCGATCAAGCTCTATCCGGCCGGCGCGACCACCAATTCCGATGCGGGCGTCACAGACCTGAAGAAATGCGCGGCAACCCTGGCGTGCATGGAAAAGCTCGGCGTGCCGCTGCTGGTGCATGGCGAAGTCACCGATCCGGCCGTGGATGTCTTCGACCGCGAGGCGGTATTCATCGACAGCGTGCTGGTTCCATTGCTGCGCGATTTTCCGGCACTGAAAGTGGTGCTCGAACACGTCACGACCAGCGATGGCATCGACTTCGTGAAGGACGGCGGCGCGAATGTGGCGGCCACCCTGACGGCCCATCATCTGCTGCTCAACCGCAATGCGATGTTCGCCGGCGGCATGCGTCCGCATCATTACTGCCTGCCGGTATTGAAGCGCGAGACCCATCGTCAGGCGCTTGTCGCGGCGGCGGTTTCCGGCAATCCGAAATTCTTCCTCGGCACCGATTCGGCGCCGCATGCGCAGAGCGCCAAGGAGACGGCCTGCGGCTGCGCCGGCTGCTACACCGCGCATGCCGGCATCGAGTTGTACGCGGAGGCCTTCGAGGGAGCCGGCGCACTGGAGAAGCTGGAAGCCTTCGCCAGCTTTTATGGCGCCGACTACTACGGCCTGCCACGCAATGCCGGGAAGATTACGCTGCAGCGGGACGCCGTGGCGGTACCACAGAGTTTGGACTACCTCACCGGCGAACGATTGGTGCCGCTGCGCGCCGGCGAGTCGGTCGCCTGGCGTCTGGCCTGAGCCTCGCCCGGTCGTGGTCCCGGCCATCGACCCGCTCCATCCGCTGTCGGCCTTTCTGCGGCCATGGATTTTCGAGGGGCCGCCGGAAATATCCCGACTGAACTCCCTTGCCCGCGAGCGCGGGCTGGTCACGGGCAGCGGAGCCGCCTTGCGCTTCGCCGCGCCACCAGACGATTCTGCAGGATACGAAGAGCACGCCTTCGTTACCGGCGAAGTTGCGACGCGGCCGGAGAACCGGCATGACTTGTTCAACGCGCTGATCTGGCTCGCCTACCCCCGCACCAAGGCGGCACTCAACCGGCGCCATGTGGCCGCGCTGCGTGCGGCACGGACGCGGTCAGGCGCAGGACGCGGCCCCTTGCGCGATGCCTTGACCCAGTTCGACGAATGCGGCGTGGTGGTAGCCGGGTCCTGCCCCGGGTTGTGGTCGGCCTTGTGTTCGCATCGCTGGCGCGTGGTCTTCGTCGAGCGGCGCGAAGAACTGCTGCGCACCACGCGCTTTCTGGTATTCGGCCATGCCAGCCATGATGCCCTCGCTGCGCCCTTTGTCGGACTGTGCGGCAAGGCCCTGTTCGTCGAGGTCGATGATGCCTGGCTGCGCCTTGCCGAGGTCGATGCGCTGGCCGCGCTCGATGCGCGCCTGGCTGCGCTGTTCGATACCCGCGACTTCTCGCCGCGCGACTGGCAGCCCTTGCCCCTGCTCGGTATTCCCGGCGCAACGGCGGACAACGAACGGCCGGACTACTACGACGACCGGCGCCAGTTCCGCCCGGCGCGTACAATGCGCTCGGGAAGTTCGCCAGGCAACCGCTGATCACGAAGGTGGTTGGAGGAAAGTCCGGGCCCCATAGAGCAGAATGCCGGCTAACGGCCGGGCGCTATAAGTCGGGCGGCGAAAGTCGTCCGGCCCAAGGCGACAGACAGTGCAACAGAAAGATACCGCCTAAGCTCGCAAGAGCCGGTAAGGGTGAAATGGTGGAGTAAGAGCCCACCGCGGACGTGGTAACACGGACGGCACGGCAAACCTCATTCGGGGCAAGGCCAAATAGGGGAGCATTGGCGTGGCTCGCGTCGCTCCCGGGTAGGCTGCTAGAGGCCGTCGGCAACGGCGGTCCCAGAGGAATGGTTGCCCACGACAGAACCCGGCTTATCGGCGGACTTCCCACCCGTCTTGCAGGGTATGCTGCGCGCTCGCGGTCGGCGAAGCGAAGGGATAGGCTTGTCACTCGATGTCATGGCAATCGTGTTGCTCGGTGCCGCGCTCCATGCGGCGTGGAATGCGCTCGTCCGTGCGTCCTCCAACAAATTTCACGATACGGTCCTGATTGTCCTCGGTGCGGGAATCTGGACTGCGCTGCTGTTGCCGCTGCTTCCCGTTCCGGCCGTCGCAAGCTGGCCGTATCTGGCGGCATCCGTGGTCATCCATGTCGTCTATTTCGTCCTCGTCGCGGTGTCCTACCGCAGCGGAGAGCTGAGTTTCGTCTATCCGCTGATGCGCGGCTCCGCACCTGCGCTGACGGCGGTTGTCGGGGTACTGCTGATCAACGAAATACCTTCGCCGGGCGGATGGGCCGGCGTGCTCCTGATTTCCTGCGGCGTGCTCGTGCTCGCCGGCGATTCCTTGCGCACCGGAACGTTTCGTGCCGCGCCCGCCGCGTTCGCCCTGGCCAACGCTGGAGTCATTGTCGTCTATACGCTGGTCGACGGGCAGGGGGCGCGGCTCTCCGGTCATGCATTCAGCTACACGGGCTGGATGTTTCTGTTGACCGCTCCGCTGCTACTGGCTATCGCCGCAGCGAGGCAGGGCAGTGCAGTTCTTCAGCGCATCCGGCTGGGTTGGCGCATGGGCCTGCTCGGGGGCGCCTGCACCCTGGCATCCTACGGACTGGCGTTGTGGGCGATGACGCGCGCGCCAATAGCGCTTGTCGCGGCACTGAGGGAGACGTCGGTGGTGTTTGCGGCGATCATTGCGGCCACCTTGCTCAAGGAGCCGATTACCCGAATCAGGTACGTGTCGATTGTTGCCGTGTGCGCCGGCGCAGTCACAATCAAGGTTTTCTAGCCCGCCGCGCTGGTCCGGTCGAGATCGAGCGCCAGCTTGATGCCGAAGCGGCCTGCGGTGCCGCGCAGATGGTCGAGTGCGCAGCGCCGCGCGGCTTCTGCATCGCCGCGGGAGATGGCTTCGAACAGGGCGCGATGCTCGCGTTGGGCTTCCTGCGGGTGGGCAAGTTCGCGGCGGGTCCCATGCCAGGACAGCTTGCGCGAATCAGAAAAATGCCGGCCGAGAAATTCGACCAGCCGGCTGACGTAGGAATTGTGGGTCGCCTTGGCCATGGCGATATGGAAGTTGTCGTCCGCTTCCGTTCCGTCGTGGCCTCCGGCCATTGCCTCATCCATTTCCCGCAGGTGGCGGGACATGGCATTGAGATCCCTCTTGTTGCGGCGCTGGGCGGCGAGTTCGGCCACAGCGCCCTCGACCATGACACGCAGTTCGAAGATGTCGCGCAATTCGTCCATTTCCGAACCGACACCCTTCCAGAAGCGCAGGTTGATGGTCTTCGGCGCATCGACTACGAAGGCACCCGAGCCCTGGCGGGTTTCGATCAGACCATCGGCCTTGAGGCGCGCAATGGCCTCGCGAACTACCGCACGACTGACGCCGAACGCTTCGCCCAGCGCTTTTTCCGTTGGCAGGCGATCGCCCGGTTTCAGCTCGCCGCGCGCGATGCGACGCTGCAAATCGCCACCAACCTCTTCGGACAGGCGCAACGGCCGCGCGATGCGGCTCAGTTCGGACCCGATTTCGGCAGCTTTGGGATGGGTGGCTGACATGGACGCCTTTTAGTTGTTGTCCTATTGTCAGACAAATTCTCTTTCTGGTAAAGTGGTCCCGTCTTTCGCAGTGCCCGATACATCCGCAACCAAAAAGGCAGGCCGTCATGCAATTTCAAAAGCGGCCGCAAACTTACATTTGTTCTCAGGAGGAGACTATGTCAGACACCAAGCAACCCGAGCAGAAACCGTCCCGCCGCAAGTTCCTCGCTGCTGCCGTCACCGGTAGCGTGGGTGCCGCCGCTGCGGGTTTCCCGATGATCGCCAAGGCGCAAGCAGGCCCGGTCAGCATGCGCTGGCAGTCGACCTGGCCGGCCAAGGACATCTTCCACGAATACGCCCTCGACTTCGCCAAGAAGGTCAATGACATGACCGGCGGCGATCTCAAGATCGAGGTGCTGCCCGCCGGTGCCGTGGTGCCCGCCTTCGGTCTGCTGGAAGCGGTGTCGAAGGGCACGCTGGACGGCGGCCACGGCGTCCTCGGTTACCACTACGGCAAGCAGAATGCACTCGCCCTGTGGAATTCCGGCCCGGCATTCGGCATGGATGCCAACATGCTGCTGTCCTGGCACAAGTACGGCGGCGGCGCGGAGTTGCTGAGCAAGCTCTATGCGTCGATCGGGATCACCACGGTACAGTCCTTCCTCTACGGTCCGATGGCGACGCAGCCGCTGGGCTGGTTCAAGAAGCCGATCACCAAGTCATCCGATTTCAAGGGCCTCAAGTTCCGCACCAACGGCCTGGCGATCGACTTGTTCACCGCGATGGGAGCTGCAGTGAATGCACTGCCCGGCGGCGAAATCGTACCGGCCATGGACCGCGGTCTGCTCGATGGAGCCGAGTTCAACAACGCCAGTTCGGACCGGCTGCTCGGTTTCCCCGACGTGTCCAAGGTCTGCATGCTGCAGAGCTACCACCAGAGCGCCGAGACTTTCGAGATCATGTTCAACAAGCCGAAGTACGATGCCTTGCCGGCAAAGATGAAGGCGATCATTTCCGGTGCCGTCGAAGCAGCGTCGGCCGACATGTCGTGGAAGGCCATCGACCGCTATTCGAAGGATTACATCGAGCTGCAGACCAAGGACAAGGTCAAGTTCTACAAGACCCCCGATTCGTTGCTGCAGGAGCAACTCACGTTGTGGGATGCGATAGTGGAGAAGAAGTCGGCGGAAAATCCCCTGTTCAAGGAAATCGTCGCGTCGCAAAAGGCCTTCGCCCAGCGCGCCGTGAAATGGGATCAGGACACGATCATCAATCGCCGCATGGCCATGAACCATTTCTTCGGAGCCAAGAAGGCCGCCCCCAAGAAGAAGGCTTGAAGTATTTCGCAAGATTCATCAACCATCCGGGCTGAGTCCGGATGGTTGATTTTTTTGAGCAGGGCAGACCATGCAGAAACTATTTCTATTCGTCGACAAGGTAAGTACCCGGGTCGGGCACGCCTTTTCCTGGCTCATCCTGGTGCTGACGCTCATGATTACCTGGGAAGTCTTCTCGCGGTATGTCCTCGATCATCCGCATCCCTGGGCTTTCGATGTCATGATCATGATGTACGGCACCATGTTCATGATGGCCGGAGCCTACACCCTGTCAAAGAACGGGCATGTTCGCGGCGACGTGCTCTATGGTTTTTTCCCGCCCCGCCTGCAGGCCGGACTCGATCTCGCCCTTTACATCCTGTTCTTCATTCCCGGGGTCGTGGCCCTCGCCTGGGCCGGCTACTCCTATGCCGCCGATTCCTGGGCCATCAAGGAGCTCTCCAACATTACGTCCGACGGTCCGCCCGTCTACCCGTTCAAGACGATGATACCTCTGGCAGGCGCCATGCTGCTGGTACAGGGCGTGGTTGAGATCCTCCGCTGCATCGTCTGTCTGCAAAAGGGCGAGTGGCCCTCGCGCGAGGAGGACGTGGAGGAAGTCGACGTCGACAAGCTGAAGGAAATGGTACATGTCAAGGATGCAGACATTGCCGACCTCGATGCGATCGTGGTTGCCCAGGAAGGGGCCGAAAAGTGAAAAAGGAAATCTGGTTCGGCCTGGCAATCCTGGCTGCCGTGGTCATCGGCGTATTCGTCCTGATGCCTGCGCCCTCGCAGATGACCAATGGCCATCTGGGACTCCTGATGCTGGCTCTGATCGTGGTTGCCATCATGCTGGGTTTTCCCACCGCATTCACCCTGATGGGCATGGGCATGATGTTCGCCTGGTTTGCCTTCCGCAGCAGGGCTCCGGACCTCGCGGTACAGCAGACGCTCGACCTGATGGTGCAGCGGGCCTACTCGGTGATGTCAAACGACGTGCTGATCTCGATCCCGCTGTTCGTATTCATGGGCTATCTTGTCGAACGTGCCAACCTGATCGAAAAGCTGTTCAAGAGCCTGCACCTGGCCATGGCCAGAATTCCGGGATCGCTGGCCGTGGCGACGGTGGTCACGTGCGCGGTGTTCGCCACCGCGACCGGCATCGTCGGCGCCGTGGTGACTCTGATGGGCCTGCTGGCCCTGCCTGCCATGCTCAAGGCCGGCTATCACGTCAGGCTTGCGGCCGGCGCGATCACCGCAGGCGGTTGCCTCGGAATCCTGATTCCGCCTTCCGTATTGCTCATCGTTTATGGCGCCACGGCAGGTGTTTCGGTGGTGAAGCTGTACGCCGGCGCTTTCTTCCCCGGCATCATGCTGGCGACGCTGTATGTCGGCTACATCATCGTCGTGGCAAAGCTGAAACCGAACCTGGCGCCGCCGCTGTCCGAGGAAGACCAGAGGGTCATCCTGCCGAAATATGCGGAAGATATTTCCAGGACCTTCAGCAGCAATGTCGTACGCGGCCTGGTTGCGGCGATCAAGGGCAATCTCGATCCAGAAGCGCCGCGCCGCATGCTGGCTAAGCAGTTGTTCATCGCGCTGCTGCCGGCGCTGTTCTTCACCGCGGCAATGGGCTGGACCTATCGCCTTGTTACCACACCGCCCCCCGCGGTCTCGGCCGACGTGGTCGAAATGGGTACCGGGTTTGCCGGCGAGGAAGCCCCGTCCGAGGGCAGCGATTTGGATGAACCCAAGGAAGAAGGCGGACTCGAGGAACCTCCAGCCGACGGTCTCAAGGAGCCGCCGGCTGCGGCCGTCAAGCAGCCGGATGCTGTAGCTGCCCCTGCGGCTCCGGTCGTCCCGGCGACGGCGGCCAAGGCGGAAGCGGCCAAGGCGGAAGCGGCCAAGGCGGAAGCGGCCAAGGCGGAAGCGGCCAAGGCGGAAGCGGCCAAGGCGGAAGCGGCCAAGGCGGAAGCGGCCAAGGCGGAAGCGGCGGAACCCGCCGAGCGCGTGCCCGCTCCGATGGGTTACTGGATCACCTTTGGTATCGGGATTGCGGCACTCGGAATCTTCTATGCCATCTTTACCTTCGCCCGGCTGGAAATCTTCAAGATGCTGCTGGGATCGTTCTTCCCGCTGGCGATGCTGATCCTGGCGGTGCTCGGCACCATCGTCTTCGGACTGGCAACGCCGACCGAGGCGGCGGCGATGGGCTCGATGGGAGGCTTGCTGCTGGCGGCCGCCTACGGCCGGCTCAACATGGGCGTGGTAAAGGAATCGGTGTTCCTTACCGCCAAGACCAGCGCCATGGTGTGCTGGCTGTTCGTCGGCTCGAGCATTTTCTCCGCGGCCTTCGCCCTGCTCGGCGGGCAGGAGATCATCAACCAGTGGGTGCTGTCGCTGGACATGACGCCGACGCAGTTCATGATCCTGGCCCAGGTCATCATCTTCCTCCTCGGGTGGCCGCTGGAGTGGACCGAAATCATCGTCATCTTCATGCCGATCTTCATTCCCCTCCTGCCGCACTTCAACATCGATCCCTTGTTCTTCGGCCTGCTGGTCGCGCTCAACCTGCAGACCGCCTTCCTTTCGCCGCCCGTGGCGATGGCGGCTTTCTATCTGAAGGGCGTCTCGCCGCCGCATGTGACACTGAATCAGATCTTCCTCGGCATGCTGCCGTTCATGGCCATCCAGGTAGTGGCGCTCATCCTGCTCTATGTCTTCCCGGGCATCGGGCTGTGGCTGCCGGAGGTTCTGTACAAGTGACGCAGCAACTGAGGCGGCAGATGGGGAAACTGCAGCGTGATTGAATTCGGAACACCGGCCTTCTGGCTGGCGCTGCTGGAGATCATCGGCGTCAACATCGTGCTGTCGGGCGACAACGCCGTCGTCATTGCGCTGGCGGCGCGCTCGCTGCCGCCGCATCAGCAGAAGAGAGCAATCTTCTGGGGCAGCAGCGCGGCGGTGGCGATGCGCATCGTGCTCACCATCGTCGCGGTGGAACTGCTGAAGTTGCCGGTACTCAAGTTGATCGGGGCCCTGCTGCTGCTGTGGATTGCCGTACAGTTGCTGCTGCCCGAGGAAGAGGGCGACGGCACAGGCGCCGCCGTCTCGGACATGGCAACCGCCATCCGTACCATCCTGATCGCCGATCTGGTCATGAGCCTGGACAACGTGATCGGCGTGGCGGCCGTGGCCAAGGGCAGCATGCCGCTGCTCATCATCGGCCTCGCGATCAGCATTCCGCTGGTGATCTTCGCCAGCACCCTTCTGCTGAAGGTCATGGAGCGCTACCCGGTAATTATCACGCTCGGCGCGGCGCTGCTCGGCTATGTGGCAGGCGAAATGGCAGTCACTGATCCGCTGGTGGTGCCGTGGATCGCGGCGAATGCGACGTGGCTGCACACGGCACTGCCGGTGGCGGGCGTGGCTATCGTGATAGGAATTGGCAAACTGCTGGCAGCGCGCGCCGAGGCGGAGGAAGAGGCGCGGCCGGTGGTCGAAATCGACGCTGCACCCGTTGGTTCGGTAGTGGGGGATACAACCATGCACAAGCTGCTTCTGCCCGTCGATGGCTCCGATGCCTCGTTGCGGGCGGTCGATCGATTATTGACCCTGCGCGGCTGGTACAAGGAAGAGCCGGAGATCCATTTGCTCAATGTCCAGCATGTCCTGCACAAGGACGTGGCACAGTTCGTCTCGGCCGAGGATATCAAAGGCTATTACCATGATGAAGGACTCAAGGAACTGGCGGACGCGCGCGCGCGGCTCGATCGCGCCGCTGTGCCCTACCTGCATCATGTCGTGATCGGCGACCTTGCTGCCGAAACCATCGCGCATTTCGCCCGCGAGCACGGCATCGACCAGATCCTGATGTGCACCCACGGCCGCTCCGCGGTCGCCGATCTCGTCCTCGGGTCGGTCGCCAAGGGAGTGCTGCAACACACCGACGTGCCGGTGACGCTGGTAAGGTAGCGGTGGAGTCCCGGCATCGGCCGGTCGAACAGGAACAGGCAAGGTGAACACACCATGAAGCCCAGGATATTGGTCAGCCGCGAGGTATTTCCGGAGGTGCTTGCCCGTTTGGCCGAGCATTTCGAGGTCGATAGCAATCAGGCCGATGTCATTCTGGGCGTCGAAGGCCTGATGGCGCGGCTGGCCGACAAGGCCGGAGCGCTGACGGCGGCTACCGATCCGGTGACGGCCGAGGTCGTCGCTGCCGCGCCGTCGCTCAAGGCGGTATGCAACTTTGCCGTCGGCTACAACAACATCGATCTGGCCGCCTGTACCCGTGCCGGCGTGATGGCGACCAACACGCCCGGCGTGCTCGACGACACAACCGCCGACCTTGCCTGGGCGCTGCTGATGGCCAGCGCGCGGCGGCTGCCGGCGGCGGAACGCTGGCTGCGCAACGGCGAGTGGAAGGGCTGGCAGTTCATCCAATGGCTGGGCACGGACGTGCATCACGCCACGCTCGGCATCCTCGGCATGGGACGCATCGGGCAGACAGTGGCGCGGCGTGCGCTGGGCTTCGACATGAAGGTGATCTATCACAAGCGCACCCCGTTGCCGGCCGACAAGGAGACTGCCTGTCATGCTACGTGGGTGAACAAGGAAACGCTCTTGCGCGAGTCCGACTTCCTGGTGCTGCTGCTGCCCTATTCGCCTGAAACCCATCACACCATCGGCGCCGCCGAGTTGGCCCTGATGAAGCCCACGGCGCACCTGATCAACGTCGCTCGCGGCGGTATCGTCGACGACCAGGCGCTGATATCGGCGTTGCGCCAGCGCCGACTGGCGGGGGCCGGCCTCGACGTATTCGAGGGCGAACCGAAATTCAATCCCGGATTTCTCGAACTCGACAACGTCGCATTGACGCCGCATATCGGGTCCAGTTCGCGCGCAACGCGCATGGCGATGGCGATGACCGCGGCGGACAACCTGATCGCGGCGCTATCCGGCCAACGGCCCCCCAACCTGCTGAATCCCGACGTGCTGCGATGAGCGCCGTCGCCGTCCGGCCTGCGGTCATGCTTGGTCTCGGCGTGGCGGTTGCCGCCTATCTGCTGTCCTTCTTTCACCGCGTGGCGCCGGCCGCGATCTCCGGAGATCTTCAGGTCAGTTTCGCCATTGGCGGCGCGCAACTCGGGACGCTGGCAGCGACCTACTTCTATGTCTATACGTTGATGCAGATTCCCACCGGTGTGCTCGCCGATACTCTGGGGCCGCGCCGCATCCTGTTCTGGGGCGGGCTGGTAGCCGGTGCCGGCGCGATCCTGTTCGGGCTCGCCCCGAGCTTCGAACTGGCTTTCGCCGGACGCACGCTGGTCGGCCTCGGCGTTTCGGTGACTTTCATCGCCATGTTGAAACTTCTGGCGATCGGCTTCGATGAGCGCCGCTTCGCCACGCTCACCGGCCTGTGCATGCTGATCGGCAACCTCGGCTCGATCCTTGCCGGCGCGCCGCTGGCCTGGGCGACTCAGGCCGCCGGCTGGCGCCAGGTCTTCGTGGTAGTCGGGCTGCTGTCGTTCGCACTGGCGTTCGCCAGCCGCGCCTGGGTGATCGAAACCCCCGCGGGCAAGGTCGATCGCACGGCCTGGCTTTCCGGGCTCGTGACGGTGCTGAAGAATCGCGCCACCTGGCCGGGTTTTTTCGCCAATGCCGGGCTGTCGGGTGCCTTCTTTACCTTCGCCGGACTCTGGGCCGTGCCCTACCTGACCCAGATGCACGCCATGTCGCGCGGCGTCGCCTCCAATCATGTGAGCATTTATTTCCTCGGCTTTGCAGTCGGCTCAGCGCTTTGGGGGCGTGTCTCCGACGCGCTGGGGCGGCGCAAGGCGGTGGCGCTGGCGGTCTCCGGCCTGCACGTGCTCGGCTGGTGCGTCTGGCTGTGGGCGACTTGGCGGGCTGACGGCGCGCTTCCGCTGGCGGCGACTTACTGCTTGTGTGTGGTGATGGGTCTGGCCACGGCCGGCTTCACGCTGTCCTGGGCCAGTGCCAAGGAAGTCAATCCGCCGCAGCTTTCGGGCATGGCGACCAGCGTCGTCAATGTCGGCATCTTTCTCGGTCCGGCGATCCTGCAACCCACCGTCGGCTGGCTCATGGAACGCACCTGGGATGGCAGAATGGAAGCCGGAGTGCGCATCTATTCCGCCGGCGACTGGCGCAACGGCATGATGCTATTGACGGCCGCAGCCATTTCCGGCTGGATCGCGACGCTGTTTGTGCGAGAGACCGGGTGCCGCAATATCTGGAAGGTGGAGGCAAGATGAAAGGCATATTGCTGTTCGGTCATGGTGCGCGCAACGCCGAGTGGGCGAAGCCTTTTCATCGCATTCGCGACGCCATCCTCGCCCGCGATCCCGGCGCGCTGGTAGAGCCGGGGTTTCTCGAACTGATGCGGCCGAGCTTCGACGAGGGAGTGGATTGTCTGGTGCGCCAGGGGGCGACGGAGATCGTCGTGGTGCCGATCTTCATGGCCGCCGGCAGCCATGTGAAGAAGGATCTGCCGCGGATGGCGGGCGATGCCATGGATCGGCATGCCGGGCTGGCGATCGCTCTGGCCGCTCCGGTGGGCGAAGCGGAACCGGTGCTGGCGGCAATGGCCGACTATGCGCTCAACGCCATGCCTGACGAGTAGTCCGTTGCGAATCCGCTGAATGAAAAACGGGGGCTCGCGCCCCCGTCTGTTTTGCCGCCGATGTTGCGTGGATCAATACACGTCGAACTGCGTGTTGTGCACGTTGAACTTGCCGGTCGGCGTGATCAGCTTCGGGTCCTTGATCACGGCCTTCAGCTTGCGCGTCTTGTCGTCGACCACCACCAGCGCCGAAGTCTTGTCCTTGGCGCTCCACACCGAGAACCAGACTTCATCGCCGGCCTTGTTGTACTCGGGCTGAACGATGCGGCGCGCGCCGTCGTCCTGGATGCCTGCCCAGTCGCCGATCGGCAGCACTTCAAAACCCTTCTCCAGGTTGTTGATGTCGAATACGGCGATCGATTGGCTGACCTTGGCTTCCGGATTGAGCGGCGTATCGACCCACAGGTTCTTCGACTTCGGATGGGTCTTGATGAACAGCGAGCCACCACCCTGGGCCTTGATGGTCTCGACCACGCGCCACGCCTGATCCTTGTGCTTCTTCGGATCGGTGCCGATCAGGCTGATCGTCTCGTCGCCGAGGTGGCTGGTGGCCCATACCGGGCCGAACTTGGGATGGATGAAGTTGGCGCCGCGACCCGGGTGCGGAATCTTGCCGACATCGATCAACGCGGTCAGCTTGTCCTCCTTGGTGTCGACCACGCCGATCTTGTTCGAGGCGTTGGCGGCAACCATGAAGTAGCGACCGGTGGAATCGAAGCCGCCGTCATGCAGGAAGCGGGCGGCGTTGATGCTGGTGACCTTCAGATTGTTCAGGTCCTTGTAGTTCACCACCAGGATCTTGCCGGTTTCCTTGGCATTGACGATGAACTCCGGGTTGTAGTGCGAGCCGACGATGGCGGCGACGCGCGGTTCCGGATGGTATTCCTGCGTATCGACGGTCATGCCGCGGGTCGATTCGATCTTGAGCGGCTTCAGCGTGTCGCCTTCCATGATCACGAACTGCGGCGGCCAGTAGGTACCGGCGATCGCGTACTTGTCCTCGTAGCCCTTGTATTTCGAAGTTTCCACCGAGCGGGCTTCGAGGCCGACCTTGATTTCGGCGACGTTGGTCGGTTCCGGCATCCACAGGTCGATCAGGTTGATGCGGGCATCGCGGCCGATCACGTAGAGGTAACGCCCGGATTTCGACATGCGTGAAATGTGCACGGCATAGCCGGTCTTGAGGATCTTGACGATCTTTTTCGTGTTGCCGTCGATCAGGGCGATCTCGCCTGCGTCACGCAAGGTAACGGAGAAAAGGTTTGCCAAATCGAGGTCGTTCATCTTCTTGGTCGGACGCTGGCTCGGCGGCACCGTAACCTTCTGCGAAGCCAGCATTTCCTTCATGCCCCATTCAGGCGGCGTCGGCGGCTCCTGCTGGACGTAGCGTGCCATCAGGTCTACCTGGGCGTCGGTCAATTCGCCCGAGGTGCCCCAGTTCGGCATGCCGGCGGGCGAGCCGTACTTGATGAATACCTTCAGATACTCGGTACCGGACGCCAGGGTCTTGTCGGTGGTCAGCGGCTTGCCGGTGGCGCCCTTGCGCAACACCCCGTGACAGCCGGCACAGCGTTGGAAGTAGATCTCCTTGGCTTGCTCGAACTCCACCTTGGTCATCGGCGGTGCCTTGGGATTGATGTTCTGGTGCATTTCGATCTTGCCCATGGGCGAATCGCCGGCCTGGTACTTCACTTCGGCTTCGGTAACGCCAGGCTTGGCGCGCTCCTCGGCGCAGACATTGGTGATGCCCAGCGATAGCATCAGAGCGCTGACAAGCCCAGCCTTGCGCCAGACCGTGGAGTTGCATTTCCCCATACTTCCTCCCCTTATTCTGTTGATATTTCAATAAAAAACGGAAATCGCGAGCGCGGAGGGTGCCCCATTTGCAAGAAAATCTACTTGATCAGAATCAACCTCGCCGCAACATGGTCAAAAAACCTGACCCGCTGCCAGGCGTTCTTGCCCCGTCAGAGCGGGAATAGCCCTATGCATCCGCTGCTTGTATGCGAATATTGAAATTCGGCGGGCTCTCGGAGTTTTGGGAGAGCGATTCGATTGTTGACTTGATTTTTCTAAATATAAGCATATACTAATATACATGACGACACCCATCCGTTTCCTCCCCAAGGGCTCCTTCCTCCTCCTCCGGATGGCCCTTGTTTCAGTGCTCGCCGGCTTGTTGCCGGCGAGCATTTCTTTTGCGGCCGACGCCCCGGCGACCAGCGTCGTGGTGCAGTTGCGAGAGGTGGATCTCGGGTTCCCGGTCGAAGCCACGGTGGAGGCGGTGCGTCAGGCCACTGTCGCCGCGCAGATTGCGGGGCGCGTTCTCGAAGTTCGGGCCGATGCCGGGCAAAGTGTCAGACAAGGCGAAGTATTGATGCGGCTCGACGCGCGTGAAGCCGCCGGCTCGGATGCAAGTGCGCAGGCCGCGCTCGTGCAGGCCAGTGCGGCCTACGAGCGGACCAAGAATCTGTATGCGCAGAAGTTCGTCAGCCAGGCCGCGCTCGATCAGGCAGCTGCGGCATGGAAGGGTGCGCAGGGCGCCGTAGCCGCTTCCGGGGCGGGCGTGTCCCATGGCACAGTAACCGCGCCGATCACCGGCGTCGTCGCGCAGCGGCATGTCGAATTGGGCGAAATGGCGGCGCTGGGCCGGCCGCTGATCACCGTCTTCGATCCGAAGGGGTTGCGCGTGATCGCCAGCCTCCCTCAATACAAACTTGCCGAACTCAGGAAGACGGGGCGCGCCCGCGTCGAGTTTCCTGAAACCGGCACCTGGGTCGACGCGCTGCGCGTGGAAATACTGCCCACCGTCGATGCGCGAAGCCACACGGCGACGGCACGCCTCTACCTGCCGGAAAACATCCCCGGCATCGTGCCCGGCATGTCTGCCCGAGCGCACTTCACGGTCGGCCAGGCAAAGAAGCTGACCGTGCCGCCCGCGGCAGTCATGCGCCGCGGCGAGGTGACCGCCGTGTACGTGCTGGACGACAAGGGAACTGCCCGGCTGCGTCAGGTGCGCGTGGGCGAAGCCGTGTCCGGCGGCGAACTCGAAGTGCTGGCGGGCATCAATCCCGGCGAACGGGTGAGTCTGGTGCCGGTCAAGTCAGGAATAGAGCTGAAGACGCCGGCTCCCCGCTGAAGCGATTAATCGGCAATTCTTCCCCATTCAATCGATGAATACCCTTGACAAAAATGTGGTCGGATAATCGACTGCTTTTTTACTAAAACATTCAAGGAGACATCATGGCCCACATCGTAATCCTCGGCGCCGGCATCGGCGGAATTCCTGCTGCATTTGAGATGCGCGAAATGCTTCGTCCCGGCGACAAGCTGACGGTGATTTCAAACAATCCGATGCACCACTTCACGCCGTCGAATCCCTGGGTCGCGGTCGATTGGCGCAAGCGTGGCGACATCGAGGTCGAGATTGCCCCGTTGCTGGCGAAGAAGAATATCGAGTTCATCCCGGTCGGCGCCAAGCGCGTGCATCCGGACAAGAATCAGATCGAACTGGATGACGGTCGCAGCGTCGACTATGACTTCCTGGTCATTGCTACCGGCCCCAAGCTCGCCTTCGAGGAAGTCGAAGGCCTGGGTCCGCAGGGCCACACCCATTCCATCTGCCACGTCGATCATGCCGTCGAGGCCGAGAAGGCCTGGCAGGAATTCGTCAAGAACCCGGGGCACGTCGTGGTGGGTGCAGTGCAAATGGCGTCCTGCTATGGTCCGGCTTACGAGTTCGCCATGATCATGGATACCGATCTGCGCCGTCGCAAGATTCGCGACAAGGTGCCGATGACCTTCGTCACTGCCGAACCCTACATCGGGCACCTCGGCCTCGGCGGCGTCGGCGACTCAAAGGGCCTGATGGAGTCGGTGATGCGCGACCGCCACATCAAGTGGATCTGCAATGCCAAGACCACCAAGGTCGAGGCCGGCAAGATGTACGTCACGGAACACAATGACGACGGGACGCCGAAAAAGGAACACGTGCTCGAGTTCAAATACTCGATGATGCTGCCGGCCTTCAAGGGCATCGACGCGGTCTTCGGCATCGAGGGCCTGACCAATCCGCGCGGCTTCATCCTGATCGACGCCTTCCAGCGCAATCCGAAGTTCAAGAACATCTACTCGGTGGGCGTTTGCGTCGCCATTCCTCCGGTGGAGGCGACCCCGGTGCCGACCGGCGCGCCGAAGACCGGCTACATGATCGAGTCGATGGTCAGCGCCACCGTGCACAACATTCGTGAAGCGCTGGATGGCAAGGAACCGACCCACAAGGCGACGTGGAACGCCGTCTGTCTGGCCGACTTTGGCGACAATGGCGCCGCTTTCGTCGCCCTGCCGCAGATTCCGCCGCGTAACGTAAGCTGGTTCTCCCAGGGCAAATGGGTGCATCTGGCCAAAATTGCCTTCGAGAAGTTCTACATGCGCAAGATCAAGAAGGGCACCAGCGAGCACGTTTTCGAAAAAATGGTGCTCAATTCCCTGGGCATCATGAAATTGAAGGACAAGTAAGCAGGCAGCCGGCACAAGAGCATCAGAACGCGCAGAACAAGGACACGGAGAGGCCGACAGAAACCGGACCCTGGCTCCCCTGACTTTGTCTGCGCTCTTGTGCCGGTAGTTTCAACGGGCAGGTTCAATACGAGGTGACAGTGGGAATATCAGGCCGTATCGCGGAGTACTTTCTCAGGAATTCCCTGACGCCCTTGATCGCGCTGATCGCGCTGCTTCTCGGCGTGGGCGCGACCCTGGTCACGCCCCGCGAGGAGGAGCCGCAGATCAACGTCACCATGGCCAACGTCTTCGTGCCCTTCCCGGGAGCGTCGGCGCGGGATGTCGAGGCCCTGGTGGCGCGCCCGGCCGAACAGGTGCTGTCGCGCATCGACGGCATCGAGCACGTCTATTCCGTTTCGCGTCCCGGCATGGCCGTGATCACGGTGCAGTACCAGGTCGGCGAGGACCCGATCCAGGCCCTGGTGCGCCTCTATGACACCATCAATTCGCACCGCGACTGGCTCTCGCCCAATCTCGGCGTGATGGAGCCGATCATCAAGCCCAAGGGCATCGACGAC
>Ga0207969_100144_pt1 | contig 43263 bp, 45 predicted proteins | sample LakWasMet25_LOW6_2_FD_183869 | JGI IMG/M metagenome (GOLD analysis project Ga0207969, IMG submission 183869) | Freshwater sediment methanotrophic microbial communities from Lake Washington under simulated oxygen tension - Sediment Metagenome... | ecosystem: Environmental > Aquatic > Freshwater >...
CTCCTCCGCGGTCGGGGTGAGGACGAGATCACGCAGCAACGGAGCCGTCGGCCAGGAGTGCAGGGTGCGCATCGGCCGGGGTTACGCTGGCCAGGAGCTCTGGCTTCGCTTTCGAGCGGGCCGTTGTAGAAAAATGGGACTTCGACATCGTGCACTCCAGCATCAACTTCTGGGTGCGCCACATGATGGTCTCCAAGGTTCGCGGCCGGTTCACCAAGTGGACGGGAACCATCGAGATGGACGAAGCGAGCCCCGCGAACTCGCGCGTCGAGGTCCAGATCGACGCGTCGAGCATCGACACGAAGGAGGAGAAGCGCGATGGCCATCTGCGTTCGCCGGACTTCCTCGAATCCGAGAAGCACCCGCAGATCGCGTTCCGCAGCACGGGTGTCGAGCCGAACGGTGACAAGCGGTTCAACGTCAAGGGTGACCTGACCATTCGGGGAACGACCCGGCCGGTCGTGCTCGACGTCGAGTACGCCGGGCGCATGAAGGATCCATGGGGGGGAGAGCGCGCGGGCTTCTCGGCGCGCACGTCGCTCGACCGCAAGGACTTCGGCCTCACCTGGAACCAGGTGCTCGAGGCCGGCGGCATCCTCGTTGGTGACAGGGTCGAGATCGACATCGAGGTCGAAGCCGTGAAGAGCAAGGCAGCGAAGGGGGGAGGCACGTGAGCGACCAGAGCCTGAAAGTCGGTGACCGCGTGGCGGACTTCACGCTGCCCGATCAGGACGGCAAGTCGGTGTCGCTTCACGAGTTGTTGGGCAAGGGCTGCTTGGTGCTCTACTTCTACCCGAAGGACGACACGCCGGGCTGCACCGCAGAGGCGTGCACCTTCCGCGACGAGCACAGTGAGTTCGCCGAGGCTGGCGCCGCTGTCGTCGGCGTGAGCTCCGACGACGCGGAGAGCCATCGCCGCTTTGCCGACAAGCATCGCCTTCCGTTCCGTCTCCTGTCAGACCACCGGGGCGAGCTGCGCCGGCGTTTTGGTGTTCCGAAGACGCTCGGACTCCTCGAAGGACGCGTCACGTACGTGATCGATTCGCAGGGGTTTGTCCGCCACATTTTCAACTCGCAGCTCCGGACGCGGAAGCACGTCGAGGAGGCGCTCCGGCTGGTGCGCTCCCTGCGGAGCACGGCCCCCACCACGTCGAGCGAGACGCCCGAGGTGAACGGAGAGAAGAACCGCACGTGACGTCGGCAAGCGCGGCTGCGGCGGTCTGCGTCGTGAACATCGGCCCGCGGGAGCGGCGAAGACGCATGGGATTCGGCGTGGTGCTCCTCGTCACTGGCGCGGGCCTCGCGGCGCTCCTGGTCGGAATCGAAGCGCACCGGCTCTGGCGACTCCTCCTGTTTTTGCCGTTCTGGGCAGGGGCGGTGGGCGTGCTGCAGGCCCGGGAGAAGACATGAGTGGCCCTCGCGTCGCGCGGTCAGCGCGACATGGACACCGGGCCGGAGGCGATCACCGATGCCGCCGAGCTCGCCCAGGTGCGCCGGCAGGCGCGCAAGGTCCACGTGAAGTCGTTGGTCCTGACAGCGGCGCTCGTAGCGCTGGTCCTGATGATTCCAACTTGGAGGTGAAGCTATGAAAGAACGAAGCAAACGACAAACCATCGCGCTCTGGGTGCTTTCGGGCCTGCTTGCCGCGCTGTTTCTCATGGCAGGCGGCTCGAAGCTCGCGGGCGCGGAGAGGCACGTCCAGGGCTTCGAACACTGGGGCTACCCACAGTGGTTCCGGCTTGTGGTCGGCGCCGCCGAGGTGACCTCGGCGGTGCTGCTGCTCATCCCGCGCGCGGCGTTCTTCGGCGCCGGTGCCCTTGTCGTGGTGATGGCGGGCGCGATCTACACGCACCTCCTTCGCGCGACCGGTGAGGGCGCCATGGCAATCCCGCCGCTTGTTCTGCTGGGCCTCGCCGCGTTGGTGGCCTACGCCAGACGTCCGGAGGCGCTCCGTCTCAGCGGGACGTCGACCGCGACGCGCGAGGTCTGACCCGCGTTGTCGCCTTTCTGGAACCCACTCGCCTACGGGCGAAAGCCAAGCTGAGACAGCGCCAGCATGTCGACGTGCTGGTAGGCGGACATGAAGGCGTTCAGCATCTGGTCGAAGGGGAGATCGGCGTACGTGCCGTGAAACCGCTTCTACGCAGCCATCAACAACGAAGGGCCGACGCGAGGAGCGTCCCCGGCCGCCGGGGACCTCTGGGCGTTTTTACGGAGGGCGCGCTGGGTGGCGACGAGCTGGCTGCGAAATGGGAGCTAGCTCTGCTCGCCATCCAACCGAGGTGGCGACCAGAGATGGCGACCAGAGATGGCTGCCAGCAAGTCCTTGAAATTGCTGGATTCATGACTTGGGTGGCGACCTGGACAGCCACCCGACCGCGGCTGCCGGAGATGTTTCGGCGCGAGGAGCTGGTGCCGCTCGGCAGCCGGGTGCGCGTACGGATGACGCACGAGTACGCGACGCGCGAGGAGCTGCGCGGCTGCCTCGTGCATCGGCTCACGCAGGCCGGCAACGCGACGCTCGCGACGCCGCAACTGCTCGACACGCTCTCGGAGCACGCCGCGGGCAACTATCGCGTGCTGCTCACGATGGCCGCCGAGCTGCTCGACGCCGCCATCGCCAAGTGTTGGCAGGCGTCGAGAAGCGCGGTTATCCGTTGAAGACCGCGAGGTCCGCCTGACGAGGTTCACCGCCTGACCTTCACCAGGGGACGTCCGTTGCGGGCCAATCCTCGAGCGGCATGCTTCCCCGAGCCGCCGAAAGGTGAAGGCCCGGAGTTGATGGCTCCGAGCCTTCTCGAGGCCGTCGCCGCGCTAACGGCGCGCCTCGTGACCCACAGCATCACCCCGCATCCCGCGGGCGTCGAGTCCCTGCCGGCGGCGACGTCGCCATGTCGGCCGCCCCCGCACGCCTGCGCCAGTGCTCCCGCTGCCAGCGGCCCTTCGTGCTCTGCCCGTCCTGCGCTGGAGGCCATCGCTACTGCTCCCACGACTGCGCCCGCGCCGCCCGACGGGACGCCCTCCGGCGCGCCGGACAGCGCTACCAGCGGTCACTCCCCGGTCGCCAACGCCACGCCGATCGGCAGGCGCGCTACCGCGCCCGGCGTCGCTCGAATGTGACGCATCACCGTTCGCACCCGCCCGCCGACGACGCCACAGTGGCCTCCACCGACGCCGCTGCGAGCGCCTCCGCCCTCGCCGCCACGTCCCCACTGGAGGTCCCCGATGCGCACTCCCCGCGCGTTGTCCCGTCGGCCTCGTCCGACGCGACGGCGACGTCCCGCCGCGCCCTGCCCGCGGCCTTCTCCTTCACCCGCTGCGCGATCTGCGGGCGCCCGTGCGACCCGTGGCTCCGCCTGCCCTCCCGGTCACTCGCCGCACGCCGGGCCCGACCGCCGTGAGCGGAGGCCGACGTGATCCCCCCGGAGAAGGAGGCCGAGGTGCTGCGGCTGCACCATGCCGAGCACTGGAAGATCGGCACCATCGCGACGCAGCTGGGGCTGCACCACACCACCGTGCGCCGCGTGCTCGCCCAGCAGGGCGTCGAGGCCGCGCGCCACTCCGGTCGGCCCTCCATCGCCGACCCTTTCGTGCCCCTCATCGTCGAGACGCTCGCGAAGTACCCGCGCCTCACGGCCAGCCGCCTCTTCGCCATGGCCCACGCCCGCGGCTACCGCGGCAGCGAGGACCACTTCCGCGCCGTCGTCGCCCGCCACCGCCCGCGCCCCCCGGCCGAGGCCTTCGTGCGGCTGCGCACGCTCCCCGGCGAGCAGGCCCAGGTCGATTGGGGCCACTTCGGCACCCTGCCCATCGGCCAGGCGCGGCGGCCCCTGATGGCCTTCGTGATGGTGCTCAGCTGGTCGCGCCGGATCTTCCTGCGCTTCTACCCGGGCGCGGCGATGGGGATGTTTCTGCGAGGGCACGTGGACGCCTTCGCCGCCTTCGGGGGCGTGCCGCGCGAGCTGCGCTACGACAACTTGAAGAGCGCGGTGCTGGAGCGCGCGGGCAACGCCATCCGCTTCCACCCGACGCTGCTGGAGCTGGCGGCCTGGTACCGCTTCGCGCCCCACCCCTGCCGGCCCTTCCGCGGCAACGAGAAGGGCCGCGTGGAGCGCGCCATCCGCTACGTGCGCGACAGCTTCTTCGCCGCGCGCTCCTTCCACGACCTGGACGACCTCAACGCCCAGGCCGACGCCTGGTGCGACGGGATCGCCGCCGACCGGCGCTGCCCCGAGGACCGCACCCGCACCGTGCGCGAGTGCTTCGTCGAGGAGCGCACGCGCCTGCTGCCGCTGCCGGGCGACGCCTTCGCGGCGATCGAGCGGGTGGCCGTCTCGATCGGCAAGACGCCCTACGCGCGCTTCGACGGCAACGACTACTCGGTGCCGCCGGCGCACGTGCGCCGCACGCTGGAGGTCGTCGCCACGATGGACGCCGTGCGCCTGCTCGCAGGCGACGCCGTGGTGGCCACGCACGCCCGCTCCTGGGACCGCGCGCAGACGGTCGAGGACCCGGCCCACGTCGCCGCCCTGATCGCCAGCCGCCCGCAGGCGGGCACGCACCGCGGCGTCGATCGGCTGACCCGCGCGGTGCCCGCGAGCGCGGCGCTGCTGGAGGCGGTGGCCGAGCGCGGGGGCAACCTCGGGAGCACCGTCGCGCGCCTGCTGTCGCTGCTCGACCAGGAGGGCGCCGAGGCGCTCGCGGCGGCGGTGGGCGAGGCGCTGGCGAAGGGGACGCCGCACGTGGGCGCGGTGCGACTGATCCTGGAGACGGCGCGGCGGGCGCGGGGTGCCGCGCCGCCGATGGCGGTGGAGCTGCCGAGCGATCCGCGGGTGCGCGACCTGGTGGTCACGCCTCACGCGCTCGCCCGGTACGACCTGTTGCGAGGGACGAAGGAGACGAGCGATGAGTGACGCGGACGATCGAGGAACGCTGCAACGACTGGGGCTGTACGGGCTGCTGGCCCGCTGGGAGCAGGTGCAGCACGAGCCGTGGCTCGGGCGGGTGATGGAGATCGAGCAGGAGGAGCGCACGCGGCGCAGCCTGGAGCGTCGGGTGAGCCACGCACGGCTGGGGAGCTTCAAGCCGGTGGCGGACTTCGACTGGGGCTGGCCCAGCCGGGTCGATCGGGAGCAGCTGGACGAGCTGCTGGGCCTGGGTTTCCTGGCCGAGGGGGCCAACGTGGTGCTGGTGGGCCCCAACGGAGTGGGCAAGACGATGCTGGCCAAGAACGTGGCGTACGCGGCGCTGCTGCGGGGCCACACGGTGCGCTTCACGACCGCGAGCGACATGCTCGCGGACCTCGGGGCGCAGGAGACGGCCACGGCGCGCACGCGGCGACTGCGGCGGTACGTGCAGCCCCAGGTCCTCGTGGTCGATGAGGTCGGGTATTTGTCCTACAGCCAGCAGAGCGCGGACCTGCTCTTCGAGGTGGTCACGCGCCGCTACCAGCACGGGGCGCCGCGGCCGATGGTGGTGACGACCAACAAGGCCTTCGCCGAGTGGAACCAGGTCTTCCCCAGCGCGGGCTGCCTGGTGACGCTGATCGACCGGCTGGTGCATCGGGCCGAGATCGTCGCCATCGAGGGCGAGAGCTATCGGCTCAAGGAAGCCCAGGAGCGCACCGCGAAGAAGACCGCCGCGCGAGCAACGCGGCGACGCAAGACCGCGGGCTGACGACGGCGTGGATGACCCTCGGCGTGGGGGCTCAACCCTCCGAGGGTGAGCTCCGCAGGGACGCAGGACGGGCCGCCGTCCTGCGCGCCCAAGGAGCGCGGGGGGTGCGGGGGTACGACCCCCGCGCGACCGCGAGGGGACCTCGAGAGCTGGATGAGGGCGGACTTACGCGGGCGGCCGCGTCTCGACGACCGAGGCCCGAAGCCCGGGGACCGCGCCATCCTGACGCGCTCCTCGGTGCCTGGAACCCTTCAACGACTAAACGCGCTTCTCGATGCCTGACAACACCAAGGAGCAGACGACGCTCGACGAGAAGCTCTACCTGGAGGTCTTCGCCCCGCCCACGGCGCGTCGGACTGCGGTACCAACGGGGAAGGCGGCGCGGCGATGAACCACCCGCGGGACCCGTGCGCGATCGAGACGCGGCTGACCCCGGAGATGCTCGCCGAGACGCCCGAGCGGGCCACTGTCGAGGCGCTGCGCGCGGTGCTCGACGTCACCCTCCTCGCGCTGATCGCGGCCAACCCCGAGCTGCTCGACAACGGGTGGTCGGCGATGCCTGGGCGAGCGCAGATCCCCTGCCTCCGCGTCGCCCACCGAATCCTCGGGCACGGCCACGCGCTGCGACGAGAGCTGGTGCGCTACGCACACCTCCTCGACCGACAGCGCGAGCGCAACGCCGACCTGCCGAACGACGACCTCCCTTTCTGACGGCGACCGCGCCCGACGAGCCGACGCCGTTGGTCGCGCTCACGCGCTCGCCGCAATCCCATCAAAGAGCTTGATCGAATCACCATCAAGAAGCGTGACCACGCTCACTCGTGGCGGGTCTCCCGCGTCCGTTGCGTGGGCGAGGAAGTGGTCGGTGCTTTGGTGGCGCCCGTTCCTTGACCTACCTCGCGGCGATGTCGTGACGTCGTCGGAGCTCGGCGGGCGGGCCTGACGGGCGCCCTCGGCGTAGATCTCCGAGCGGTCGCAGGTGATGGACGCAAGGGTACCCGTGCTCGCCGTGAAGGCCTCCGCCCGCGGCGGAACGAGACCAGGAATGTAGGCGCTCACGTGTACGTGAGTGCCGACAACCAGGAAGGCCCTCAGCCTCCGCAGCGAAAGCCTCCATCGGGCGCGACGCCGAAGCGGTCGGTGTTGCAGCAGAGCACCGAACGGGTTCCGACGACGGTGCCGTCGGGAGCGCAGCACTGCCGCAGTCCACCGCTGCCGACCTCGCAGCTCAGTGCGGGATTGCAGCAGGGGTTGGTGCTACTGCAATAGGCTAGGCCCGAGCCCACGCATCCGGTGAAGCAGCGTCCGTCACTACAGACCTCGCCCGCGCACTCCACATTGCTCGTACAGGATTCCCCGTCCCTGCGGAGAGTTACGCAGGTCCACGTCACTTCGGGCACGCGACAGGCCTGCCCGGTGGTGCATGACATACACGAAGGGCCACAGTGCGCGTTGTCCGAGTTTCGGTAGCAACGGTCACCCGAGCAGCAGGGGCACAGCGCCGCGACACAGCCATCGCAGGCGGCGTAGTCGAGATGGCAGTCCGCCGTGCACCGCAGCTGACCTCCGCGGAATCCGAGAGGCGCGCACTCGGGCCCGTCTGGAAACGCGGTTCCATCGCACTCTTCGGTGGTCTCGTTGACCATGCCATCGCCGCATCGAGGCCTCATGGCGGTCTCGCAGCTCGTGACGCAGCGCTCCTGGCACATCGAATACAAGCTGAACGCCGTACGGCACGGCTCAGCGCGCGCGTACATCAGGCACGCGCTCAGCGAGCAGCCGGTCGCGGCAAGGCACGTCCCGAGGGCCTCGCACACGGCGCCGGGGCCGAAGAGCGGCGGCGTGCGGCTGCACTCGTCCGCGCAGCGCGCGCATCCAGCCAGGCCTGCCCCGAGGCAGCCCAGCGCTGTCTGGGGGGTATCCCCGGCGGTGTCGGAAAGCGCGTCGGTCACGAGGTCCGACGGGACGTCCGTGCCTGGCAGGTCGACCCGCGAGGAGTCCTGGCGCAACCCGATGTCGGTGCTGGCCTCCGCCTCGGTCGAGCTGTCGGCCTGCGGCGCAGGGGTCGAAACGCAGCTGACCGCCAGAACGGAGATCGCAAGGCAGACCGACAGCAAGATCGACGAGGGCATGGACGCCACATTGGCACAGACCCGCCCGGGTTGTCCGGGGGTGGATCGTATAGCTTTGGCGGCGGCCTATTTGTCTTTGGCGGCGCCCAAAGCGTGGAGAGAAGCGTGGCTCACCCAGGGTCACGTCGTGAGCGCCGCGAGCGCGCCGCGACCTCGCCGCCGACGCCGCTGCGTCCGAGGCCCGTCGCGCTCGTGTTGATTCGCGCTCTGGGGGCTCTCGGGGCTACTCGCGGCGATCTACCTCATGGCGGGAGGCTCGAAGCTCGCGGGCGCGGAGAGGCACGTCCAAGGTTTCGCGCACTGGGGCTGGCCCGACTGGATGCGGCTCGTTGTTGGTGCCGTCGAGGTCACCTCGGCGGTGCTGCTACTTATCCCACGCACCGCGTTTTTCGGCGCCGGCACGCTCGTGGTGGTGATGGCGGGCGCGACGTACACGCATCTCTTCCACGCCGACGGCGGGATGGCGGCCTCGCCGCTCGTCCTGCTGGGCCTCGCCGCGTTGGTGGCCTACGCCAGACGTCCGGAGGCGCTCCGTCTCAGCGGGACGTCGACCGCGACGCGCGAGGTCTGACCCGCGTTGTCGCCTTTCTGGAACCCACTCGCCTACAGGCGAAAGCCAAGCTGAGACAGCGCCAGCATGTCGACGTGCTGGTAGGCGGACATGAAGGCGTTCAGCATCTGGTCGAAGGGGAGATCGGCGTACGTGCCGTGAAACCGCGCGTACGTGGCATGGGGCCCTCCCGCGAGCGTCGTCTCTGGAAGGAGCGCCTCTCGGGTACCGTCAAAGTCCACGACGCGATACCCCTTCCTCGTCGTGACGTCGGGCGACAAGCTCGCGTCGACCTTCAGCCAATGCCCCTTGAGGTAGAAAGCGTTCAGCCCGTGGTGGAACATCACGTTGGTGCCGAGCGCTCTCGCGATCTTCGGGGACAGGCTCTGATCGAGCAGGTCGCTCAGCACGATCGCGCACGGCACCTCGGCGGCACGCGACAGGGCACACAGGAGCACCGCCTTCTGCACGCAGAACCCCTTCGCGTCCTGCAACACGTGTGAGGCGAGGTACTCCTCCGGTGCGAGCTTCGCCATGAACTCGTAACGGATCTCGTCGCGGACGAACCGAAACAACGTGGCCGCGCGGGTGGAAGGCGCCAGTTCGCGGACGCGAAGCCGCTCGACCAGGTCGACGATGGCCGGATGCGTGGACTCGACGTATCGAGTGGGCGCGAGACACGATTCCGGCGACGGCATCAGGAGGCTGTCGTCAGACATCGCCGGACTCGCCGCTCTTGGCAGGCTTCCCGAGCGCCTTGTCGAGCGTCTTCGAAGCGCGCTCGAGCAGCGTGCCGAAGCGTTCGACCCCGATCAAGATGAAGAGCCCTTCGCCTTCGGCGTAGGTCTCGCCATCCTGATCGAAGATTCGCCCGCGTGTCATCACCTTCTTGCCGTCCACTCGCTCCACCCAGGTCTCGAGCAGCACCTCGTTCTCCAGCGGGAGCATCCGCCGGAAGTTGATGGTCAGCTTGGCTGCTACGACCGCGTGCCCGGCCAGCCAGGCGCCGACCCCCATCGCCTCGTCCAGCACGGCAGCCATGCTGCCGCCGTGTGCATGTCCGGGTGGTCCTTCGGCGCCTGGGCCGAACCAAATCTTTCCGACCAGCGCCCTGTCTCGCTCCCTTCGGTAGTAGCGCACGCGCAAGCGGTCACCGCTCGGCTCACCCGACACGAAGGAACGACCGGTCCCGACGGATTCGAGCGGCTCGATGGGCGTCCACCCAACCTCCGACGCCGACGTACCGCTTGGGTCTCGATTCAAGCCTGCCTCCGAGTCATCAGTCATTCAGGAGATCCTCGGCCGTGAGTTCCGGCGCCGCCTTGCCGTGCTCGAATCCGAGGAGCCCGGCCTGTTCGTAGCGAGCTCGCACGCGGTCGCTCAAGAGACCGATGCGCTTCAGGTTGGGAATGATGCGCTTGAACATCGTCTTCCTGAAGAAGACCATCATCCCGGAGTCGGTCACGGTCTCGTTCCAGCGCGCGCGTGGCATCGCGTGCGCGTAGAACTCATCGTAGAACTCGTGCGCGAGGAACCGGTTACGGAGAAGCAGCGCGACCTCGAACGCCCAGTCCTCCCGTTCGCGGCGCTCTTTCTCGGACAACTCGCGTGTGTAGAACTCGCCGAGCGCCAGGACCCCGTAGTGGACGTGGCGGGCTTCGTCCGTGATGACGTACTTGAGGATATCCCTGAGGAGCGGGTCGCCCGTAAGCTGCCGGATAGTCCCGAACGCGCCGAGGGCGAGTCCCTCGATCATGATCTGCATCCCGAGGAACTTCACGTCCCAGCGAGAATCGGTCATCAACGCATCAATGATGACGTAGAGGTTGTCGTTGATCTCGTAGAGCTTCCCGAGCTTCCGCGTGAGGTACGTGTGAAAGACCTCGACGTGACGCCCCTCGTCGACCACCTGGGTGCTCCCGTAGAGCTTGGCGTCGAGCCACGGAACGGCCTCGGTCACCTGGGCTGCCGCGAAGAGAGCGCCCTGCTCGCCATGGAGGAACTGCGACAGCAGCCACGCGAGCAGCGAGTGCACCTGCTTGTTCCGTTCCGCCAGCGTCGCCTTCTTGAAGCTGGGAAGCTCGGCCATCGGCAGGAAGGAGTCTGGCAAAAGAGGTCGCTCCGCGTTGTTCGGATCGACCGTCCGCGACCAGTCGATGTCCACCGATGCGTTCCATTGCGATGTCTTGGCAGCCTCGTAGAGCTTCGCCATCGCCGGGAACTCGCGCCGGTAGCGCCAGTCGAACGCCGCCGCGTAGTCGACCTTCATCGAGGTCAGAGCCTCTCCCTTGCCTCGCTGCAGGACGAGGCCGCGGAACGCGGGCCCCAGCATCGAGGCCAGCGCGCGCAGGTTCCCGCTCTTGCCCACGTCGCGAGCAAGGGTGGCGCCCTCACCGAGGTTCACGAGGATCTTGTTGAGTCGCATCTATCGGCCCTCCTTGGGCGACAGTGACGGAGGCTCGAGCACCGAGAGGTTCGCCGGTGCGGCGTCGCAACGCTGATCGTCCGGGAGAAGTCCGAGCGCCATGTACGACCAGAAGACGTCCGCGATCTGCTCTGGGGTGCGGTCGCCTCCTGGCGAGTACCAGGTCGCGACCCAATTCACGGCGCCGAACCCGAACAGCCGGACGAGCTTGAGATCAACACCTGGCCGGAGGCGGCCCGCGCCGGCAGCCTCGTAAAGCATCCCGTCCCAGAAGGCCTCGTAACGATCGCGGAGGCGGACGATCTCCTCGCGCGCCCGCCCGGTGAGGGACCGCCAGTCGTACAGCAGGACGTAGACCCCGTCGTCCCCTGAAAGAAGGAGCTGCAGGTGAGCACGGAGCCCCAGCCGGACCCGCTCGGTGGGGTCGGAGGTCTGGGCGGCGGCAGTCTGAACCGCAGCGATCGCCCGCTCGATGGCCCGGTCCATGAGCGCGACGAGCAGCGCTTCTTTGGCCGGATACCGATAGTGGATGCTGCCGGGCAGAACCCCTGCTGCCCGCGCGATCTCCCTGAGCGTCGTGGCGGCAAACCCCTTCTGCCGGAACAGCCGGGCGGCGGTATCGAGGAGCCCGGTTTCGTCGAAGGGCCTGAGCGCCGACTTGGTCATGCGACCAAGAGCTTGATGTGAATAACACCCGATGTCAAGCTAGAGAACCTCCAGATCTTGTCCATGCGACCAAGGGTCGGGCTTCAGGGTGGCGACTTTTCGAAGCTCTTCCCCGGCTGACCCACGGCGCCCGCCAGGTCGTTGCCCCCTCATTGAGCTAAACAGTCACTCCCGCGCCCGTCTTGCTCTGTCTCCATTGGAGAACCGACATCAGCTGATAGTAGGCGAGCGGCACGATCCCGAGCGTCAAGGCCGTGGAGAACAGCGCGCCCGCGGCCATCGTGAGCCCGAGACCTTGCAGCAGCGGATCGAAGAAGAGCACGCCGTCACCGAGCACGACGGTCAGCGCGGTAAGAACGATCGGCCGCAGCCGCGTCCCTCCCGCGAGAAGGACGGCGTCCCGCACGTTCATCCCGGCGGCGACTCGCTGGTTGGCGAAGTCGACGAGTAGAATCGAATTTCGCACCATCAGTCCGGCGAGGGCGATCACCCCGATCACGGCCATTCCTGAGAGCGGCTTGCCGAGAATGACGTGCCCCGGGATCACGCCGATGAAGGCCATCGGGATCGGCAGCATGACGACCCACGGGAGGAGGAAGGACTGGTACCAGGCGACGAGCATCACGTAGATGAGCAACAACACGACCGCGAAGGCGGCGCCGAGATCGCGGAACAACTCGTAGGTCACCGTCCACTCTCCGCCCCAGCGGACGGCGTGTTCGTCCGATCCAGGCGCGACGGAATTCCACAGGATGCGAACCTGTCGGGCTCCCGGACTCACCTCCTCGCGCAGTCGCGGACTCAGATCGATGGCGCTGTAGATCGGTCCGGGCCCGGTCACCTCCGCGGTCACGGAGATGAACGGCTGCAGATCCCTGCGCAGCAGCGGATGGGTGCCTTCCAGGCGGTGCAGGCTACCGATGTCCGAGGCAGGGACCGACGGCCCAGCCATCGAGCTGAAGTACAACGAGCGGAGATCGGCCTCGCTGGCGCGCTGGGCGCGTGCAAGCTGGAGCCTCACGGCAACGGGCTCTCTTTCTCTCGGCAAGTAGGCCCACACGCTGTTGTCGCCGTGGACCAGCGTGCGAACCGTGGTGGCCACTTGCGCCGGAACGACGCCCCGTACGGCAGCGCGCTGCTGGTCCACCTCGTAGCGCAGCACCGGAGGACCGCGGCGCGCCGACCAGTCCACATCGACGATGCCGGGTGTCGTCTCGAACAACTGCTTCACTCGTTGCGCGAGCGCCATCCGACCTTGTTCGTCGGGCCCGTAGACCTCTGCAACCAAGGCGGCCTGAACCGGAGGACCGGGAGGGAGCTCGACCACCGTGAACCACGCGTGATCGTGTTCGAGCGCCTCAGCCACCACCCGGCGCACCGTGGCGGCGAGCTGATGACTGGTCCTCGACCGTTCCCCGCTCGGCGCCAGCTCGATCTGCAGCTCGGCTTGGTAGGCTTGCTGCCTCAGCATGTAGTGGCGCGCTACGCCCTGGAACGTGATGGGGCCCGCCGTTCCCACGTAGGCCTGACACGAGACGACCTCCGGAATCTTCTGGAGCGCCCGTGCGACGTCGGTGACGCGCCCGTGGGTCTCCTCAAGCGTGGAGCTGGGCGGCAGATCGATCATCACCGACATCTCGTCCACATTGCCAAGCGGCAGCATCTTGACGACGGCAACGCGAGCAACGACGAGACCCAGCGATCCGAGGAGCATGAGGATGGCTGCGGCCCAGACGCTGATCGCGCGCCAGCGACGCGCCATCACCCACTCGAGGCTGCGTCGATACCAACCACGTCGCGGGATCGCTGCGGCCTCGGACGCATCCTGAGAGCCGCTCTCGCGACTTGGGTGTCGCAGCAGGCGGTAGGCGAGGTAGGGCGTCACCGCGAGGGCGATGAACAGCGAGTAGACCATCGCCACCGAGGCGCCGATCGGCAACGCGCGCAGGAACTGCCCGACCATGCCCGAGACGAACGCGGTGGGCATCAATGCCGCAACGACCGTGAACGTGGCGAGAATGGTCGGGTTGCCGACCTCTCGCACGGACTCGAGCGTGACGCGGACCAGGTCCGTCTCGGCGGGGCGTTCCTGGTAATGGCGGTGGATGTTCTCGATGATGACGATCGCGTCGTCTACGAGGATGCCGATCGCGAAGATCATCGCCGACAGCGTGATGCGATTCAGCGTGAACCCCGTCATCTTGTAGACGAACGGGACGATCGCGAGCGTTACCGGAATCACGATCGCCACGATGATGGCTTCGCGCCGGCCGAGCGCCAGCGCGATGAGTATGACGACGACGAGCGTCGCGATGGCCATGTGCTCGATCAGCGTGGCCACCCGGTGCGTCGCGGTTCGTCCCGCGTCCCGCGTGACACTCAGATGGACATCACGCGGCAGGAGCTCGGGTCCGAGGCGGTCGAGCAGGCCCCGTGCCCGCTCCGTGAGGTCCGCCGCGTCGACACCGCGGATCTTGTGAACCGCCAGGGTCACGGCGGCATGCGACGACCAGCCAGCGCCGCGCTGCAGGTGTGACACGTAACTTCGTGGCTCGGTCACACCGTCGCGCACGGTTGCGATGTCCCTGAGGTAGACCGGCCCGCCCGACGTCGCTCCGACGACCAGCGCCTCGACGTCCTGGGCCGACGAGAGGAGCGCGCCGGTCTCGACGCGGAAGCTGCCGCCCGGGCCAGCCAACTCGCCCGCGGGGAGGCGAACGTTGGCTGCCTGGACGGCTTGGACCACCCGGTCCGCGGCCAGGCCCCGTTCCGCGAGCCGGCTCGCGTCGAGCTCGACGACGATCTCCCGGCGAGAACCTCCCGTGAGCTGCACGCGGGACACCCCGGGAAGCCCCTCGAGCTCGGTGGCGAGCTCCGCGGCCAACCTGCGAACCAGGACGGCATCGTCCGTCTCGTGCCAGAGCGTGACCGCCAGCACCGGAACGTCCTCGATACCCCTTGGCACCACCAACGGCGCCGGGACCCCCGCGGGGAGCGAGTCCCTGTTCGCGTTCAGGCGTTCGTAGAGCTGGCTCAACGCTTGATCGCGTTCGATGCCTTCCCGGAACTGGACGACGAACATGGCGCCGTCGTCAGTGGCCGAGCTGATGACATGTTCGACCGTGGGGATCTCGAGGATCCACGCCGCCACCGGACGAGCGATTCGCTCGTCCACGTCCGTCGTGCCGCGACCGGGGAACGCGACGAACACATCGGCCACGGTGACGGTGACCGACGGGTCCTCCTCCCTGGCCGTGGTGTACGTCGCAAGGATCCCGAGAGCGAGCGACACGAGGATGATGAGCGGCGTCAGCTTCGAGCGAATGAACATGCTCGCGACGCGGGCCGAGAAGCCCAAGGCGTGCCGCTCGTCGCTCATCGAGTCACCGCCATCACGCGCCGCCCATCGGACAAGCACTGGGCGGCGTGCGCGACGGCGACCTGCTCACCCACCCGAAGGCCGGACAACACGCGCACCGTGTCACCCCGGACTTCGCCGATCACGACCCAACGCAGCCTCGCCTCCGATTGCTCGTTCACGACGAAGACCCCCGTGAGCTGTCCACGCTCGAAGAGCGCGGCTCTCGGGATCCTCCCCGCGGAGACTTCCTGACCGCTGCCCTCGACAGGGATCTCGACGGTCGCGAGCATGCCCGCCTGGTAGGTGTGGTTCGGGTTCTCCAGCACGAGCTGCAGTCGCAGCCCGGCGGCACGAATGTCTCCGGACGAGATGACCCCCTCCACGTTCCCCGAGACGTGGGCTCCGGCGATCTCGACCGACAGCTCTTGGCCCGGTGTCACCCGCCTCGCCAGGTCGGTGCCGATGGGCGCGACGACCCGCAGCCGCGTGTCGTCCTCGATGACGGCAACGGGCTGACCGGGTCCGACGAGGTCTCCGACCTCGACCAACCTGCGGACGACCACGCCCGCCAACGGCGCGGCGACCCGCGCGTAGGAGAGGTTGACGTCCACCTCGTCGATTGCGGCACCTGCGGTCGTCGCGGCGGCGGTTGCCTGAGCGAACGCGGCCTCTGCTTGTTCGAGCTGCGTCCCCGGAATGGCGCCCGAAGCATGGAGCGCGCGCATGCGCTCCACGTTCGTTCGGGCAAGGTCGAGGGCCGCTCGTGTCGCATCTCGGCCAGCTGCCGCCTGTACTCGTCGCGTGCTCAAGTCTCGTGTATCGAGCCGCACCAACACTTGGCCCTGCCGCACTCGTTCGCCCTCGCGGAACGTGGCCTCGGTGACCCTCGCCATCACGCGCGCGGACGGGCTCGATCTGCGCCGCGGCTCCGTGACTCCGACAACCGCAATCGAGCGTACGGTCGGGTCCGGCGTCACTCGCTCAACATGGGCCGAGCAAGGGGGGAGGTCCGCACGGGTTGAGCTCGAGGAAGAACCATGCTCGCGGCAGCCGCTCGCCAGCCCCAGGACGAGGACCATTCCAAGAAAAGCGACGGCACCGCCACTCGGCGACGCTGCGCGGCGCAAGCGATTCATCGGGCCCCTCCTGCGATGACAACGGGATCCAGTCCCCGGCTGCGTCGCCACCGAACCTGGGCTCGCAGAATCCCGTACTCGGCGCTGGCTTCACGTACTCGCGTCGCCTGGAGCAGCGCTTGAGCGTCGAGCACATCGGTGCTGGTCGCCGCCTGCTGCTCGAAACGCCGCTCTACGATCTCGAGGTTCTGCTCGGCCTGCGTCACCGTGGTGTGCGCGACGCGGAGTTGCGCCGTCGCGGTGTCGAGCTCGATTTCGGCCTGCATGGCCTCCAGCCGCAGTCCCTCCTCGGCTCGGGCTTCCGCCGCCTCAGCCTGACGCGCCCGGGCCCGCGCGGCGTCGATGGCGTAGTAGCTGCTCCCCCATTCCCAGATGTTCCAGCTGAGCTGAGCCCCCACGAACCAGGCGTTTCTCGGTTGAAAATAGACACCCTCGACGTGCTCCATCCTGAAGATCGCGTTGACCTCGGGCGCCATCTGCGAGGTGGCGACACGCACTCCGGCGCGAGCCTGTTCGACGCGTGCTCTGACCGCGGCGAGCTCGGGCCTGTCCTCCGAGCCACCACTAGGAGGAGCACTATTCCTCGCTGTCGTTGCGGCGACACTCGGAGCTGGCAGATCCGCGGGCCACACCTCTTCATTGGCGGGTAGGCCGATCTGAAATGCGAGGTTCGCCCGCGCGAGCCTCGCGCCGCCCTCCGCTTGAAGCTGACGCGCGCGAGCCTCGGCGAGGCGGACCTCGGCTTCTAGCACGTCGTTGCGTGCGATGAACTCCCTCTCGAGGAAGCGCCGAGCTCGTTCCACATGGGCTTCGATGGTTCGCACCTGATCCGCCGCGAGCGCCGCCATTCGTTCGGCCTCGAGTGCCTGCAGGTACGCGTCGGCGACGGCCAAGACGACGTCGTGTTGGGTGGCGCGCTGCTGGTGATGTGCGGCGTCTTCGCCAAGTGACAGCGCCTGGTGACCTTCGTAGACGGTCCAGAGGCCGGTCAGGGGCTGTACCACCGTTGCGGAGACCTGCGCCGTGGTGGCGTCACGCACGGAGATCGGCGGCACGTTCAATGGCCCCAACGGAGCGGGGACCGGAATGTCGATCGGCAGCGCAAAGGGCGAGTTCCAGCGCAGCACGTTGGCCTCGAGGCGGACGACCGGTCCAAACCTCCCACGCGCACTACGCCTCAGCGCCGTCGCCTCCGCACTCGCTGCGGCAGCGCCCTCGATGCTGGGGCTCTGGGCCAAGGCGAGCCGAACGCATTCCGCGAGCGTCCGGCGATTCCGAACTGCGGGCTCTACGTCTGGGCTCACGGTGACGGTGCCCTCTTGCGCATGTGCGGAAGCAACGAGGAGCAACAACGTGGCGAGCGATACAAGACCGCTGGTGCGGCTCACGGCTGGTGCTCCGAGCGGATGCCGCAGAGGAGCATGTCGAGCAGGCTCGGGACGTAATCCTGGAGGGCGACGGGGAGCTGTCCGCGGATCCAGCGGAAGATGGTCGCGCTGAGCGCGCCGCTTACGAGATAGGCGGTGTTCCAGGTGTCGAGAGGTCGCAGCGCCCCATCGGCGACTCCTTCCTCGAGGAGCGCTCGGAACGCCGCCACCCAGCGGTCGTAGGCATCCCCGACCGGGTCCTCTTTACCTGCCAGCTGCCAGTCCATCGAGGCCCTGTCCGAGGCGAACGTGATGAAGAACTCGCGGTGTGTTTCGACCGTCGAGAGCTGGCGGCGCACCAACCACTCCAGCCGTTGGCCAAAGGGCAGCGTGGGCAACAGGGGATCGCCGAACGGGGCGAGGACCACCTCCGCGATGTTGTTCACCAGCGCTCGGTAGAGCGCTTCCTTGCCGTCGAAGTAGCGGTAGAGGGAGCTGGGAGACATCCCGGCCTCACGGGCAACGTCGTCGATGCTCGTGCCGTGGAAGCCCTTCCTGGCGAAGGCTCGCGCCGCGGACTCCAGGATCTCTGCCCGCGCTCGCGCGTAGCGACGGGCTTGCATGTTGTTGCTCATCGTTGCCTCCGCATGCGAAGGATCGCTTCCATCTAGAGAACGATCGTTCTCTTGTCAAGGACACTCCGCGAGGCCGACGGGAAACGCTCTGACAGCGAGGTGACCTCCGGCCGATCCGGGCGTCCGTTCGGGCGAGGGCTCGTCGGTCACCGCACGCGCGTCGGCGCGGCGCAGGTCCGTCCTGCACACGGCGCGCGTCGGCGGCGTGGTGACCGCCGTCGGGGTTGGGTCACGCGGCCTCCTCGCGTGTCGGGGCTGCGAGCGTCGGCATCGTCGCTCGCCCGGCCAGCAGCCGCGCAGCCCGCTTGAGGTTGACCACCACGACCGTCCAGAGCACCTGCGTGCCCGCCTGCGGGCGGCTGGCGATCAGGGCGGCAACATGGGCTGGGTCCTCAACCGTCTGCGCGCGGTCCCAGGAGCGGGCGGGCGTGGCCACCACGGCGTCGCCCGCGAGCCGTGAGCGTGGTCACGCTTCTTGATGGTGATTCGATCACGCTCTTTGATGGGATCGGGGCGAGCGGGTGAGGACGACCGACGACGTCCTCGCGTCGCGTGGTCGCCGTCAGAAAGGGAGGTCGTCGTTGGGCAGGTCGGCGGTGCGCTCACGCTGTCGGTCGAGGAGGTGCGCGTAGCGCACCTGTTCTCTTCGCAGCGCGTGCCCGTGCCCGAGGATCCGGTGGGCGACTCGGAGGCAGGGGATCTGTGCCCGCTCGGGCATCGCGGACCACCCGTCGTCGAGCAGCTCGGGGTTGGCCGCGATCAGCGCCAGGACGGTGACGTCGAGCACCGCGTGCAGGGCCTCGACGGTGGCCCGCTCGGGCGTCTCGGCGAGCATCTCCGGGGTCAGCCGCGTCTCGATCCCGAGCGGGCTCCGCGGGGAGTTCATCGCCGCGCCGCCCTCGCCGTCGGCGCCGCGGCCCGCCGCGCCGCGGGCGGGGCGAAGACCTCCAGGTAGAGCTTCTCGTCGAGCGTCGTCTGCTCCTTGGCGACGGCGGCGTCGAGCAACTCGGCGGCCATCGTGAGCAGCACGCGGTAGTTGCCCGCCGCGTGCTCGCACAGCGTGTCGAGCAACTGCGACGTCGCGAGCGTCGCGTTGCCAGCCTGCGTGAGCCGATGCACGAGGCAGCCGCGCAGCTCCTCGCGCGTCGCGTACTCGTGCGTCATCCGCACGCGCATCCGGCTGCCGAGCGGCACCAGCTCCTCGCGTCGAAACATCTCCGGCAGCCGCGCGTCGCCGGCGAGCACCACCGTCAGGATCGCCCTCGAATCGAAGCACGTACTGGTCAGCACGCGCAGCTCGGAGAGCACCTCGGGGTACATCTCCTGCGCCTCATCGATGAGCAGCACCGGGCGCATCAGGGTCGCGTCGATGTGCGCGTGCCACTTCTCGCGCAGGGCCTTGAAGCCGCCCCAGCGGTTGCTCGCGGTGCAGGTGGTTCCGAAGAGCTCGCCGAGCTCGCGGTAGAAGTCCGCGACGCGGCTGCGCGGGTGCGTGAGGGTGCCGACGGCGACGTCACGCAGCCCGCCGAGGCGCTCGGCGAGCACGCGCAGCGTCACCGACTTGCCCGTGCCGACGTCGCCGGTGACGAGCGCGAAGCCGCCCTCGCGCACCTGGTTGTTGACCCGCCAACAGAAGTGCTCGGTCTTCGGCGAGACCCACAGCGCCTCGACCGGGACGTCGGGGGAGAAGGGGTTGTACTTGAGACCCAGCGCCGACCATGCCCTCGCGCTCATCGTGACTCCTCGTTGCTGGGACCGGTCTGCGCAGCGGCCTCGGCGGTCGCGTCCGACGGCGTCGCCGCCCGGGGCACGTACGCGGGCGGCAGCCCCGTCGCGGCGTACTGCGCCATCAGCTCGCGCAGGCGCGGCGCGATCGCTTCGGGCTCGGGCATCGGCGTGGTCGCATCGCCGACGGGCGTCGGCGCCTCACGCACGTGCCGCCGACCGTCGGCGTTGGCGGCCTTGTCGAGGGGCACGACGACGCACAGCCGCGTGCCGTGGCGCTCGTCGTAGAGGTCCACGCACGACAGGTCCCAGCGCGCGTAGCGCACCGAGAGCGTCGTCAGTTGCCGGTAGCGTCTCCGGGACAAGCGCCTCGCAGCGGAAGCGGCCCTCCCGACCACTGCCCGAGTGGGCGAAAAACCGCCCGGGGCCGAAGTGCTCGATGAGAAGCCCGAAGATCTCCTTGGGTACCTGCGGGCGGAGCAGTTCCCCGAACGACGGTGCGGCGGGTCCGAGCCCCTCGCTGTCGCGTTGGGAGGGACATCTGCGGTCGCGATGGGCGGAAACAGCACGAGGCCTGAATAATGATCGAGCTGTGGCGTGCCCACCACATCTCATCGAGATCGGGCTTGAACCGCCTCACGTCGTGAAGTAGTAGTCACGTTCGATGAGTCATGATTCAGAAAATCCACAGACCGTCAAAAGCTTGCGAGACCGCGTCAAGCTCTTGACGAGCGGCACCATCCTGGACGCCGCGGAGGGAGTGTTTGCGGAGCAGGGTGTACAGGGCGCGCGCATGGAGGACATTGCGGCCCGTGCGGGCGTCGCGGTGGGCACGCTCTACAACTACTTCAGCGACCGCCAGACCCTGATCGCGGCCCTCCATTCCCAGCGCAAGGAGCAACTCCTCGATCTCTTCGACCGATCCCTCATGACGGAGGGTGAGCTCCCCTTCGAGGAGACGCTCCGCCGCGTCATCCGTGCGCAGTTGGAGTTCTTCGACACGCACCGTGCGTACTTCATCCTGCTGAACCAGGGAGGGATGGGTGCCGAGCGGGCGGAGGCGCTGTGTTCGATGCGCGACACCATGGGGGAGATGTTCGATCGCTTCGATCGCCTGATGGCGAGCGGCGTGGCCACGGGCGTGCTCCGCCCCGAGGGAGCGCCCCTCTATGCGCCGGCTGTGTTCGGCCTGTTCCGCGGCGTTTTCATCCGGCAGCAGATGACCGGAACCGTCACCAGCGTGGCCGACCGCACGGATGCAGTGATCCACCTCTTCCTCGATGGCGCGCGAGCTCGATGCACCGGTGTGGGCCATGACGCTCTCCCCTCCTCCCCGAAAGCCACATCATGAGCCAGTCTCGTCTAGTCCCTCCCTCCGGTCGCCTGGGCGTACTGCTGCCTGGCATGGGCGCCGTCGCCACGACCACCATCGCGGGTGTGATGCTCGCCCGCCGTGGTCTCGGACTGCCCGTCGGGTCGCTCACGCAGATGGGGACGCTCCCGCTGCGAAGAGCCAACGGAGCGGAGGAGGTTCCGTTGAAGGAGGCGGTCCCGCTCGCGGGTCTCCATCAGCTCGCCTTCGGAGGGTGGGACCTCTTCCCCGACGACGCCCTCGCGAGCGCGACGAACGCCGAAGTGCTCAGCGAGAAGCACCTCGGTCTCGTGGCCGAAGAGCTTCGCGCGGTGAAGCCCATGCCCGCGGTGTTCTACCCGGAATTCGTGCGGCGCCTCCACGGTACCCACGTGAAGTCGGCTCCCTCCAAGGCCCACATGGTCGAGCAGGTGCGCGAGGACGTCCGGCGCTTCCTGCGCGACGAGGGGTGCGATCGTGCGGTGGCCGTGTGGTGCGGCTCGACCGAGGTCTACCGCGAAGCCTCCGCGGTACATCAGACCATCGAACGGTTCGAGGACGGCCTGCGCCACGACTCGCCGGAGATCTCCAACTCGCAGATCTACGCGTGGGCGCTGCTCCAGGAGGGTGTGCCGATGGCCAACGGCTCGCCCGCCCTGACGCTCGACTTCCCGGCCATGTACGAACTCGCGCGCGAACGGGGCGTTCCCATCGCGGGCAAGGACTTCAAGACTGGCCAGACCCTGATGAAGACCATCGTCGCGCCGGGGCTCAAGACCCGGATGCTTGGACTGCGCGGCTGGTACAGCACCAACATCCTGGGCAATCGCGACGGCGAGGTGCTCGACGACCCGGACAGCTTCCGCTCGAAGGAGGTCTCCAAGCTCGGCGTGCTGGAGAGCATCCTCCACGCGGGCGAGCACCCCGCGCTCTACGGCAACGTCGCCCACAAGGTTCGCATCGATTACTACCCTCCGCGCGGCGACCAGAAGGAGGGATGGGACAACATCGACCTGTTCGGGTGGCTCAACTACCCGATGCAGATGAAGATCAACTTCCTCTGTCGCGACTCGATCCTGGCGGCTCCGATCGTGCTCGACCTCGCGCTGCTGCTCGACCTCGCGAAGCGCGCCGGGATGAGCGGCATGCAGGACTGGCTGGGGTTCTACTTCAAGGCTCCGATGAGCCCCGCCGGGACGCTCCCCGTGCACGACCTCTTCGCGCAGCACTCACGCCTCCACGACGCCCTCCGGCGGATCGCGCGGGAAGAGGCGTAACGGGTCATGCGCACCCTCCGTGGCGCCGTTGTCGGCTACGGCTTCATCGCCTCGCGCGGGCACGTCCCGGCGTTTCTGCAATCGGGCGCGGACGAGGACCGCGCGCGCTTCGAGGTCGTCGCCGTGGCGGACGTCACCCCAGCCCGCCTCTCCCTCGCGGCCGCAGCGCTGCCCGCCGCACACCTCTACGACGATTACCGCGCGATGCTCGATGGCGAGACGGGGGAGCTCGATTTCGTGGTGGTGTCGGTGCCTCCGTCGCTGCACGCTGCGGTGACCCACGAGGCTCTCGCACGCGGGCTGCACGTACTCTGCGAGAAGCCCCTCGCGCCATCCGTCGAGGAGGCGCGCGCGATGGTCACGCACGCGCGGCAGGCGGGGCAGGTGCTCTTCCCCTGCCACAACTACAAGCACGCGCCGGTGGTGAAGGCCGTCCGCGCGATGCTCGACGAGGGCGTCATCGGCGAGGTGCGCCGCGTCACGCTTGACACCTTCCGCAGCACCCACGCGCGTGGCGTCGCGGAGTGGAATCCCCACTGGCGGCGCCAGCGCCAGTACTCCGGTGGTGGCATCGGCATGGACCACGGGAGCCACACCTTCTACCTGGCCTTCGACTGGCTGAAATCCGAGCCCCGCTCCGTCTCTGCGCGCACCTGGACCTCCGCGGGCGAGGACACGGAGGACAACCTGTCCTGCTCGGTCGAGTTCGACCGCGGCGTCGCCACGGCCCACCTCACCTGGACCGCGGGCGTACGCAAGGTGATCTACACTCTACATGGCGAGCGAGGCGCCATCCGGGTCGAAGACGACGCGGTCGAACTCTCCGTGATGACCCGCACAGACGAGGGCGACCGCTGGGTGCAGTCGGAGCGCCTCGTCTCCTCAGCATGGATGGACGCGTCGCACACCGCGTGGTTCCGCGCGCTTCACCAGGAGTTCGCGGGGGCCATCGATCGCGGGGAGTGCGTCGGGCCGGAGCTGCGCGACTCGGTCCAGTGCGTGGCGCTCATCGAGGCCGCGTACCAGTCCGCCGTCGCCCGGGGGGGCGAGGTCGCGCTTCCACGCTGGGCGCCCTGATGATCGACCTCGCCTGCTCGCTCACGCTGCTCGGGCTCGTCTTCCTGGCGGCCTTCTGCTACGGGGTCCACGCTCTCCTCCACGGGCGGGAGCATTACCGTCGCGTCGAGAAAGACGGCGGCAGCGCTCTCTTCGACGAGGGCGCCATGTCCGCGGGCTACTGGGTTCTCCAGCCGGTGGGCGCGTGGCTCGGCCGCGCGGGCGTCACCCCCAACGCCATCAGCCTGGCGTCGCTCGCCCTCGGCCTCATCGCTGCGCTGACTGTGGCCTTCGGTCATTTCGGCGTCGCCGCGCTGCTCGTCACGGTGGCCACCCTCGGCGACGCGCTCGACGGCCTCGTCGCGCGCGCCACCGGCCGCGCCTCCGAGGCGGGCGAGGTGCTCGACGCGACTGCCGACCGCTACCAGGAGTTCGCCTTCCTAGCAGCGCTCGCCGTGCGTTACCGTGGGGAGCTCGGCTGGATGCTGCTCGCCATCGCGGCGCTGCTCGGATCGATGCTCACCAGCTATGTCAGCGCTAAAGCCGACGCGCTGCGTGCCGAGATCCCACGCGGATCGATGCGTCGTCCGGAGCGCGCACTCTATCTCACCCTCGGCGTGGGGTTCACACCCATTGTTGCGGCCCTATCCGTCGGGCGCGCGTTGTGGGTCACCCAGGCCCCGATGCTTGCCGCTCTCGCCGCCGTCGCGCTGATCGCCAACATCTCCGCGGTGCGCCGCCTCGTCGCCCTCATGCGGGTCCTCGACGCTCGCCGCGTCCCGCCGTTGGGCGGCGCGAGACCGGACTCCCTCGCGCGCACCCTCGGTCGCCACCAGATCGGCTCCATCGTGGCGACGGTCGTGGACTTCGGCTCGCTCGTGTTTCTCGTCGAGCGCGTCGGCGCCCACCCCGTGGCCGCGACCGCGCTCGGGGCGCTCGCGGGCGCGGTCACCAACTTCACCCTCGCGCGACGGTGGATCTTCCGCAGCCACACCGGCTCCGTCGCCGAGCAGGCGCTGCGTTACGCGCTCGTCGCCGGCGCGAGCCTCGGGCTCAACACCCTAGGGGAGTACGGCCTCGCCTCGCGCCTCGGGGTCCAGTACCTCGCGGCCCGTGTCGTCGTCTCCCTCGCCGTTGGCTTCCTCTGGAACTTCCCCATGCACCGACGATTCGTCTTTCCCCGCGCTCCGGAGGCTGCGTGACGCGGCCCCCCTCGCACCCACCCGACCAGCGGCCCCACCTCGCGACCACGGTGCCAGGCCCCCGGAGTATTGCACTCAGCGAGCGCGAGGATGCCCACATCGCGCCCGGCGTGCAGGGTTACGCCGTGATGGCCGGCATTGCCGTGGACCGGGCCGTTGGCAGTGCGATTACCGACGTGGACGGCAACACCTTTCTCGATGTCATCGGCGGCATCGGGGTCAATGCCCTCGGGCACAGCCACCCAGCGGTGGTCGAGGCGATCCAGTCACAGGTGGCGCGGGCCTCGGTCGGGTCGCTCACCGCGGAGGCGCGGGTCGAGCTCGTCGAGCGTGTGGCTGCGCACGCACCGACGAAGAAGCTCCACCGGCTGCAGCTCTACTCGGGCGGCGCCGAGGCGGTCGAGAGTGCGCTGCGCCTCGCGCGCTGCCACACCGGCAAGTACGAGATGGTGAGTTTCTGGGGGGGCTTCCACGGCAAGACCCACGGCGCGCTCTCGCTCATGGGGTCGAGCTTCAAGGAGGGCCTCGGACCGATGGTGCCGGGCTCGCACCTCGTGCCCTACGCCGACTGCTACCGCTGCCCGGTGAAGCTCACGCCCGACCGCTGCGACCTCGCTTGCCTCGACCTCGCGCGCAAGCAGGTGAAGGCCGCGTCGGCGGGCGCCGTGGCCGCGGTGATCGTCGAGCCGATGCAGGGCACCGCGGGCAACGTCATCCCGCCGGACGCGTGGCTTCGCGGTGTGGCTGACCTCGCGAAGGAGCTTGGCGCGCTGCTCATCGCCGACGAGATGATCACCGGCTTCGGCCGCACGGGCCGCTACTGGGGCGTCGAGCACAGCGGCGTGACGCCCGACATCGTGACGCTCGGCAAGGCCTTTGGTGGAGGTTTCCCCCTGAGTGGGCTGCTCACCACCGACGAGATCTCACGCGCGAAGCCGTGGTCGGACCCGTCGGGCTCGTCTTCGAGCTACGGGGGCAACCCCCTTGGCGCTGCTGCCGGCGCTGCTGCGTTGCGGGCCATCGACGAGGAGGGCCTGGTTGCCAACGCGCACGCCGTGGGCGAGGTGCTGCTCGCCGAGCTCGCGCCCTTCGTCGAGCGCTACCCCTTTGTGGGTGAGGTGCGGGGGCGAGGGATGTTCCTGGCGATCGAACTGGTGAGCAACAAGGCGACGCGCAAACCTCTACCCGCGGTCGTGACGCGTGCGATTTTTGCCCGGTGCGTGCAGCGCGGCCTGCTCGCGATGACCTACGCCCCACGGGTGCGCTTGCAGCCCGCGCTCACCCTCGACGCGGCGACCGCACGCAACGTTGTCGGGCTGCTGCGCGAGGTCTTCGACCGCGTCCTCGAGACCGGACTCTGGAGGCGCGGATGAGCCACGACGACCCGACGCTGCCTGGCTTCGCGCGCGGCCGCCTCTTCCCGTGGGTGGCCTCCGCCCCCTTCGTCCTCTGGCCCCTCTACATCCTCTCGCAAGGGGAGGTGCGCTGGGAAATGATCGCCAGCATGGTGCTCGTCCCAACGCTCGCCTTCACGCGCCGACGGCTCTTCACAGGCCTGCTCCCGGTGGGAATCGTGGCCTTCCTATACGACGCGATGCGCCTCGTGAAGGACGTCGGGCTCTCCCTGGAACGCGTGCACGTTTGCGACCTGCGCGAGGCCGAGATGGCCCTGTTCGGTGTGTCCTACGGGGGGGGGCGGATGGGCACCATCCACGACGTCGTGCAGGCGCACCCCAGCCTCGTCCTCGACGTCCTCTGCGCCGTCCCCTACGGGACGTACATCTTCGCGGTCCTCGGCGCCGCGGTGTTCCTCTACAGCAAGGACTTTCACCGGCTCCAGCGCTTCACGTGGACGTTCCTCCTGCTCAACGTCGCGGGCTTCATCACGTACCACGTCTTCCCCGCCGCGCCGCCTTGGTACTTTCACTCGTACGGCTGCGTCGTCGACCTCGCCGCGCGTCCGAGCGCCGGCCCCAGCCTCGCACGCGTCGATATGCTCCTCGGCGTCGCGTACTTCCGCGGCTTCTATGGGCGCTCGAACGACATCTTCGGCGCGGTGCCGTCGCTCCACGTGGCCTACCCCGCGCTGCTCGCGCTGGAGACGTGGCCCTACCTGAGCCGCCCCCTGCGTGTCGTCGCCGTCGGCTACGCTCTACTGATGTGCTTCGCCGCGGTCTATCTCGATCACCACTGGGTCATCGATGTGCTCGTGGGCCTCACCTACACAGCCGTGCTGTTGTCGTTCGTGCGCCGCGCCTTCCGCCCTTCGCCCGCCCCGCCATGACTAACTGCCCGTCCCCCGCCCCGCTCTTCGCCCGCGTCGCCCAGGCACAGGTCCGCAGCGCCCCCCTCGTCGCGCTGCTCTCACTCCTGCTCACGCTGGCGCTGCTCCCGCTGGTGCGTCGCCTCGAGCTGCACAGCGACTGGATCGAGCTGCTCCCGCGCAGCGCCCCCAGCGTGCGCGACCTGCACGACGGGCAGCGCCGGGTGGGCGGCCTCTCGACCCTCACGCTGGTGTTGGAATCCGGAGACAACGCGGCGCTCCGTCGGTACGCCACGGCCATCACCGCGCGCCTTGAGCACCTCCCCCCTTCGCTACGCGTGCGCCGCGTGCAGTGGAACGTCGGCGACTACCAGCAGTTCGTTCGCGATCACCGGCACCTCTACGCGCCGCTCGCCGACCTGACGCGTGCCCGCGACGAGCTCCGTCGGCGCATCGAGTACGACCGGGCGAGCGCGATGCCAGGGTACGTCAACCTGGACGACCCGCCGGAGTCCGCCGACGCGCTCGTCGCGCGGGCCCGCACGCAGATGCAGCGCGTCGATACCGAGGCCGAGCATTTTCCCGGGGGGTTCTTCCTGCACCGCGATGGGCGGCATCTGGCGATTTTCCTGCGGGTTGATCTCCAGGGCGGCGACGCGGCGCAGGCGGGTGACCTGGTCGCGCGGGTGCGTCAGGAGATAGCCTCCCTCCCGGCGGGTAGCTTCGCGCCCGACCTCACGGTGTCGTTGGCGGGCGACCTGCTGGTGGCCCTCACAGAGCACGACGCCATCGAGCGCGAGCTGGTGATCGCCACGTTGCTCACCATCGGGCTGTGTGTACTGGCGATCGTGGGGCTCTTCCGCCGACCGCGGGCGGTGGTGCTGCTGGGCGCGGCGCTGCTGGTGCCGGTGGTGGCCACCTTCGCGCTGGCGCGGCTCACCGTCGGGCACCTCAACACTTCGACGGCCTTCCTCGGGAGCATCGTGATCGGTAACGGGATCAACCCCGGCATCGTCTGGCTGGCGCGCTATTTCGAAGAGCGCCGCGCCGGCCGCCCGGTGACTGACGCCATCGCCGCGACGCACGAGGGTGCCTGGGCGGGCACCTTCACGGCGTCGCTCGCGGCGTCGCTCGCGTACGGCTCGCTGGTCATCACGGACTTCCGTGGCTTCCGCGACTTCGGGATCATCGGGGGTACCGGGATGGTCATCTGCTGGACGCTCACCCTGCTCATCCTCCCGTCGTTCACGGCGCTCTGGGAGCGCTGGCGCCCGCTCCCGCCCGGCGCGGAGCGCGCCAACCCCTACGGCGTCCTCTTCGCGCGTGCGGCGCGGCGCCACCCGATCGCACTCGCGGGTGCTTCAGGGCTGTTGGCGATCGCGGGGATGGTGCTCGCGGGAGTGGCGATCGCGCTCGACCCGCTCGACTACAACTTCCGCAACCTCGCATCGGTGCGGCCGGAGACATCGCGCGCGAGCGACCTGAACGGACTGGCCGGGGACATCGTCGGGCGCACCGGGTCCGGCAGTGCGATCGCGGTGCTGGTCGATCGGCGCGAGGACGTGGCGCCCCTCAAGGCATCGCTGGAGGACCTGCGTGACCGCCACCGTGCGCCCTTCGGCCCGGTGCGTACGATCGACGAGTTGCTGCCCGCCGACCAGGCGGCGAAGCTCGACGTGGTCGCCGATCTGCGGCGCTGGATGTTGGAGGCACGTGAGCACGCTTCACCTGCCACACAGCGCGATCTCGACACCTACCTCCCTCCGGCAACGCTGCGCGCGCTGGGAGATGATGACCTCCCAGCCTCGGTGGCCTCGCTCTACACGGAGCGCGACGGCACTCGGGGGCGGTTGATGTTCGTGGAGGAAAGGCCCGGAGCGTCGATCTGGGACGGGCGGTACCTGGTGGCGTGGTCCGAGGCGATCCGACGGGCGCGCACGCCAGAGGGTCACCGCCCGAAGGTGGTGGGCAACGCACCCGTGTACGCGGACATGATCGAAGCGATCTGGCGCGACGGTCCGCGGGCGGTGCTGGCGTCTTTCGTGGCCACGCTGGCGCTGGTGCTGGTGTCGTTCCGGCGGTGGCGCTACCGTGCGCTGACACTTCTCGCGTTGCTCACGGGCATCGCCTGGATGGCCGGGACGATGACCGTGATGAAGCTCCGGTTGAACTTCCTGAACTTCGTGGCGCTGCCGATCACCTTCGGGATCGGCGTCGATTACGCCGTGAACGTGATGCGCCGCTACGCCCAGGAGGTCGAGGCAGGCACGGGCAACGACCCGATCGAGGCCGCGGTGCAGGAGACCGGCGGGGCCATCGTGGTGTGTTCGCTTACAACGATCTTCGGGTACAGCTCGTTGCTCACGAGCGCTAACCGAGCGCTCAACAGCTTCGGGCTGGCGGCGGTGATCGGCGAGGTGGCCTGCGTGCTGGCCGCCGTGTTGGGACTATCGGCGGTGTTGGTGCTGATCGAGCGGCGGCGGGTGGGTTGAGGGCAGGGCGACGGTGCCAAAGCGGCTTGATTTCTCGGCTCATCGCGATAGGGGCGGGACAAGCAGATCTCCGAGCTTCCGAAGGGCGTCCGCGGGCTCAGCCTTCGGGTCGGCGCCCTGCTTCGCCTCCAACACGAAGCAGCCGCGCTTGTAGACGTCGATGCGGCGGTGGGCCTTGCCCTCCTTCACGTCCTCCTCGAAGCAGTAGGGGTTGTCCGACCCCGCGTGTTTCAGCTTCGGCGCCGCGACCCCGAGGAGGGTGCAAAGGTCGCGGATGATCGACTGCGAGTTCGCCAGCTCGGCCCCACCGGACGCGCCGGTCTCGTCGAGGAACGCCCGCACGGCCTTGGGGTTGAACCCCTTGGGAAACTCGTGTTCTTCGAGCCGATCGAGCTGCCGCGGAAGGATGGCTGCCATGGTCGCCGGACGGTACACCGGCCGAGGAGCAGCAAGTCTCTCGAATGATGCTGGGGATGGGCTGTGCGGGCCGTCTCATCCTCGCCCTTCGACTCTCATAGACCGAAGGGTTCCGTGACACCCGACGGTCGTTCGTCAGTCCGGTGCTCCAGGCAATCAGTGCCTTGACAACCTAAGCGCTTGGTTTATCAGGTTGCTGATGACCTGATCGCTCGACAACCTAGGAGCCTGATGTTCCAATGAACGGGATCGACGGCTTGAAGGACGCCGCAAAAGGTGGTCTGAGGTTCGACGACGTGGTTCGTCTGGTAGCGAGTGACGGATGATCGTGGACTGCCTGAGTGGCTCTCCCATCGGAGCTTCATGACCCCCCTTGTCGTGCGTCGCTCCGACGCCCGCGCCCTTCTCGTTCGTTCCGACACCCCGATGCTCGAGGGCGCTCTTCGGCCGCTGGTCGCCGATACAATACGGGCGGCCGTGGTCGAGCGGGTGCGCGCCTCGGGCCTCTCCGACACCGAGCCGCACCTCGCCGCGCTCGTTGCAGCGAGCGCCGACCTCGGTGCCGACCCGGCCGCCTGGATGGCCATCGAGGTCAGCGTCGAGGGCAGCGCCGGCCTCCCGCTCTGGCCCCTCGCCGCTGCCCCTGCCGACGTGGTCGCCTGGCTCGGCGAGCGAGCGCCGGACCCCGCCGCCGCAGTTGCCTGCTGCGACCGGATCCGCGGGCTCTTTGCATCCGGGGGCCGCGACGCGGAGGACGACGAGCCGCCCGTCTCCGTCGCGCTCGCCGCCCGGGCATACCTCGCATGGCGCGAGATCGAGCGCGACCGAGCGCGGCCCTTCATGGCCCTCGACGCCGGCAACGTCCACCACGCGTTGATCGACCGGTGGCGCGACCTGCCGAAGAACCGTCGGCGCCCGTTTACGACGACCCATCGCGACGGCTGGGCCGAGATCCTCCACCCGAGCAAGCAACTCGGCCTGCGGCTCAACGTCCAGGAGCTGCCCGAGCGGATCGTCCACGCCATCAAGGCATGGCGATCGTGGCAGGGGCTCCGGCACTGGGCCGCCCTGCAGTGCCTCTTCACTGAGGCCGGGCGCACGGGGCGCATCCGCTGGTCCCTCGAGGACCACCTCGACGCGCTCGGCTACGCCGACCGCTCCCGTCGCACGCCCGAGTTGCGCGCGACGGTCGCCGCGGAGGTCGAGGCCCTGACCCGCATGGAGGTCGCCGTCTATCACGCAGACGGCACCCTGCGACTGCGCGGTCCGGTGCTCGCTGTGACCCAGCGTGGCGAGGCCCTGCGCGGGTCCGAGTGGGCGCTACAGGGGCTCGAGCTCGTCATCCACCCGGCGCTCTACGAGGGGGTCCGCCGCGCCGACGGCTCCATCGGGCGGCTCTGGGCGCCGGCCCCGACCGAGCTCGCGACGATCGACCACGCCCGCTTCCCGTACGCGCTCGCCCTCGGGCTGATCCTGCCCATTCGGTGGCGCTGGGACACCGCCGACGGGTTGGACCACCTGACCCTCACGGGGGAGAGGCTCCTCGACACGGCCGGGATTCCCGTGTCCGCACACGACCCTGGTCGGGCGTGGGTGGCACTCGACCGCAACCTCGCCGAGCTGCAGCGCGTGGGCGGGCTCGGGCTGGCCCGTTGGAACCCAAACGAAGCGCGAACCCGCGCGGGGCGCTGCCACCTGTACCCACCGCAGTGGGTCCGCGACCGCCTCGTCCACGGAATCGCACCGACCGAGCGACCGGCGGCGCCGTCGCTGCTGACCGGCGGCGAACTGCACGCCTGGCGTCAGGCGCGGGGTTGGACGCAGGCCCAAGCGGCGAAGATGCTGGGCGTAGGGGAGAGAACCATCCGGGGCGCCGAGGCAGCCCCCGACGAGCCGCTTGGCCGGGCGATCCTGGCTGGACTCGACCGGCAGGTGACCGGCAGAAATCCGGCAGACCCTGCGGGACTCCCGGCAGGCAGGACCGAACCGGCAGGAATCCGGCAGACGTAGCGGATGGACCGGCAGGAATCCGGCAGACGTTACGGGTAGACCGGCAGGAATCCGGCAGACGTTGCGGAACAGCCCCTCACGAAACCCTAGGAATCTCGGAGAAAATCAACTTTCCGACGCCCTCTTAGAGGTTCTCTAAGAGAACCTCTTCTGTGTCTGGTCCGTCTGGAGGACGGCCCGACACGTCAGGCGCGACAGTTCGGATGGGGCCTACCCGAGTTGGCTTGGTTCTCCGACGCCATGCGGGCGCCCGCTCAGTCGGCCATGAAACGCCGCACGGCCTCGTTGATGAGGGCGGACATGTCGGTATCCTCGTGCAGGGCCCGGATGGCCAGCTTCTTGGCGATGGCCGGATCCAGGTACGCCACCACCCTCCGTGCGGCCTTTCCGCCAGCCCGTTCCACGAGTCCGCGGCCCTTCGCGGGTGCCCTCGGTGCCCTGGTGCCCTGGTGCTTCGGTGCCCTGATATTTCGAGCCTCGGTGCCCGTAGTTCCTAGGGCTTCAAGGCCCTCGTTCGCCGTCAGTTCGCCCTCCGCATGAGTGGCGGGTTGGGCCTGGGGTGATGACTCCGGCGCGAGGGGGGCGGATGACTTCATGCCATGGGCCAGTAGTGCCTCAGTGCCTTGATGACTGGAGGACTCAGGCACTTGATGCGTTGATGCCTTGGCTTCTTCCTTGGGCGCTCCACTGACGAAGGCTGCGGTGGCCGATGGGTCCAGCACGTCGAGGCCCGGCATCTCGGGGGGGCGACGGACTGTGACGGTGGGCGGTTTCCGACCCTTGGATGAAGCAGCCATCAGACCTTACCTCCGGCGAGGGTGATCAGTTCATCGAACAGCGCGCGCACTTCCTCGGCTCCTTGGTCCCGCGGCGCGTAGACCCCGATGCCTCGCCCCGCGTTCATCGCCTCGATGTAGGCCACCCGGTCGGTCAGCTCTGCGCGGAGGACCTGGAACCCGGCCCCCTCGCACACCTCGCGGGCGGTGCGGCCGACGAGGGTCCGTGGTCGCTGCTTGGTGATCACCACCGCCGCCCGGAGCTTCGGCTTCACCGCCCGCGCCTCGGCGAGCACGTCCGACGTGGTGGCCAGCGCCCAGGCATCGACCCCGGAGGGGCCGCACGGGATGACCGTGACGTTCGCGATGATGATGGCCGCTCGCTGGACGTCTCCCGCACGCGGCGGGGTGTCCACCACAACGAGGTCGAAGCCCTTGGCCCTCGCGGGGAGGCTGGTGTGCATCGCCGCGTCGCCCGCGACGACGGTTGGCACCGGGAACCCTCCCTCCTCACCTACGGCGGCCCAGGTACGGGCGCTGCCCTGAGGGTCGGCATCCACGAGCAGCACCCGCAGACCCCGTGCGAGGCCCTCTGCCGCGATGTTCACGGCGACGGTGGTCTTCCCCGCCCCCCCCTTCTGGCCCGCTATAGCGATGATCACAGCCCAGGGCACCTAGCACTTGAGGCACTCGGTCATCAAGTCCTTCATGCATCAGTGCGCTGAGTATCCAGGTCATCAGTGCCCTGAAGCACTGGTAGCCTGGTTGTACATCGCGCAGCATCTGACGGCGCTGCTGGGCCTGATTGTCGCTGTACGGTGACGGCAGCGGGGCCGTGAACAGCTATTTCTGCGTCAGAGGTGAACGGGAAGAATCGGCGCGGAGTATCGCCGAGCTTGTCTCAGGCCGCTTCTCTGAGTTCCGCTCCGGGGCCTACACGCCGGGCGCGGGCCGTCAGGAAGTCCACCACGTTCGTGTCCGGCTTCTCCATGGCGGCCGCTTCGCCCAGCCCCGCCCGATAGAGGATCTCCATGGTGGGCTCGCGTCCGGCGAAGAGCTCATCGAGGAGAAGCTGCACGGCTGTCAGGTACCTTCGCAGTCCCGGCGAGTTGGCCCGCGCTCGACCCGCCTCCGCCGCGGCCCGGGCGCGCCCCCAGCGGAGCGCCTGCTCGTCCGGGCGTGCGCCGCGCGCGAGGACGACCTCCGCGAGCGCGTACATGAAGCAGATGTCCGCCGCCGCCCCTTCGATCGTGCCCCGGACACCGGCGAGGTACTGCTCGGCGTCGGCGGGCGGCAGAGCCCAGGGCACGAGGCCCAGGCTGAGCGCCGCCAGTGTCGGGTCGCTGGGGTCGAGCTGGCGGGCACGTCCGAGCGCGTCCCAGGCCCCGGACTTGTCCTGCTCCCTCTCCGCGAGGTGGCATCGCATCGCCCAGAAGTTCACGGCCCCGGGGAACCGCGCGAGCAACGCATCGAGGTCCTTGCGCGCTTTGGCTGCCTCAGTGCGGGACAGACTGGCGCCGGGACCGGCGTCCGACAGCGCGATTAGCCTCGGGGTGGCAAGGTGCGCGAACTCCTGCTGGAACGCCCTGAAGCGAGGCGCCAGACGCGACAGAATCGCCTCCGCGGTCGCGGCCTCCACACCCTCCCACGCCTGCAGCATCTCGCCCCATGTCACGGCCGCCCGCAACGGATCGCGCCCCTCGATGAAGCACCAGCACTCCTCGACCCGCGAGGAGAGCAGGGTCACCGGCGGGCATGCTGGCAGCGCCTGCAGCGCGCGCCGTTGGATGCGCGCCGCCTCGTGGAGCAGGACGCACGCCCGGAACACAGCGTCGGCGGTCCCCTCGGCGAGAAGTGCCTTGGCGCGCAGCTTCAGCTTGCCGCTGCTCGCGAGGTTCATCTCGTAGACGTCGTGGACGACCAGGTTCATGGCTTCAGCCGCTCCATGATGCTGACCCGCGGCGCAGCGCACCAGAGCGAAAGGTGGACCTCGGCGAGGTCCGTGCGCGTGAGGAGCTGGGCCCGCTTGCCGACCCTGGCGGGGGCGCCGGTGCCATCCCGCACGGCCGCGAGTGCGGCCAGTCCGCCCGTGCTTCGCCCCGCCGTCTCGACGCCGCGCAGCGCACCTGGCGTGAGGTCGAAGAGGATGTCGGGCGCCATGCCCATCTGCATGTGGACCACCCGGCGCCCGGGCATGAGCGTGGAGATCGCGACGAACGTGAGGCCGTAGGCCGCGAGCTCGGCCAGGTGCTCCCGCTGTACGCTCCGCCCCTCGCGCAGCCGCCGGGCGTGATCGACCACGCCCGGGACGGCCCGCTCGAGCGCGGCCGCGTCCCATCGGAGGTCGATGCGAACCGTCTCTACTGCCTGCCTCTCGACGTGCTCGACCTCGAAGCGGAACGGCTGCTGGCGCTTTGCCGGGCTCGTGCCCGGCACCCACGCGAGCACGGGGGCGATCGAGTCGATCACCCAGTCCGACGGCTGATCGGCGAACAGCTGCTCGAGGGCGTAGGAGATCACCCGGGGCGCCGCCCCCGCGCCGCGGCTCATCTCCGCGCCCCGCCGGTCAGCGCGTCGAGCGCCGTGCGGGCGGCCGCGCGGCCCTGGGCCTGGGGGTGCTGGACCGCCCGCGCCACCCCGGAACCCGCGAGAGCGATCTGCTTCTTCATCATGCACCCGCCCGAGGCGCCGGCGGCACTTCGACCGGCCGCGTCGGGGCCCGTTCCTATCACAGGCCGCGTCGGGCGAAGAGCGAGCGCCTGTCCCGCTGCCCTCGCGGGCTCCGGGGCGGCGGTCAGGAGGCGGAGGCGAGTCGCCCGCGGCCTACTGCGCCCGCAGCGTGAAGTTCCACCCGCTGCTGCCGCACCCCACGGTGGTGCCGCCGGCCAGGAAGGTCGCGCGGTTGATGGCGAGCGTGTAGTCGCCGCAGATGCGGTCGTTGGCGGTGCCGCTATCGTAGTCCACGTAGGAGGTCATCACGCCGGCCTGGAGCACGCCCGCGGTGGTCTCCGGGAAGGCGAAGTTCCACGACGCGGAGAAGGTGTCGTTCGCGTACGGCGTGCAGGTCGAGCGCCCGCTGATCGTGATGCACACCTGGGGGTCGGGTGCGCCGCCGAAGGGGTCCCACGCGCCCGCCGCCCCCTGGGTGGCGACGGTGCCTGTGGTGACGGTGAGCACCCACCGCGAGGACGGGTCGATGTCGCAGGTGCCCGCGCCGCCGCACTGGAAGCCCCGCCCACAGCCCGGCGCGCAGGTGCCGCCGCAGCCGTCGGGTCCGCACGTCCGGCCCGCGCAGTTCGGGGTGCAGACGCACTGACCCAGCATGCACGCGGTGCCCGTTGGGCACGCGCCGCCGTTGGTGCCGCAGAACCGGCCCGAGCAGTTCAGGCCCGGGTCCGCCCCGCACTGTCGCGCCCCGCACTCGGACCGGCACGTCGCCACCGGGTTCGTCTCGATGCACTGCCCGGCGGCGTTGCAGGTGAACCCGGAGCCGCAGGAGCCGCAGGAGCCGCCCGCCCCGTTGGCGCCGCACATGCGGCCCGCGCAGGAGCTGCCCCCGACGTCGCCCGACGACCCGGCGTCGAAATCGACGTTGCCGCCCGGGCCCGGGTCGGAACCCGAGCACCCTGCCAACAGCACGTACAGCACCAAGCCCACCGCTCGCTTCGCCATGGATCCCTCCTCGCGGGTTGTCGCGGGACGAGTCGGGCTCCCGCCCGCGCGTACACCGCGGGCGCGTCTATAGGCGAAGCAGTGACTTTCGGCAAAGCGTGCGTCTCGGAAACCGTCCCCTGTGAAGCCCAAGGCCTCAGGGAGCGCGCGGTACCGTTCGGCCGGATACGCCGACACGGTGGGCCGGATCGCGAGCAACGTCCGCCGCCTTCGAGCGGCCGGCCGATGGACTCAAGAAGAGGTCGCCGCGCGGGCTGGGCGCCTGTCCCCGCGGCTCTATCGGCAGATCGAGGCGGGCACGACCAACCTGACCGCCGCGACGCTGACCCGGATCGCCGAGGCCCTGGAAACGGACGTGGCCGAGCTCCTGATCCCTGCGGTGCCCGTTCGACCGACGCGCGGGCGTCCCCGCAAGACGCCCCAGGAGGAGGGGGGGAGTCCCGCCGAGAGGACCCCGGGCGAGCGGGAGGGGGAGCGGGTTGGCCCGCCTCTCCTGGGCGTACAGGGCCTGCTGGATGGGGCCGTGTCTCTCCCGTCGGAGTCCCCTCCAAGCGTACTTGCAGGCACTGCTGCCAACCCTCGCCGGCCGAACGAGACCGACGCGAGCGTCCCGGGGGACGCGCTCACGGAGGCCACGCGTCTGGCACGTCGCGTCGCCGAGGTTCGTCAGGCACTCGAGGACCGACGGAATCAGTTGGCGGAGGAGGCGCTGCGGGTCGAGTCGGCGCTGCTCAACCTCCTGGATACCCCAGGGCGCGTGCCGACGCCGGTGGCGCCGGCCGCTGCCCCACGCGTGACGACGACGACGGTGGTGATTCCTTCCCTGCAGGTCGAGCACGGCGTTCGCGGGGCGGTGGTCGTCCTGCTGCGAGCCAACCCCGGGGGCTTGCGGACGACCGAGCTCGCCGAGGCGATCCGCTCGAGTTCCCTACGTTCGCGGAAGAACGAGTTGCACAACGTCGTGCGGAGCCTGTTCGACGCAGGCGTCCTGACCCGCGAGGGCTTCCGGGGCGGGTACGTCTACCGGCTGCGAGACGGGACGGAGCCGCGGCACGAGAACTGCTGATTGTAGGGCTCCGGGGACCGCATCAGCGTTGGGGGACCAGGCACGCCTCGCCTCCCTTCAGCGAGCCCGGCACGTAACCCGGCCAGGTGCCGTTGGGAGCGTAGACGAGAACAACCGTCCGGGAGGCTTCGAGCCAGAGCCGACGATAGTTCTTGGGAATCGCAAGGTTGCGGTCATACTGCTCCCAATCGCCGTTCTGACGCCGCTGCCAGATCTTGCCGGTCACGGCCGCGCCGGGTGGATGGAGCGCCGGAGTGGTCGAGGCCGACCGCGCGGTCGCGGGGCGCGCGGTGGCCGGTGGTGGCGGCGCGGCCCGCGGCTCCCAGGCCGGGCGCGCCGCGGGAACGGTCCGTTGGGATCGACGCCGTCGCCCAGTCGTGAAGTACGGGCGCTCCTGAGAGCGAGGGTCTGGAACGATCGCGTACCGCACGCCGACGATGGCGCGACGGTCGTCCCGGAACTCAAGGCGGTAGCGGCCGGGGGCCAGGGGCCGACGCTCCCAGATCAGCTCCCAGCCGTCGTACTGGACGTTGTCGGCGAGGGTCCGGTGCTCGCCCCGTCCCTTCTTCGGCAGCACCCGCCAGAACCACACCTCGGCCGGAGGACCGGGCGGGGGACGTTTGCGCCGAGGTGGCGGGGAAGTGGCTGCCACCGAAGTGCTAGGAGACGTCATCTGGATGGCCCTTTCAGTCGCCAGGTAGGAGCTACCACGAGCTCAACGGAGCCTAGCATGGAGGTCGGCTTGGAACACGGCCAGGAAGAAGTCCACGAAGATGACGAGGAACAAGCCTAGGAAGATGGCTTGGAAGGCCTCCAGGAGGCTGGCAACTAGCGGGATCACTGGCATTTCGTCTGTCGGACGTTCGGTGGCGGCGATCAGACGCACCGCCCGGTCTCCCACATCAATGCGCTCCATCAGCTCGGCCACTGACGGCGCGGGCGAGCCCAGGCCCGTCGCCACCGCCCTCACGCCGCCGCGCAGCGCCGTCACGTCCGCGGCCGCCGCAACGTCCGCGCCGCCACCTATGGCCACGCCGAGGTCGGCCGCGGCGAGGGCGGGCGCGTCGTTGACGCCGTCCCCGACCGTCGCCACGAACCGCCCCGCCGCCCGCAGGCGCGCCACGAGCGCGGACTTCTCCTCGGGCGCACCTCAGCATGCACCGCCGCCGCGTCCAGGCCCGCCGCCCCGAAGACCTGCCATCGTCGGTCGGCGTCGCAGCGAGCTGCGCCACCGGGACGCCAGCGGCAGTGGGTGAGCGCCTCGCGAACGGGCCCGGTCGTGCTCACGGCGACGCCCGACCTCCGAGGCGTTCGGCCAGCGGCTGGAGCGCATCGGCCAGGAGCTGCTGACCCGTCGCGCGAAGGTTCTCCATCGTGACGCCCTTGCCGGCGAGCAGCCCGACGTCTACGGCGTGACGTGCCTGGTCGAGGGCATCGTCGTCCGCAAGCAGCTCTCGAAGTCCGCTGCCCGCGGAGCGGGCCAACTCGGGCGCCTCTTCGGGAAACCTCTCCTGAAGCGCCTCCTCCCAGCTCTGGCCCCACGCCCCTGTGCCGCGGCGGCTCGTGAGCCACGCGAGCGCGAGAACGCGTCCGAGATCCTTCGCGGACCGCAGCAGGGTCCGGTTCCCGATCTGGCCGCTCATCTTCCTCGAGCCGACCCTCGGGTGGGCCAGCAGGTTCGCGAGAGCCAGCATCTCGGGCGCCGCGTAGTGCAGGCCGTTCTCCGATTGCTTCCAGTCGTGCCCGGTCAGGCCGAGGTAGCGGAAGCTCGGGAGGCAATACCACCCGTCGCTCAACTCGAATGGGATCCACTTCACGGCCTCCTTCTGCCCGACGTCCGGGAAGGCGAGGAGCTCGATGAAGTATGCGTCCGTGCTGGGCGGGTTTAGGCGGACCGCCCGCAACTCCGTGACCGGCTCGGACTGCTCTCTGGGGCTGCAATCCTCCAAGCGTCTCCAGCCATCCGAGAGCAGGCGGGTCGCGATGGCCTGGCACTCCTTCAAGGCGCCGGCCGGGTGGATCACGCAGTCGGCGTCCTTGGTGGCGATGCCGTCGCGGTGGATCACCTCGCGGAAATGGTAGGCGGCCGCGAGGCTGCCAACGACGAGGACGTGGGGCTGAAGCTCGCCGGGCAGATCGTGGGCGATCATGTCGAAGAGCAGCCTCGGGTCGAGTCGGTCAGACATGGTCGTCTCTCTTGCGTCGCAGCGTCTGCACGAAGTCGTCGGCCTGCTCGGTGAGCCGAAGGTCGTAGAGGTCCAGCAGGACTTCCGCCGGGCTGGCCACCGGGTAGGGCTCCCGCGGCGACGACGGCTCGTCCGGCGGTGCGCGCCGGCGGTGGTGAACGACGAGGACCGGCGACCGCTCCTGGGGGGTCGCCGGGCGCAGTGCCGGATCGAGGCGGGCGACCCACGACGACACGTCTTGTTCCAGCGTGGTCACGTCCACGCGCGGGAGGCCGTTCAGATCGAAGGCCGGCACGTAGTGCCGCGCGGCGACGACCCCGCCGACCGCGACGGATGCCGGCGCCTTCGTGCCGACCCGCCCGAGGAGGTCCTCCGGGTCCGGGCGGCGCCCCGAGCCATCGACGTAGCGCACCGTGCCGCGCAGGTGGTCCGCCAGCACGAGGATCTCGCCCAGGGAGCCGCGCGGCAGGGAGCGCAGGCCCGCCCGGCGCGAGCTCGTCCGGCTCACCTCGTTGCGGTTCTCCAGGTGCTGGATCGTGGTCGAGACGGTCGGGGCGCTACATCGCGAACGGCGCGCGATCTCGCTCACCAGGAGCGGCGCCTCGCGCCCGAGCCACGCGTCGAGGAGCACCATCCAGACATCGAACGCCTTCTCCGTCCACGTCATCGTCTGGAGCGCGCGGCGACGGGTCGGAGCGTCCGGGTCGAGGGCGGCCCGCGCGCATTGCGCCAACCACCCGAGCTCCCCGTCGTGCGGAGGGACGGTCACCGCGCCCTCGGCCGCGACGGCGACGAGTGCCAGGCGCTGTGGCAGGTCGGGGCGTAGCGCTTCTAGCACGCGCTTCCACTCCTCTTCGATCCTTTCCAGGCTGATGCGCCCGACATAGGCCACCAGGATCGCCCTCCTGAGTCCGGGCCCTAGGGGCGCCTCCCAGGGCTCAGGCTGGGAAGTGAGTTGCAGTGCGAGCTGAATCGCGGCGGCGTGGAGGTCGCGAACGCCGTGGAGGGCGAACTTGAGCACCAGGGCCTGCTGCTTGTCGCGGCCGAGGAAGTCGTAGCTCTCGTCACGTCCCCCCCGGAAGGGCTGGTAGTGGTCGGAGATGGCTGAGGTGAAGGCGCCGAGTCGCACGCTCGGGGCGCGGCGCTGATCAAGGAGCTCAAGGAGGTGTTCGCCCACAGCGTGAAGGAAAGTCGCAACTACCTTCAAAAGTTGCAACTACCTTTCGAGTTGCGACCTCCGATAGTTCCCAGGTTTGCGCCTTCGGCTCTGGCATCCGATAATAGACTTTGTGGTTTCTCGACCTTCATGATCCGACAATCACCTACAGCATTCTGAGGTTCGTGTTGTTCCGGGCGAAACCGAAAGGTTCCTCTCGGTTTCGCCCAGAGGTCCCCTTGAGGTAGGGTCACCCCTGTGGAGCCCCCCCCGAAGCGCGGCGGACGACCCCCGGGGAGCCGATCGAAGGTCCGACCGGCCGGTCCCCCTTCCCCGACCGGCCGGGTCCTGACCCGGGTGGTGGGTTACGTCCGCGTCAGCACCGAGCGCCAGGCCGACGAGGGCGTCTCCCTCGACGCCCAGCGCGCGAAGCTCCGCGCCCACTGCGCCGCCCTCGACCTCGAGCTCGTGGCCGTCGAGGCCGACGAGGGGGTGAGCGCGAAGACCCTCGACCGGCCGGCCCTGCAGCGCGCCTTCGCGATGCTCCGCGAGCACCAGGCCGACGCGCTCCTCGTGCCGAAGCTCGACCGGCTCACCCGCCGCGTCGTGGACCTCGGTCACCTCATCGAGACCTACTTCGCCGAGGGGCGCTGGGCCCTGGTCTCCGTGGCCGACCAGATCGACACGCGCACCGCCGCCGGTCGCATGACCTTGTTCATCTTGATGACCGTCGCCCAGTGGGAGCGGGAGGCCATCGGCGAGCGGACGGCCGATGCCCTGGCCCACCTGAAGGCGGAGGGCGTGCCCCTCGGCCGGCCGGCGCTGGGGTGGCGACACACGCCGGTGACCGACCCGGTGACGGGGCGCCGCGTGCTCGGCGTGATGGAGGAGGAACTCGCGACCGTGGCGCGCATCCGGGCGCTCCGCGCGGAAGGGCGGTCGTACGCGGCCATCGCCCGCCAGCTCGCCGCCGACGGGCGCCCCTCCCAGCGCGGAGGCCGGTGGCTGCCCAACACGGTGCGGCGGGTGTGGCTGCGCAACGCGCAGGCGTGGCGAGGGGCCGCCGGGGACTCGGTGGGGCTCCCACCGGGGCCTTCCGCGTAGGATGGCAGGACGGCAAGGCGGTAGGACATCAAGACGGCAATCCTTCCTGATGGAAGGACGCCCCTTCTCCGCCCAGCCACCTTGCTATCGCACGCTCGCCCGCCGGTCCCGTGTGGTTCAGCCCACTTCCCAGGCCCACGTCGCGGGGTTCCACACCCCCACGACCCCCGCGAGCACCAGATCAAGGAACGCACTCGCCGCCACGGTGACCGCTTGGAGCGTGAGCCACGCCAGCCCATCGGCCTGCGCCATCTTGCCGTAGGGCACCGCCCACGATCCGGGCGGCGCGGGCACCTGGAGGGGCATCTCGTGCGTCCGACGCACGGCGAACACCAGCGCCAGCGCGGCCTGCACGCGGTGGGCTTCCAGGGGCCCGAGCGAGGCCAGCAGGGCAATGTCGGGAAGATCCTTCACGCGGGAGTTCGTCCGCTCCTGGGGCATCGAGTAGGCGTGGAATTTCTCGGCGAGGTGGGTCTCGCGGTTGGTCACGTGGAGCACCGGCGCGGGAAGCCCAGCGACTCCAGGTAGGCCCGCCCGAGCAGCAGGTCCGGCTCGCCGGACTGGAGGTAGCCGAACACCACGTCGAGGCCGAAGGGGTCGCCGTAGGGCCGCTCGTTGAGGAACGCATCGACGGTGAAGCGCACCCCGCCGTAGAGGACGCCGGGACCGCGAATCGTGGGGTGACGGCGGTGTTCCCGCAGCTCGAACGCGAGGCGGTCGTCCGCGTCGTAGGCGGCCGCGACCCGAACTCGTGGTGCGCGGTGGCGACGTCGCCCGCGAGGCTCACGTCCAGATCCTTCGTGGCGCGCGCCCGCGCGGTGCGCGTCTCCAGGACGACGCCGCCCTTCACCAGCACCCGGGGGCCGAAGACCTCGTGCAGGCGCACCAGGAGGCGGTCGAACACGAGCAGTTGGCGGACGTGCTTGACGTTGATGCCGTTCGCCGTCGCGTGGCTTCGCACGCGGGCCTCGACGGCGTCCTTGAAGGCGTAGTCGTTCTTGAACGGGCGAGGGGTCATTGCAGCTCCCGCGGGAGGGTTCGTCGGTCGATGCCCTCGGCGCGGAGCGCCGCGAGGTACTCGGCGCGAGAGAAGAGGCTCCGCGCCAGGGCCTCGCGCAGGGCGTCGATGGTGATCTCCGGCGAAACCCCCTCGGCGATGCAGTCGGTCACGGAGCGGAGCGGGCGCGCGACGGGATGACCCGCCCCGCGCCGGCGCGGGGCGCCCCGTCGGGGCGTGGGGCCGCGGCCGAGTGCGGGCCCTCGCGGCGTCACCGTCCGAACGGGAGGCAGCGGATCCAGCTGCTGTAGACCTGTATCGGGGCGGGCGCCGGGTCGCGCGCCGCGAGGTAGACCGCGAGCACGCCTTCGGGGGTCGGGAGCGCCAGCGGGTACGTGGGGTGGACGTCGTGCTCGAACTCGCCGAGCGTGAGCGCCCCGCCGGCGGGCTCGCCGGCCGGCGTGAGCGGAATCGCTCTCACCGCCACGCCGCCCAGACGGAGGGCGTCGGTCCAGACCAGCATGACGGCGCCGTGCGAGGACGCGAGCGCGAGGTTGGCGCTCCG
>Ga0207969_100149_pt1 | contig 42703 bp, 37 predicted proteins | sample LakWasMet25_LOW6_2_FD_183869 | JGI IMG/M metagenome (GOLD analysis project Ga0207969, IMG submission 183869) | Freshwater sediment methanotrophic microbial communities from Lake Washington under simulated oxygen tension - Sediment Metagenome... | ecosystem: Environmental > Aquatic > Freshwater >...
GCGCGGGCTGGGCGACCCCGACGCCTACGCCGTAGCCGGGCTGCGCGGGCTGGGCCACTCCGACGCCTACGCCTACGCCTACGCCGTAGCCGGGCTGGTTGGGGTGGTGACCGGGGTGACCGGGGTGGACGGGGTAGCCGGGTTGACCGGGCTGGGCGACTCCGACCGCCACACCGACGCCATAGCCGGGCTGGGCAGGGTAGGCGGGCTGGGCGACTCCGACCCCTACGCCGTAGCCGGGCTGGGCGGGGTAGGCGGGCTGGGCGGGCTGGGCGACCACGGTCGCCTGCGCGGGCTGCGTGTAGACGGTGGACTGCGCCGGGACCGTGCGGATGGTGCATCCGACCGGCACCGCGAAGGACAACACGAGCAAGACCCTGGGGACGGTTCGCATGAATGGACTCCCGGTTCGTTGAAGGGATGCGCAGCATACCCGACGAGGCCGACCGGGGTGGATGTTCAATGGAATCGTCGGGCGGAGCGGGGCCCTCTACTCGGCGAGGTGGCAGGCGACCTGGTGGCCTTCGCGCAGCGTTCGCAGCGCGGGCGACTCGACCTCGCAGAGGCCCTTCTTCGCGATGGGGCAGCGAGGGTGGAAGGTGCAGCCCGACGGAGGATCGATGGGGGAGGGCACGTCGCCGGTGAGCACCAGCCGCCGCCGCTGGCGCGTCGGGTCGGGCACCGGGACCGCGCTCAGCAGCGCGCGGGTGTACGGGTGCAGCGGCTCGCTGTAGAGGCCCGCGGCGGGGGCCTCCTCGACCACGCGGCCGAGGTACATCACCGCGACCCGGTGCGAGAGGTACTCCACGATCTTCAGGTCGTGGGCGACGAAGAGGTAGGTGAGCCCGAGCTCCTCCTGGAGGTCCTTGAGGAGGTTGACGATCTGCGCCTGGATCGACACGTCGAGCGCGGAGATGGGCTCGTCGGCGACGATGAAGCGGGGCTCCACCGCGAGCGCCCTCGCGATGCCCACGCGCTGCCGCTGGCCCCCGGAGAACTCGTGCGGGTAGCGCGCTCCCTGGTCGGGTCGCAGCCCGACGCGCTTGAGCAGCGCCTCGACGCGGCCCTCGCGCTCGCTGCCCCGCGCCCCGAGGTGGTGGATGTCGAGCGCCTCGCCGACGATCTCCCTCACCCGCATCCGGGGGTTGAGCGAGGCGTAGGGGTCCTGGAAGATCATCTGCATCCGGCGGCGCAGCGGGCGCAGCGCGGGCTGAGAGAGCCGGGTGATGTCCTGGCCCTCGAAGGCGATGGTCCCCGCGCTGGGGTCGATGAGCCGGAGCACGGTGCGCCCGAGGGTGCTCTTGCCGCAGCCCGACTCGCCCACGAGCCCGAGGGTCTCGCCCGAGCGCACCGAGAGCGACACCCCATCGACGGCCTTCACCACGCCCTTCGGGCCGAACATCCCGCGGCGCACCTCGAAGGTCGTGCACAGCCCCCTGGTCTCGAGCAGCACCTCGTCGCTCATCGCGCCTCCAGGTGGCAGCGCGCGAGGCGCCGGTCGTGGGACTCAGCCCGCTCGCCCCGCAGCTCGCCCTCGGCGGCCACGCGGTAGAGCGGCGGTTCGTCCTCGGCGCAGAGCGCGAAGGCCTTGTCGCAGCGGTCGCGGAAGCGACACCCGGTCGGCAGGCTCCGCAGGTCGGGGACCATCCCTGGGATGGTCGGCAGCCGGCGCGCCCCGAGGTTGTCCCCGTAGCTCGGCACCGAGCGGAGGAGCCCCTGGGTGTACGGGTGCCTCGGGTCGGCGAAGAGCTCCGCGACCGGGGCGCGCTCCACCACCCGGCCGGCGTACATCACCACCACGTCTTCGGCGAACTCCGCCACGAGGCCGAGGTCGTGGGTGATGAGCAGCACCGCCATGCCGAGCCGGGCGCGCAGGTCGCGAAGGAGCTCGATGATCTGCGCCTGGATGGTGACGTCGAGGGCGGTGGTGGGCTCGTCGGCGATGAGCAGCCTGGGCTCGCAGGCGAGGGCCATGGCGATCATCACCCGCTGCCGCATGCCGCCGGAGAGCTGGTGGGGGTAGGCCCCGGCGCGCTCGGCGGGGGAGGGAATACCCACCTGGGTAAGCAGGTCGACGGCCCGCTCCCACGCGGCGCGGCGAGGGAGCTGGCGGTGCAGGGTGAGCACCTCGGCGATCTGGTCGCCCACCGTGTAGACCGGGTTGAGGGAGCTCATGGGCTCCTGGAAGATCATCCCGATGTGGGCGCCGCGCACCTTGCGCATCTCGCGCTCGGAGAGGCTCAGCAGGTCGCGGCCCTCGAAGAGGATCTGCCCCGAGGCGATGCGCCCCGGGGCCTGGATGAGCCGCAGCACGGAGAGGGAGGTGACGCTCTTGCCGCAGCCGGACTCGCCGACGAGGCCGAGGGCGCCGCCCGGCGGGAGGTCGAAGGAGACGTCGTCCACCGCGCGCAGCCGCCCCTCGTCGGTTGCGAACTCCGTGCAGAGGTGGCGGATGGAGAGCAGCGCTTCGGTCATGTGAAGGGGCCTTCGGAGGGGGGGCGCCGAACATAGAACAGATGTCTCCCCGGACCACTGCGCGATTGCGATGCTGCGGGCGGCCCCGGAACTCGGCTACCATCGGGCAAGAGGAGAGCTGTTGACCGAGGCGAGCGACACCACCGACGGCCGATCGTTGCAGCGCGTGGTCGTGGTGCTCTCGCCCGAGGACGGGGCCCTCATCGACGCGCTGCGGGCCTCGCGCTACCTGGTGGTCTCCTCCGCGGCCGACCGGCTTGACGAGGTCGCGCTCGCCGAGCGGGCCAGGCTGGTGGTGGTCGACGAGGGGCTCCCCGGGGCCCTGGAGGCGATCACCCGGCTGCGCCGCCGGGGGAAGGTCCCGGTGGTGCTGCTGGGCGAGGGCACCGAGGTCGGGGCGAGGGCGCTCAAGTCCGGCGCGGACGTCATCCTGCCGCGGCCGGTGTCGCCCGAGTCGCTGGTCGAGCTGCTGGGCTCCATGGTGACCACCGCCTTCCCGAGCGCCCCGCCGCCCCGGCGCCGCTCGCCGCTCACCAACCCGCAGATTCGTCCGCTCGCCCCGGTGACCGTCGCGACGCTGGAGACGCCGCTGCCCCGGCGCCCGGCGCCCCCCACGCCGCTCCCCATGATGGCGCTGTCGAGCATGCCCGTGGTGACCATGAGCACCTCGTCGTCGCCGCCGGTGGGCGTGCCCGCCGACGGGGCGCTGTCGACGGTGCAGTCGTGGCTCGCGGAGGCCCCGACGAGCGCCGACAACAACGGCTCCTGGGCGCCTCCGGACGTCACCGAGGAGGTGGAGGAGACCCTCCGCCGCGCGCTGCAGGTGGTGGGCGGCGACCCGTCCTCGCTCGAGCTCACCGCCGCGGGCGACGACTCCCTCGACGAGCTCGTCCCCCCGGAGCTGCTGGAGCCCATCGAGGGAGCCCTCGACGAGGACGAAGACGACCGCCGGGAGGGTCTCGCGGTCTCCGCCAGCGCCATCGCCCCGCCGCGCGTCAGCAACGAGCGGCGAGCGCCTCGCGAGGGCGTCGAGGCCGCGCCGATGGTCCCGCTGCCGGTGGACGGCGACGCGAGGCTGGCCGGCAGGCTCGATCGCTTCGGCCTCGGGCCGCTGCTCAGCGCGGCGTGGAGGGTGCGGGCGTCCGGCGACATCGTGCTGCGCGAGGGGGACCGCGAGTGGCAGCTCGCGGTGTCCAACGGCCACCTGCTCTCGCTCCGTAGCAGCCAGGCCGACGAGCAGGTGGGGCCGCTCTTCGCCCGCCTCGGCTTCGTCCCGCAGGAGGCGGCCCGCTTCGCGGAGGTCCCGCTCGACGTGGGCCCGCGCGGCGCGGCGCTGCTCGCGGCGCAGGGATACGTCGCCGCCGACGCGCTGGTGGCGATGCTCGGCCGGGCCGCCCAGGAGGTGGCCTTCGACCTGCTCTGCCTCGACCAGTTCACCTGGGAGATCCGCCCTCGCAGCTCGGCGCTGAGCATCCCCTTCCCGACCCGCGCCCTCGACGCGCTGCTGGTCAGCGCCGCGCGCGCCCGCATCGAGCCCGCGGTGGCCTACCAGCTCCTCGGCGGCGACGGCACCGAGCTCTCGCTGCGGGGCGACGGCGCGGCCCTCTCGACGCTGCCGCTGCAGCCCAACGAGCGCACCGCGGCGCTGGCCGCGAAGAAGACCGACCTGGCCACGCTGGTGCGGGCCCACGGCGACTCGGCGCTCCCGGCGATGGTGGCCCTCCACTGGCTGCAGCTCCTTCGGGTCGAGGGGCTGGCGCACGCCCTCGCCGACGCGCAGGTTCCGCCGGGGCCGGAGCGCACCCGGCTGCGCGCGCTGGTCGAGGCGGCCACGAGGCACGACCTGCTGGTGGTGCTGGGCGTGAGCGCCTGGGCCACGCGGCGCGCGGCGCAGTCGGCGCTGGAGGTGCGGCGCTCGGAGGTCGACACCATCCGGGCGCGCTTCATCGTGAGCGAGGCCCTGTCGCCGGTGTACGCGGCGCTCGACGAGGCGGCCAAGCTGCTCACCGCGGCCGGGGCATGGGAGCGCTACGTGGCCGCGCTGCGGGTGGTCGACCGGTCGTGATGTTGTGATCCCGCGGGCGCCCGTGTAGCTAACTCCGCCCATGGGAACGGATCACGACGGCGCCTCCACCCCGGAGTCCGAAGCGGCCGAGGAGGCCGACTGGGCCCTCGCCACCGCCGCGACGCTCCAGGCGAAGGGCGACCTCGACGGGGCGCGCACGTGGTTTCGCCGGGCGGTGGAGCACCTGATGGACGCCGGCCTCGACGACCGCGCGCTCGACATCGCCAAGCAGGCCGCCGCGCTCTCCGAGCCTCCTCCCGCGCCGACGCCTCCTCCGGTCCCGACGCCTCCTCCGGTCCCGACGCCTCCGCCTGATCCGGCCCCGGTGTTCCAGCCGCCGACCCCGATCCCTTCGACGACCCCGACGATCCAGCCTCCCCCGGCGCCCGCGGCGCCCCCTCCGGTGATCGCTCCGGCCGCGCCCACGCTGCAGGGCCCAGCGCTCACCCAGCCGGTGCTGCACCTCAACGTCGCGTACGACCCCGCGCGCTCCGTCGCCGCGGAGGGCGCCGCCGCCCTGCTGACCGCGCTGCCGCTCTTCGCCGACCTCCCCCCCGAGCGGGTGCGCTCGCTCGCCCGGGAGAGCGTGATCGTCCCGCTGCGCGTCGGTCACGACCTCCCGCTCTCTCCTCAAGGCGAGGTCGCGCCGCTCTGGGTGGTCATCGAGGGGCAGCTGCATCTTACCGTGGCGGGTATTCCCGTGGGAGGCACGCTGGGCCCCGGCGACTTCGTGGGCGAGCTGTCGGCCTACTACGAGAGCGCCTGCCTCTTCCGGGCCGAGGTGACGGCCGAGGGCCGCGCGCTCTGCGTGGCGCCGACGGTGGTGCAGTCCCTGGCGCGGCAGTACGAGGGCCTGCGCACCGCCCTGGAGGAGAGCGCGTGGGAGCGCGCGTTCGAGGCGCTGGGCCACGCCTCGGCGCTGCTCGCGGCCATCGAGCCTGCGAGGCGCGCGGGGCTCTACGCCCGCTTCGAGCCGGTGCAGCTCGCGGCGGGCGAGTCGCTGCTCACCGAGGGGGAGCCCGCGCCGTGGGTGTGGCTCATCGCCGCCGGGAGCGTGGAGCGCTACGGCGGGGCGCTCGGGGCGAAGGTGCAGCGAGCGGGCGCCGGGTCGGCGGTGGGCGTGGCGTCGGCGTGGGAGGGCAACCCCAGCGGGGTCGGCGTGAGGGCGCGGCGCACGACGCTGGCGGCGAGGGTGAGCGCGGAGGTGTTCCGGGAGATGGTCGCCGAGGCGCCGGGGCTGAAGGGGGCGAGGTCGCGCGCGGACGTCTGGTAGGCGCTCGTTGACGGAGCTCAGCCCGATCGCCGATACACGGGGGCCTGATGTCGGCCGCAGCACGGGTCGGAGACCAGCACAGTTGCCCGAAGCACCCCGCGGGCCCGATCGTTCCGCGCGGCTGCGCGACGGTGTTCATCGGCGGCAGGCGCGCCGCGAGGGTCGGCGACCGGGCCCGATGCGGAGGCGCCCTCGACGAGATCGTGATGGGAGAGCCCACGGTCCTGGTGGGCGACCGGATGGCCGCGAGGGTCGGCGATCCGCTCGACCACGGCGGGGTGATCGTCGAGGGGTGCCCGACGGTGTTCATCGGCTCGTCGGCGCAGCACGCCGTGGCCCGCGAGGCCTCCCGACGAGGCGCGGCCTTCGCCGAGGAGTGCCCGAGGGCCGATCACTCGGTGAGCGGCGCGCCCGACGAGGGGGACTCGATGAGGGAGGCCTCGCGCCGGGGTACGGCCTTCGTCGAGGAGTGTCCCCGCAGCCGAGCGGCGGCGGCCCGATGAGCCGCTCCTGGTTCGATCGGCGCGCGGAGGGGGGCCGCTGGTTCGCGACGCTCGACGCCGCCCGCAGCCCGAGGGTGCTGCCGACGCTCGTCGCCTCCGGGGCGAGGCACCAGTCGCTCTACGAGGGCTGGAGGGCGCAGGAGCTCGCGGAGGTGGCGCCCTACCTGGTCGAGCTCCCCTCGTCGTCGCCGCTCTGGGACGTCCTCCTCGGCGAGGCGCGGGGCGACGCCTGGGGCGTCTTCGCGCAGTCCGAGGCGAGCCTCGAAGACCTGCGGAGGCACCTGCGCCGCTTCCTCCGGGTCGAGGCCGAGGACGGGCGGCGGATGCTCTTCCGCTGGTATGACCCGAGGGTGCTTCGGGCCTACCTCCCGACCTGCACCGAGGACGAGCGGCGAGCGTTTCACGGCCCGGTGCGCTCCTTCGTCGTCGAGGGAGAGGCGCCGCGCAGCGCGCTCCGCTTCACGCCGGACGGGGCAGTCGCGGAGCCGGTCGACCTCGACGAGGAGTGACACACAGCCGATGTGGACGATTCGTACAGCGCAGATGAACGCCATCGCCGACGACACCTTCGCGAGGGTGGTCGCCCGCATCGCGGCGGCGGTCTCGGCGGCCTACCCCGAGGTGTCGATCGCCCTGGGTGAGCCCGCGTTCACCGGGTGGGTGCGAGGGCTCGTCGAGTCCGCGATGACGCTCGACGTCACCCGGGAGGAGAACCTCCACTGGTTCGTCTCGTGGAACGCCCGGCTCGGCGTCGACACCAGCCTCGTGGAGCAGCACCCGTGGGCCATCGAGATGCTCGGAGTGCGCTCGGAGGACGAGGCGACCCGCGTCGAGGCCGTAGAGCTGCGCCTCCAGGGACTCGACGAGGAGGAGTGACGTGACGAGCGCGATGTCGACCCCCTCGCGGAGCTCGCTCCGCCTCGCCAACGAGGAGAACCTCCGCCTCGCGTATCAGCGGACCTCGGCGCTCACCAACCTGAAGCTCGACCTCTTCGGCAAGAGCCTGGAGCACGGGCTCGATCGCGCGAAGGGGCTCCGCGCCTACGACCAGGTGAACGACGCCCTCTCGACGCTGCGCGAGGAGTCGGCGATCCGGGAGTCGCTCCAGCAGGAGCTCGCCCGGCCCGATGGGGCCGCCCACGACGCTCGGGTGACCTCGCTGCTCGACGAGCTCGAGGCGCTGCGGCGGCGGGAGCGCGACGCGTACTACCGCGACGGCGCGAAGGTCGGCGACCCGTGCATCCCGTGCCTGCAGAAGGCCGTGCTCGACGCGGAGATCAAGCGGCTGAAGGCCCTCCCGGGGATGACGAAGCAGAAGCTCAAGAAGGCCGTGAAGCGCATGAAGAAAGCGATCCAGTACGCCGACCCGGAGGTGCTCAAGGTCATCAACGACCGGCTCGGCACCAAGGTGAACTTCGCTGCGCTCTCCCGCTTCGAGGGAGGTCAATGGACCCGAGGGTACGTTCCGCCCGCAGGCCGCAGCGGCGTGACCATCGGCACGGGCTTCGACGTCGGCCAGTGGCGGTCGAGCGAGCTGCGGTCGAAGCTCGACCTCCCCGAGTCGATCGCCGAGAGGCTCGACCCCTACGTGGGGCTCACCCGGGACCGGGCCGTCGCGAGGCTGCAGGGCACGCCGCTCGAGCTCACCCGCGACGAGGCCAACCTGGTCGACCGCGGGGTGCACCAGTACTTCGTGAAGGAGACCATGACCTACTGGGACGCGCACCGACCGCCGGGGGCGACGGCCTTCCGCGACCTCACGTCGGCGCAGCAGACGGTTCTCTTCTCCCGCAGCTTCCACCAGGGCATCGGGATGCCCAGGACCACGGTGGCGAGGGAGTTCTACGGCGCGGCCCAGCGCAACGACTGGAGCGCCGCCGAGGAGCACCTCCGCGGATACAAGGTGAGCCAGGGCTGGTACCGCGAGCGCGTGGGCGCCGAGGCCAGCCTGCTGCGGAGCGAGCGGGCCCACCATGGATGACCGATGACCGACGACGCGCGCCGCTACCTGAGGGACCTGCTCACGCTGCACCAGACCGCCCCGAGAGACCTCGCCCGGCTGGCGCTGCTCGCCGAGCCTGGGAGGCTCTACGCGCTCGTCGACGCGGCGGTCGACCCCGAGCTGCTCGACGTGCTCGACGCCTCGGGTGAGGCGTACTGCGCGCTCGACGAGACCAGGGAGCGAGACGACCTCGGCGCCACCGCACCGGTGCTCGTCGAGATCACCCCCGGGGCAGCCACCCTGGCGACGCTGCTCGAGGAGGCCTGGGCCGTCGGCGCCGTGGTCTTCCTGTCGAGCGAGGAGAGCTTCCGAGCGGTGTACCGGCACGTCCTCGCCCGCGCGGGCGTCGACCCCGCCGTCGCCGCGATTCCGTTCTGGAACCCCGTCGCCCTCCGCGCGCTGATGGACTCCCCCGACCTGGACGCGCAGCGAGCGCTCTTCGGTCCGGTGAGGGCGTTCTTGGTGGAGGCGACGGACCCGGACACGCTGCTGCGCTACGAGCTCACCGACCGCGGGGTCGAGCGCGCCGCGTATCCCCTGCGCTGACCGCTACGAAGTCGCCGGGAGCACCCGAGCGCCCACGTCGTCGATCACCCTGGCGATGCCCGGAGCGCCCCAGGCGACGAGGTGATCCCTCGCGCCGTCGGCCCCGTGGCGGTCGGCGTAGCGCCGCAGCCCCTGCGACGCGGCCTCCTTCGCGACGGAGAGCAGGGCGCCCTTCACCCCCGCGGGCTCGCGCTGCTGGAGCGCCGCCCAGAAGGGATCCCGGTCCGCCGCCCGGTCGAGCGCCATGGCGTGCAGGATGCCCGAGGTCGCGGCCTCGGTGACCATGCCCTGCGCCTGCTGGGCGAGGCCCCGCAGCGCGCGGTCGGCCATCGACTCGGGCGCCCCCGGGGCGGGCGCCGCCGGGCGAATGGCCGCGAAGAGCTGGTCGACCGCGCCGTCGACGAGCCCGCCGACGCTCCGCTGCGCGAGGGCCGCCCAGGAGGGCATCGCGCCCGACCGCAGCGCCTGGAGCCAGGCGCCCATCCCCTCGGTGACCGCCGCGGTGACCCGCTCCCGCAGGCGCTCGGGCACCGAGGCGCGCTCCATCGACGCCGCGACGGCGGAGGCGGCGAAGCGCACCAGCGCGGGGGCGTCGAGCGCGACCAGCGAGCGCCGCAGGCTCCCTCCGGGCTCCCCCTGGAGGCCGACGGCGCGCACCGCTCCAGGGAGCCGGGAGCCCGGCGCGTCCCGGTCGCCGTCCTCGCAGTTGATGCGGGTGATGCCGCCGTAGACGTTGACCAGCTCCCCGCCCAGCACGTGCACCGTGCGCGAGGAGAGCGTCGCCCGGTCGGGGAGCAGCACGAGGCTGGTGTCGCCCACCACCAGCGCGATGCTCTCCTGGGCGTGAAGCACGTAGCTCGCGTCGATGTGCACCGCGGCGCCGCTCGCGCCGTGCACCGCCAGCGCGTGGTTGCCGCCCACCTCCAGGGCGTCGTTGTGCTCGACGTTGGCCACCCGGTCCTTGAGCACGGTGACGTGCTCGCGGCCCTCGACGGTCTTCACCCGGTCGTGGCCCACGAAGAGCGTCTGGTCGCGCCGCACCACGGTCTCCTGGTCGCGCTGCGCGTGCACGAAGACCCGCTCGGCGCCCTTGAGGTCGTCGAAGCGCAGCTCGTTGAACCCGGCGCCCCCGGGCGACGAGCTCGTCTTGAGGGTGCTCACGGTCTTCTCCGCGGGGAGCGTCACCGGGGGTCGGCTCTCGCCGTTGTAGACGCAGCCCGTCACCAGCGGCCGGTCGGGGTCGCCCTCGAGGAAGTGCACCACCACCTCCATTCCCACGCGGGGGATGAACAGCGCTCCCCACCCGGCGCCCGCCCACGACTGCGCCACGCGCACCCAGCACGAGCTGTCGCGACCGCGCTGCGTCGGCGTGCGGAGCTCGGGGCGCTCCCAGTGGAAGCGCACCAGCACCCGGCCGTGCACGTCCGTGGCGATCTCCTCGTCGGCGCCTGCCGGGGCGGTCACGAAGCCGGTCTGCGGCCCCGACACCGAGGGCCTCGGCGTCACCCTCGCGGGGCGGAAGGGGACCGCCACCGGGACGCAGGTGAAGCGGTTCTCGTAGCGGTCTCGCGGGGCGTCCGCCTCGGACGGGGCGCGGCCCACGACGTCGAGGAGGCGCTCGCTCCGGCGGAGGTCGTCGGAGATGTCCGACCAGGCGACGGCCTCATGCTCGACCGTGGTCACGAGGTAGCGGCCGTCGAACTCGGCGCGCAGGTGGCCGCCCAGCGCGAAGGTGCGCCCCGGGGCGAGGCCCGTGCAGTCGCCGCGACCCTGCGCGACGGCGGCGAGGCAGGCGATCTCCTGGTGGCGCACCCGGGCCGCCCGGGCGCCGTGGTGCGGGCCGTAGGCCGTCCCGTCGTAGGCGCCGAGGGTGAAGGCCGCGGGGTGATCGTAGACCCGGGAAGGCCCGGCGGAGGCGGCGGAGCGAGGGGTCATGTCGAGCACCGCGCGCGGGTGCGTGAAGTCGAAGTCGCGCAGGGTGACCGAGGAGGACACCGCGTCCCGGCGCCAGTCGAAGGTGCGCACCGACTCGGCCGCGGCGGTGGCGAGGCCGCCGTCCATCACCCGCAGCTCGGACCCGTCGAGCGTGGGCGCCTCGTCCCACGACGGAGGATCGTCGGCGAGCACCAGAGACTCACGGCCCCGCTGGCGAACGAAGCGGAACGCGATGCCCTCGTCCTCCAGCAGCCGCATCACGAAGTCGAGGTCGGTCTCGCGGTACTGCACGCAGAACTCCCTCGGCGGCAGCGCCTGGAGGCCCGGCGGAACGACCAGCTCACCCTCTCCCTGGTAGAGCCCCGCGTCGGCCAGCACCTCCTGGACGATGGCGGGGACGTTGATGCCCTGGAAGATCCGGACGTCGCGGCGCAGCGAGAGCAGCCAGAGCGACGGCGCGACGACCACCCGGGCGATGCGGTGGTGGCCGGTGGTGCCGAGGTCCTCGACGCGGCGGACGACGCCGGAGAACTCGCGGCGCAGCGTGGCCCGCTGGAGGCCCACCACCGCCCGCTGCTCGAAGAGCTCGTCGGGCGACGCGCCGAGGTTGCGCGAGGCGATGAGCACGGTCACCGCGTCGAGCTGGGAGAGCCCCTCGCGGGCGTGAAGGTGGAGCACCCGCCAGCCCTCGACGTCCGGCACGTCGAAGTGAAGCGAGACCTCCGGGAGCGGACCATCGACCTGGGTGGTGTTCATGGAGTGGGGCCGCGAATCTACCCGATCGCCGCGGGTCTGCGGATCCCCTGGCGCGGGCGGCTTGCGGTCCACGGCGAGAGCGTGCGACGGTTCGACGCCGTGCCGGAGCAAGCGAGATCACGGCTGGATTCACGCGGATCGGAGCTGGTCTCGCAGCGCTACGAGCTGGTCGCGCACGAGCCCGCCGTGGGCCTCTTCGAGAGCTGGCGGGCCCGCGACCTGGCCGCCAACGCGTGCGAGGTGCGCGTGGAGCGACTGCCCCGGCCGCCCGATCCCGCGGCCTTCCTCGGCCTCGTCCGAGCGCTGAGGTCCCTCTCCGACGTCGCGCTCCCTCGGGTGCTCGACGGGGGCATGGAGGGCGATCGGGCCTTCCTCGTGAGCGACCTCGCCGAGGGGCGCGCACTGTCGCACTGGCTCGCCGGACACCGCACCGCGGGGACGCTCCCCTCCTTCGGCGCCTCGCAGCGGATCTTCGAGAAGCTCGGCGCGGGCGTCCGCTTTCTTCACGAGGCGCGGGGCTTCGAGGCGGGAGCGCACGGCGCCCTCTGCAGCCGCAACGTGCTGGTGCAGCGCGTCGGCTCGGTGCACGCCGTGAAGCTCGTCGGCGCTGGCCTCTCGGCGCTGGCGCTCGGTGACCCCCGCCTCGCGCCCTACCTCGCGCCCGAGCGCCTCGGATCGAAGCCTGTCGTGGCGCCCTCGTCGGACGTCTTCGCGCTCGCGGTGATCCTGGTGGAGCTGCTCACCGCGCAGGCCACGCCCGACGGGGGCGTAGAGACCTGGGGAGCGTTCGTGCAGACCCCCGGCGCGCAGGTGCTCGATCGGCTCGTGGCGCAGCACCGCGACGTGCCCCCGGCGGTGTGGTCCCTCGTCGCTCGCTCGCTGTCGCCGTCGCCCCGTGAGCGCCCCGCGAGCGTGGCCCTGCTGCTGCGCGCGCTCCGCGATGCGTGGACCGCCGCGGGCCGATGGGAGTCCATCGCCACCACGGAGCGCGAGCCGCCCGATCCTGCGCCCGAGGCGGTCTCGCGAGAGCTGTCTGCGCTGGCGTTGCGGAGGGGAGCCGTCGCGCAGGCTCCCGTCGGCTGGCAGCTCGCCGAGCGGGCGCCGACGGCTCCGAAGCCCGTCGCCGTGGCCATCGCGGAGGCCGAGGAGCGCACCGCCGCCGACGCGCTGCCGCCGCCCGCCTCTCCGGTCGCCCGGCTGGCGCAGGTGCCCCTCGCGCACCACATCCCCGACCCGACGCAGCTCTTCGCGAACGCCCCGTTTCAAGACCATCAGGGGCAGCCGGTGGACCGCACGACCTTCCTCCGGGTGCTCCCCCGCGAGGAGGGCGAGAACTCCGGCGTCGTGGAGGGCGCGCTCGAGGACGATGGCTTCAAGACGGCCGAGGTCACCCCCGAGGAGGTCCAGCTCGCCCAGCGGAGCCTCGCCGCCGACGACTCCACTCGCGCCTATGCGCTTCACGAAGGCTTCACGGCGGCCGCTCCCAGCGGCTTCGCTCCGGCCGCGGGGCGTCCCTCCCGGCGAACGATGGGCCCCGTCTCCGAGCCGGGGGGCCCCGACTTCGCCAGCGCCCCGGGCTACGTCCCGTCGGCGTCGCCGCCGCCCGCGTATCCGCCGCCGATGGCAGAACTCCCGTCACCGATGGCAGAGGCCCCGGTGCGCCCCGCGTCGCGCTCTCGCGTGGTCCTGGCCCTGGGCGCTGCGCTCGTCGTCGCGATCGTGGCCTTCGTCGCGCTGCTCCGCTCGGCGCCGGAGCCCGTCGCGCCGCCTCGGGTTCCGGTCCCTCCGGCGAGCGCGCTCCCATCGCCTCCGCCGCCCGCGCCCCGGGCGAGCCCGCTGCCCTCGCCGCCGCGTCCGGCGCTCGCTCTTCCTCCTCCTCCGGCACCTCCTCCTCCGGCACCTCCTCCTCCCCCGGCGGCACAGGTCCCCGATCGTCGTCGCCCTTCGACGGCGCACGCCTCGGCGAGCTCCGGCATCGCGCTGCTCGCGGGGCCGCCCCTCTCCGACTCCGAGCTCTCGCTGGGCCTTCGCCCGCAGGTCTCGGCGATTCGCGGGTGCCTCGACGGCGACCGCGGCGCTGCCACCTTCTCCTTCGACGTCGACTTCCACGGCCGCGTGCGCTCGGTGATGGTCGCCTCTCCGCTGGCGACGAGCCCGGCCGGTCGCTGTGTGGCGCGAGCGGTCGCCCACCTCACCTACCCCAGCGGCCACCCGACGACCCGCGCTCGACTGTCCGTGTCCCCCTGATCGGCTGCGCCCGTCCCCCCGAAAGCGACGCGGCGGCGTTGTGGATCATCGACGGGGCCGCGCATGCTCCCGCCCATGCTCGACCGCGTCGCCGACGACCTCTGGACCACCGCCCGCCCGCAGCGCTTCTGGGGCCTCGAGACCGGGACGCGCATGACCGTGGCGCGCCTCTCCGACGGGGCGCTCTTCGTCCACTGCCCGGTGGCGCTCGACGCGCCGACGCGGCGTGACATCGACGCGCTCGGGCCCGTCCGGGCCGTGGTCGCGTCGAGCCTGTTTCATCACCTCTACGTGGGCCAGTGGATGGCTGCGTTTCCGAAGGCGTCGTTCTGGGGCTGCCCCGGCCTCGCGAAGAAGCGCCCCGACCTGAAGTGGTCCGGGGTGCTTGGCGACACCCCCCACGACGAGTGGGCGGAGGACATCGACCAGGCCCCGTTCACGTCGCGCTTCGAGCGCGAGGTGGTGTTCCATCATCGGAAGTCGAAGACGATGGTGTGCGCCGACGCGCTGCTCAACCTGTCGAAGCACCCGTCGCCGGTGACCCGCGCCGCGGCCTTCCTGATGGGCAACACCGGCCCGGGCAAGGGCTACCTGGAGCGCATCGCGGTGCGCGACTACGCCCTCGGTCGCAAGCAGGTCGACCGCATCCTGGAGTGGGACATCGACGGCGTCGTGCTCGCCCACGGGGGGCTCATCGAGCACGGCGGCCGCGAGGCGGTGCGCGACGCCTACCGCTGGCTCTAGACTCCGTCTTCCGCACCCTGAACGTCCGCCCTCCTCCGGGTCACAGTTCGGTCGCTAGAGCGAGGGGGGCGAGGGCAGCGGGGTCGCTCAGGCCCCTTGCATGGCCTTGAGCACGATCACGCAGAGCACCGCGAGCGCCGCCGCCACCAGCACGCCGAGCTGGAGCAGTCGCATCTGCGGGGCGACGCCGTCGGTGCGCCCGGCGGCCTCGGCGGCGCGCACCCGCGCCCCGAGAACGAAGTGCAGCGCCAGCATCACCAGCGCCAGCGTGAGCTTTCCGTGAAACCACCCGAAGCGGAAGTACGCGCCCTTCGCGACGCCGATCATCGCGAAGCCCGCGAGCGTGGCGATGCCCATCCACGGCGAGGAGACGGTGCGGTAGATGCGCCGGGCGAGCGCGGCGAACTTCGCCTGCACCGCGGGCTCCTCGCCCACGCCCGCGGTGATCACCCGGGTGATGCTCACGAGGCTGCCGATCCAGAGGAGGAGGGAGAGGACGTGCGTCGCCAGGAGGATCGTCAGCACCATGAACCGGGGGGATAGACGTTCGCGTCCGCGATGACAAGCGCCCGGCGGACTGTGTACGGTGCGCGGCCCATCGTGAACCGCCGCCGCTTCCTCGCCGTCATGTCCCTCGCCGCCGCCTCGGGCGGGTGCCGCTGGCGCCGCGGCAACGAGGTCACCCTCGGCGCGCTGGTGCCTCGCACCGGCGACCGCGCCTCGTGGGGGGCCGACCTGCTCCGCGGCTACGAGCTCGCGGTGGAGCAGCAGAACCTCCGCGGCGGGCTCAACGGCCGTCGGCTCCGGCTGGTCTCTCTCGACGACGAGAGCCGCGAGGAGCACGCCTCCACGCTCACCACGCGCCTCATCGAGCGCGAGGGGGCGCTGGCGGTCTTCGGCGAGCTCTCGTCCGTCACCAACGAGCGCGGCGCCGCGGCGGCCCAGCGCCGGGGGGCGGTCTTCGTCGCCACCGCGTCCACGGCGAGGGACGTCTCCCGCGCCGGGGACTTCGTCTTCCGCACGGTGCTCACCGACGCCGAGCAGGCGCAGGCCATGGCCCGCTACGCCCGCCAGTCGATGCAGCGCCGCAAGGGCGCCATCGTGTACCGCCGCAGCTCGCTGCTCCACGTGGGGATGGCCGACGCCTTCGCCTCAGGCTTCCGCGCCCACGGCGGCGAGATGGTGCTGCGCGAGTCCTACCAGGACGACGCCGACCTCGTGCGCCTGGTCGCCCGGGTGCGCTCGTCGGGCGCCGACATCGTGTACGCGCCCGCCTCCAGCGAGGACGCGGGCCGCATCGCCGTCGCCCTCAAGCAGGGCCGCGTGGGGGCGCAGATCATGGGCGCCGACGGGTGGGCCTCCCCCGAGGCGCGGCAGTTCGCGCGCGACGCGATGGTGGGCGCGCTCTTCCCCGAGCTCTTCAGCGCCGTGTCGCCGAGGCCCGAGGTGGAGGCCTTCATCGCCGCCTTCGAGGCCCGCCACCGGGCGCACCCCGGGTCCTTCGCCGCGGTGGGCTACGACGCCGTGCGCTGGGTCATCGCGGGCGCGCTGAGGGTCCCGCAGCTCGACGCGCGCTCGCTGCGAGACGCCCTCCTCGGGTCGCGCCTCGACGACGCGGTGGCCGGGCCCTTCAGCGTCGACGCGCGGCGCTCGCTCAGCCGCGCGATCTGCGTGCAGCGCTACGAGGCCCAGGGCGTCGCCCTCGCCGCCATGATGACGCCGTAGCGAGCGCCGCGAGCGCCGCGATCCAGCGCCAGCCGCCGCGACCGGAGCCCGCCACGCCGCAGCCGCAGCCCTCGTCGGCCTCTCGCAGCGGCTCGTCCCCGGCGTCCGCGCCTACGTCCGCGACCACCGCGTCGACGCCGACGTCCCCGGGGCGGTCGATCGCCATCGCCGGGACGTCGAGCGCGCCAGTGTCCGGGGCGATGCCGCTGTCGAGGCGCACCCCGCTGTCGGGTCGCACCCCGCTGTCGGGGCGCACCCCGTTGTCGAGCGGAACCCCGTTGTCCCTGGGCACCGGGACGTCCATCGGGGCGACGCCCGCGTCCATCGGGGCGGCGGTGGGGCAGGTTCCGCGGTGCGATCCCGCGGGGCGGCTGATGCTGGCGGTGGGCCTGCCGCAGCTCGCGCAGATCTCCCCCCGCGCGGGGTACGCGAGCGCGACGCCGGCGTAGTGGGCGGCGGAGAGGGGGTAGTGCGCGTAGCCCCAGACGAGCTCTTGATAGGGGTAGTTGCCTCGCACCTGGGCGCTGGCGAGGCCTGGGGTGCGAAACTCCCTCCGGTCGGCCGCGAACATCGGGTTGTTGGGGTTGTTGCGCGTGGAGAAGCCGTTGTAGCCCCAGGTGGCGAAGTACCAGTCCTCGGCCACCTGCGGGTCGTTGTCCCCGACGCACGGCGAGGCGCGCCATTTGTCCGTGAGGATCGCCGCCCCGACGCTCACGTTGTACGCCGCCGAGGAGGCCACGCGGTTGGCGTCGTAGGCGCTGGTCTCCCCGCGGCGCATCCCGCTGGTCACCTGCGCGATGCCGTAGCCGCAGTCGAAGCTGATCACCGTCTCGTTGGTGGTGCAGAACTGCCGCCACGACGACTCGGTCAGGTAGATCGCCTTCAAGAGCACGCAGGGGAAGGTCACGGACACGGTGTCTCGCCGCCCCGATCCGCTGCACCAGCCGCCGCCCGAGCCCACGGTGTTGCGGCCCGCGAAGTCCCAGCCGAGCGAGCCGTAGGCCGCGGGCCCCGCGGCGATGCGGTCGAAGAGCGCGGACATCTCCGTCACCGAGGGGTTGGCCCCGCTCGCGGCGGCGACCCGGCACGAGCGGCACGGCGGGCATGCCGAGCCCCCGGAGCACTGCGCCGAGGCCTCCACGCCCGCCAGCGCGATCGCGACGCCCAGCAGCGCCGCCCTCACCGCGCACCTCCCGCGAAGCCCACGAACTCGATCACCTCGCCGGTCGAGGCGATCGAGTGAGCGACCCCTCCTCGGCGCTGGGTCACCACCACGGACTCGTCGCGGTCGGTGGTGTGCCGCACGGCGATCCAGCGGCCGTCGTCGGACTCGGAGAGCAGGGCGTCGCTGCCGTCGCCGCGGGGCGCGAACACCGCCGGGGTCGACTGCGCCGAGGCGCTGCGGGGGAGCCACCCGAGGCCGTGGTCCGCGGGGAGCGAGAGGCCGATGGTGCCGTCGCGCAGCACCCGGGGCATCAGGTGGTCGCTCGACGCGCGCCAGCGGGGGGTGATGGCGGCGGGCGAGGGGTCGTGGGCCCGCAGCGAGGCGACCTCGTAGACGGTGGGAGAGAGCGCCCTGGCGAAGACCACCTCGTCGCGCGCGGCGTCGTAGGAGAAGTCCCTGGCGAGGCTCAGGTCGGGGTGCACCAGGGCGACGTCGCCGGTGCGGGCGTCGAGGCGCAGCAGGCTCGAAGCGGAGTCTTGGAGGAGGTAGACGAGCACCTCGTCGTCGCGCAGCGCGGCGGCGAGGTAGGCGAGCTGGCCGCGGCCCGACCACACCGGGCGAAGGGCTCCGGTGGAGGGGTCGACGGCGTCGAGGCGGAGCGCGTCGGTGCGCTCCACGAGGCGACGATGGGTGGGATCGGGCGCGGGGTCTTCGCCGTCGTGGCCGCGCTGCACCAGCACCGTCCCTCGGGCGGTGACCAGCGGGCGGGAGTTGTCGGTGAGCTCGCCGCAGAGGCGGGTGGTGGCGCCGGTCGAGGGGTCGATGCGGAAGAGGGCGCTGTGGTAGCTGCCGCCGCGAGGGGACCCGGTCTCGGCGGCGACGGCGAGGACCACGGGCTGCGAGGCGGAGGGGCCTCGGAGGAGGGCCGCGTGGCGGGCGGAGGAGGGGAGGTGGGGGAAGCTCCCGATGACGGTGGCGGACCCCTGGACGCCCGGGCGCTCCATCACGACGGAGGTGCGGGCCGCGTCGGGTGCGCCGCGCAGCAGCACCACCGCGGGGGCGGAGGCTGCGGCGCGAGGCTGCGCGAGGGCGGGCGTCACGCACCCGGCGAGCGCGCCGAGCAGGAGGGCGGAGAGGGCGCGGGCGGGGTCTCGCATCGGGCGATCATACCCGCAGGCGCGGCCGAGGCGGTCAGCGCTCGATGCCGGCGGTGTCGAGGATGCGCCCGATGATCCCGAGCACGGCGTCGGGGAACATGGGCTGCGTCTCGACGCAGCGGGCGTTCTCGGTGGCCTGGTCGGGGGTGCGGGCGCCGGGCGTCACGACGCTGACCAGCGCGTTGGCGAGCACGTAGCGCAGGGAGGCCTCGCGCAGCGACCCGACGGGCGGCAGCACCAGGGCCTGGCGCAGGGTGTCGCGCTGCTTGATGCGGTGGTTGAGGTCGCGCGGGGTCCAGCGGTAGAGCCGGTGGTCGTCGTCGGAGAAGCGCCGCGCGCCCGACCAGCCATCGGCGAGGAGCCCGTAGGCCAGCGGAGAGCGCGCCACGACGCCTGCCCCCGAGGAGCTGATCTCCGAGGACAGCCGGTGCAGCATCGCCGGGACGAAGAGGTTGTACGGGAGCACGACCAGGTCGGGCTTGCGGATCAGGGCCGCGCGGCCGACGTCCTCCGAGCCGACGCTCATGCCGATGAGCCGCACCTTACCGGCCGTCTTGAGGTCGCGCAGGGCGGTCCACGCCTCGCCTCTCGCGAGGGTCTTGAGCGAGGGGTTGTGCAGCACCATCGCGTCGAGGGCCTCGACGCCCATGCGCTTCAGCGCCCGCTCGCAGGCCCCGGTGAGGTACGCGCTGGAGAAGTCCTTGCGAGGCACCGGCTGGGTGGGGTCGCGGTTGACGCCGACGCGCACCGACGCGAAGACCTTGTCGGGGCCGACGTCGCGCTTGAGGTCGCCGATCCACTCGAGCATCTCGCCGTCGCGGTAGCAGTCGGCGGTCTCGATGAACGACCCGCCCGCGTCGATGGCGGCGCGCAGCGTGGCGCGCGAGGTGAGCTCCAGCGAGGGGCCGTAGCCCTCGCCCGAGATGCCCCAGGTGCCAAGGCCGACCTCGCCGACAGAGATGCCGCTGCGGCCAAGGGTGCGGGTTCGCATCGTGCGCGAAGGGGTACCTCCCGCGGGCCCTCCGGGTCAACGCGCCGGAGGTTCGGAGCAGAGGGGGCAACCTGCACGCGGGGGTGCGCGTCTGAGGGGGACGATCGCGATGCGCTGGAGCGGTTGTGCAGGTACATGGCGCGGCCTGCGGTGGCGGCGGGGCGGGTGAGCGTGCTGCCCGACGGCAACGTGGCGTACCGGGTGAAGGCACCGCGCAGCGGGGCAGCGACCCACCGGGTGATGACGCCGATGGAGTTCATGGCGCGGCTGGCGGCGCTGGTCGCGCCACCGCGGACGCCGTTGGTTCGTTACCATGGGGTGCTCGCGCCGAACTCGCCGTGGAGAGTCGCCGTGGTTCCGCTCCCCCCGGTCGCAGAGGTGTGCGGCGACGGAGCCGGGAAGACGGCCGCCGAGCCAGCGGGAGGCGGCGAGAAGCGGGAGGCGCCGACGAAGCGGGCTCGCATCGAATGGGCGCGGCTGCTCTGGCGAGTATGGGGCGTCGACGCGCTGAAGTGTCCAGCGTGCGAGGGGCGGATGAAGATGATCGCGGCGATCACCGAGCGCGTGGGCATCGTGCGCATTCTGGAGCACCACGGGCCTCTCGACCGGCGGTGCCGCGGATGAGGCGAGCGCGCGACGGGCCTTGATCGGCGGCGGTGGACAGTGACGGATGGGGGTCGGCTCGGCTCGACACCGCCAGTGAGATGTTGGACGGTCAGGGCCGTGGTGCGTCGGACGACAGGGAGAGCGGCGTGGATGGGGCGTTGGAATCGGTCAAGGTGGCGTCCCGGGAGCTCCCGCCAACGCTCGTGGGAGCGCGTACTTCGTTCAATGGATGTTCTGTAAACCCGAGCGGATCTGCGCCAGCGAGGGTGCCGCGTTGGACGACTTATCCCCCCTGCCGCGCTCCTTCCCCGGCGCAGCGACCTTCCGGCGCGTGCTCGAACAGCTCGATGCGCGACGGGCGCAGCTCGCGTAGGCGCGGAAGCGCACCGTTGCACCGACTCCGCTCCCCACGTCGGGTCGCAGACCTCAGGCCGCGCCATGCCTTCGAGCACCGACGCGAACCCTCGCCGTCGGTGCGCGCGAACTGACGCGCCGCATAGATCTCGTCATGAATAATCCGGGTTCAACCCGCGGCAGCGAGGCGCGCGAAGGGCCTTCCTACAAGGCGTTTCGCCCCCTATTTCGCCGCCTATGCCTCCCACTCCCGTGGAGCTACTCCGAGTCCCTGCCTGATCCGGGTGATGGGGTAACTCGACGCGTAGTTACCCCATCACCCTGATCCGCGAGCAGTTGACGGGCCGCGGGCCTCGGGTGTCCGATGCCTCTGCGATGCGAGGCTCCGCGCTCACGGCGATCACCCTCACGCTCACGGCGGCCCTCGGGGCCTGCGACCGCGACGGCGTGTCGGTGGTGGGGGCGCCCGGCGGAGACGCCGGCGAGGCCCGCGACGCGCCGCCCGCGATCGACCCCGACGACTCGCGCGCCGTGGGGCCGGTCGCCCGCGACGCGTCGCGAGACCGGCCCGTGCGGCGGCTCTCCAACGCAGAGATCACCGCGGCGTTCGCGGTGCTCCTGCGCGCCGAGGTGGTGCCCCGCGACGGCGAGGGCGACGCCGACCCGGCGCTGCTCGGCCGCGGCGCGGCGATCACCGAGCGCTACGAGTACCCGCCCGACCCCGTCGTAGGAGGCTTCGACAACAACGCCGACGCGCTCGCGGTGAGCCCCGAGTTCCTGTCGCGGCACCTGCGCGCGGTCGAGGCGCTCGTCGGCGAGGCGCTCTCGCGGCCCGAGGTCGCGCGCGCCGTGGTCGGCTGCGACGCCCCCGCCGACGACGCGTGCCTCCGGCGCTTCGTGCTGCGCTTCGGCGAGCGCGCGTATCGCAGACCCCTCTCGCCCGAGGAGTTCGACGAGCTCTACGCGCTCGCTCGGAGCGCCCCGCGCGAGGGTCACGCGGGCGTCGCCGCCGCGGCGACCGCGGCGCTGATGTCTCCGGCGTTCCTCTTCCACATGGCCACGGGGCCCGCGGGCGAGGGGGGTGCGCAGCGGCTCTCGGGCTACGACCGCGCCGACAGGCTGGCCTTCCTCCTGTGGGCGGCGCCGCCCGACGGGGAGCTCCTCGACGCCGCGGCGCGCGGCGAGCTCGACACCCCCGACGGCGTGGTCGCGCGGGCCGAGCGCATGCTCGCCGACCGCCGCGCGCGCGACGGCGTGCAGCGCTTCGCCGAGCGGTGGCTGCGCATCGACCACATCCGCCAGCAGTCCTTCTACACCGAGCAACAGCACCCCGAGCTGCGCGAGCGGCTCTACCTGCCGCGCGTGTTCGCCGCGTCGCTGCGGCGCTCCGTCGAGGAGCTCGCGCTCTCGCCCACGAGCGACCTGCTCGACCTCGTCGACACGCGCGCGGCGTGGGTGACGCCGATCCTCTCGTACGTGCTCGGCACCCGGCCCGACGTGCCCTCCGAGTCGATGAGCTACGCCGAGGAGGTGGACCCGACGGCCCTCCTCGAGCGCGTGACGCTGCCGCCCTCGCTGCCGCGCGCGGGCCTGCTCTCGCACCCCGCGGTGCTCTACCTCGGCGGCAACACCACGGGGCAGGTGTCGCCCGTGCTGCGGGGGCTCTACGTGCGCGATGTGCTGCTCTGCGAGAGCACCCGCGCGCCGCCGCCCGGCACGCCGCTGGCGCAGGTGCGCGAGGGCGACACGGAGATCTCGCGCGAGGAGCTCGAGCGGCACCGCGCCGACCCCGCCTGCGCGTCGTGCCACGCGAGGCTCGACCCCGTGGGCCTGGGGCTCGAGCGCTTCGACAACCTCGGCATGGTGCTCCCTGCCGTCGGGCCGCGCGGCGTCGCGCGCACCGGGAGGGGCCGCGTCGAGGGGCTGCCCATGCCCGACTTCACGGGCCCCGTGGAGCTCGCCGCGCGCCTGCGCGCCGCCCCCCAGGTGCGGCGCTGCGTCGTGACGCAGTACCTCCGCCACGCGCTCGCGCGGCTCGAGGCGCCGGGCGACGACGGGCTCGTGGGCGAGGTCGACCGGGCGTTCGACGCCTCGGGGCGTCGCTTCGCGGCGCTCGTGCGCGCGGTGGTGCGGAGCGACGCGTTCCTGACCGCGCCGCGCGGGGAGGCGGCGCCGTGAGCTCACCGACCTTGAGTCGCAGGGCCCTCCTCCGGGGCGCGGGCGCCGCCGTCGCGCTGCCGCTGCTCGAGGCGATGACCCGCGGCGACGCGTTCGCCCAGGCCGCCCCGACGCGCGTGGTGGCGTTCTACTTCGTGCACGGCGCGTGGCCCGAGGCGTGGACGCCCGCGCGCGAGGGCCCCGCGTGGCCGATGACGCCCTGCCTCGAGCCGCTCGCGGGCCTGCGGGACGACGTGACGGTGGTGTCGGGGCTCGACAACGACGTGGCGCTCGAGCTGCAGACCGCGGGCGGGCCGCACTCGCTCGCGCTGGGGTCGCTCGTCACGGGCGTGCCCGTGCGCGCGCCCGGCACCGTCGGCGGCCCCTCGTGGGACCGCGTCGCCGCGCGTTCGCTCGGCGCCGACTCGCGCTTCCGCTCGCTCGCGCTGGTGGCCGAGGGGGCCCCGCGCGTGAGCGAGGGCACCTCGTCGTCGCTGCTCGGCAACTTCTCGTGGGACGGCCCCCACCGCCCGGTGCCTCCCACGCGCGACCCGCGCGCGCTCTTCGACCGCTTCTTCGGCGGCGACGGCGGCGCCGCGGCGCAGCGCAGGCGGAGCGTGCTCGACCACACGCGCGAGAGCCTCTTGCGCCTGCAGCGCGGCCTCGGCGCGGCCGACCGCCGGCGCGTCGACGAGCACCTCACCTCGCTGCGCGAGCTCGAGCGCGAGCTCTTCACCCCGGCGCCCGCGTGCGCGCAGCCCCCGGCCCCCGCGCCCGGCGCGCTGCCCCCGCCCGAGCGCGCGCGGCAGCTCATCGCGCTCCTCGCGCTGGCGCTGCGGTGCGACCTCACGCGCGTGGCGAGCTTCGCGCTCGGCAACGGCATCAGCGAGCACGTGCTCTCCGAGGCCGGCTCGACGGAGCGCCACCACGACCAGTCGCACCGCCCCGACGAGGCGCTCTTCGTACGGATCACGCGCTACCAGATCGGGCACCTGGCCGCCCTCCTGCGCGCCCTCGCCGACGCGCGCGAGGGTGAGGGCCGTCTCCTCGACCGCTGCGTCGTGCTCGCCACGAGCGAGGTCAGCGAGGGCTGGAGCCACAGCCCCCGCGACATGCCCGCGCTCCTGGCGGGCCGGGGGGGCGGGCTCCGTCCGGGCGCTCACCTGCGCTTTCAGGGCGATGCCTTCGCGCGGCTGCAGCTCACGGCGCTGCACGCGGCGGGCGTGCGCGTCGACCGCTTCGGCGTGCGCGGCGCGAGCGCGCTGCCGGGGCTGCTGTAGAGCGGCGTACCCGCGGGCTACGCTACGCGGCGCAGGTCGCGGTCGAAGAGCTCGCGGTCGATGCCGTGGAGCCCCGAGCGCTCGGCCGCGTCGCCCGCGATGAAGCGCGCGACGGCGCGGGTGACGGGCGGGTCTCGCAGCACGCGGCGGTGGCCGAGGCCCTCGGTCTCGACGACGCGCTCGGCGCGCCACGCGGCGGCGACGGCGCGGCCTTCGGCGACGGGCACCTCGCGGTCGTCGCGGTCGTGCACGACCATCACGGCGAGGTCGCCGCGCGGCGCGAGCGAGCGGGCGTCGAGGGCGCCGCCGGGCATGCCGAGGCGCGCCTCGAGGTGCTGCACGAAGCGGCGCGCCGCGTCGGGGGGGAGCGCCACCCGGCGCGCGAAGCCCGCGACGTAGCGGCTCGGCGCGAGGGGAGGGGACACCATCACGAGGCGCGGGGCGAGGCGCTCGCGGCTCGCGGCCACCATCGCGGCGGAGGAGCCCAGCGAGTGCGCCACCACCGCGGCCACGTCGCCGACGCGAGCGCACACGGCCGAGAGGGCGCGCGCGAGGTCGACGATGGAGGCCGTGCGCCCCGGCGCGTCGCCGTGCGCGGGGCCGTCGAAGGCCACCACCGAAAGCCCCGCCTCGACGAGCGGCTCGACGAGCGCGCCGAGCTGGCTGCCGCGGCCCTCCCAGCCGTGCATCAGCACCACGGTGGGGCCGCTGCCCCACGTCCACACGGGGAGCGCGCCCTCGGAGACCTCCACCGTCGAGCGGCGCGCGTCGAGCAGCGCCTCGCGCTCCCACGCGGGCCGCGGGAGACGCCGCGGCGTGAGGAAGCGCATCTCGGCCCACCGGCCCGTGAGGTCGGGCGCCAGACGGCCCGCCATCGAGACCATCGCCTCGACAGGGACCTCAACGGTACGAACGGTCGTGCTATTCTTGGGGAGCGAAGTCGTGGTCATGGTCGTAGCCTCCTGTGTGAGCGTCGGGGATTCAGCGGGCGTCGCGGCGTGCGTCGGCGACGAGGCGATCGAAGGCGGCGCGGGCGCGCCGCGGGGCCCTGGGGTCGCGGAGCAGGCGGGTGAGCTGGTGGTAGCCCTGGGCGATGGCGTAGAGCTCGAAGGCGAACTGGTCGGGGTCGAGGTCGGCGCGAAAGTGGCCCTCTTCGACGGCGATGCGGGCGGCCGTGGCGAGGGCCGAGAGCCAGTCGCGCTGCGAGGCCACGAGGCGGTCTCGCGCGGGGCCCGGCCGGTCGTCGAGCTCCACGCTCGCCGCGAGGAAGACGCAGCCGCCGGGCTGGAAGTCCTGCTTCGACCAGAGCATCCAGCGCTCGAAGAGGGCCCGCACCCGAGGCTCGCCGCGGCGCGCCTTCAGGGCCGGCGCGACGACGATCTCGACGAAGCGCCGCGTGGCCTCGTCGAGCACCGCCACCTGGAGTTCCTCCTTCGAACCGAAGTGGGCGAAGAGGCCGCTCTTCGACATGCCCGCCCGCTCGGCCAGCGCGCCGATGCTCAGCCCCTCGAGGCCCACCTCGCTCGCCAGCGAGAGCGCCGTGCCCAGGATGCCGTTGCGGGTGTCCTCGCCCTTGCCCATGTCACCTAAAATAGAACGATCGTTCGCGTCGTCAAGGGGAGTAATGCTCGAACGTCATGCGGCCCCTTCGCTCGGCCTTCGTGGTCACGGTCGCCGCGGCGGCCTGCACTCGCCCCGCGCCCCCCGTGGAGGAGCCCTCGCGCAACCCTCCCGAGATGCGTCCGCCGACGGCCAATCCCCCGCCCACGCCGCCGCCCGACGTCGTTGCGCCTCCGACGAACCCGCCGGAGCCCACGTGCCCGCCGCGGTCGGCGCTGCACGAGGGCGACCGCTGCCCCGCCCCGGGCCTGGAGTGCTACATGCCGACGGATGGCTGCCAGCCGAGCGGCTTTCGCTGCGCCGACGGCGCCTGGCGCGAGGTGACCGTGACGTGCAACCCGCCGCCCCCGCCGACGCGCTGAGCCGACGGTCACATGCCAGCTTCGGGGCGCTCAGGGCTGCGATGTGAAGGCGGCCCTGGTTGACGTGAACCTGGTCTCAGCCGGGGCGCCGGGTGAGCGACGCCGGCAGCGCCCCCGCTCGCGCGATGCTGCCATCGGGCGGTGACGACGGCTCGGGAGGCGGCGGCGGAGGCGTGGGCGCGACGGGCATGAGCCCGCCCTGCGGCCGCGGCGGCGCCACGTGGGGCGCGTGGTGTCGCGCTGACGACGGGTGGGGCGCGTGGTGTCGCGCGTGGGAGGCGCCGGGGGAGGTTCGGGCGTCACCGTCGAGATCGCGCCGCCGCCCGTGATGGGGGGCGGGTCGGGGATCGGCGTGGGAGGCGTCGCGTTCACCGGCGGAGGCGCGCCCGCGTTCGGGATGTCGGGCGCGGTGGTGGTCTCGTGCCGCGCCGCACACGGGCCCCTGACAGGCGGGCAGCGCGACGCCGCCCGCGAGCGCCACCGCGAGCGAGGGGAAGCGGGCCTCGCAGCTCGCCGGTCGCGGCGCGCGCAGGGGCGGCGGCGGTGACGAGGCGAGGGTGCGAGGCGCGGCACGCGAGGCGCGGCGGGGCTTCATGGTCTCTCCCATCGAAACGCTTTCGAACGAGTCTACCTTGGGGGGAGCCGCGCGTATGGCGGCGGACGCCAGGCGGCTCAGCGGCCCAGCGCGCCTCACGTCGCGCCACCCGCCCCGCAGCACCGCGTTCGCGACCACCGTCGGCCCGTTCCACCCCTTCGGCGGAATGGCGCGCCCGAGGTAGCGCAGGAAGCGGTCCTGGTAGGTCGGGTCGACCATCATCCAGCGCACGAGCGTCTTCACCACGAGGGGCGGCGGCTCGTCGTAGAGCTCGCGCCGTAGCCTCGTCACGGTCTCGGAGTACATGTCATGGGTCTCGGCCATGAGGGCGCTGCGGTAGCGCGCCGCCGCGGCGTCCCAGGTCGCGTCGCCCGCGAGCCACGGCGCGAGGGCCGCGTCGAGCGCGCGGGCGCCGACGAGCGCGTCGTAGATGCCCTGGCCGTCGACCGGGTCTTTGTAGTGCGCCGCGTCGCCCACGAGCGCCCAGCCCGGCCCGGCGACCTCGCGGTAGCCGTTGCCGATGCGCTTGACCCCGCGCAGCTCGCTCACCTGACGGGCGCCCGCGAGGCGCCGCGCGATCGCGGGGAGCTTGCGCACGGTCGCGAGGTAGTAGCCCTGGGGATCGCCCGCGACGCTCACGCGGTCGGCGCGCTCGTGGGTGTTCACCGAGGTGCGCCCGTCGGGCATCGGGAAGAGCAGCACGTCGAGCCCGCGGCCGGTCGCGTGCACGTGCCCGCCGTGGAAGCCATCGCGAAACGGCGCGACGCCCTCCCAGTCGGCGAAGTACACCGTGCTCACGCAGCGCGCCTCCTCCTCGACGACGCGCGCGCCGGCCTTGCGCGCCACGAGGCTGAAGCGCCCGTCGGCGCCCACCACGCAGCGCGCCGTGATGCGCTCCTCGGCGCCGCCGCGGGGGGCGCCCACGACCCCCGTGACCCGGCCGCCCTCGTCGCGAAGGAGCTCGGTGACCGTGAAGCCCTCGCGCCGGGTCACGGCGTCGTAGCGCCCGGCGTTCTGCCAGAGCGCCGCGTCGAAGCGCGCGCGGTCGACGCCGTAGAGGTAGTCGCGGCCCCACATGCGCGGCACGCTCATCTCGGCGCCGAAGGCGCCGTCGAACTCGAACGAGAAGCGCGAGATCTTCTCGGCCCCCGCGGAGTAGCTCGCCTCGTCGACGCCCAGCTCGTCGAGCACCGCCATCGCGCTCGGGTAGATCACCAAGACGGCGTCCCGGGAGCTCCCGCCAACGCTCGCGGGAGCGCGTACTTCGCACACTGGATGTTCTGTAGACCCGAGCGGATCTGCGCCAGCGAGGGTGCCGCGTTGGACGACTCATCCCACGCCACCTCGGCGTGCGCGGCCTCGCGCGCGTTGACACCGTCGAGCTAGGGGCTCCACGCTCGCGCGATGTCGATCGGGGTGCCGCGAAGCGCGGCGTTGATCTTCGTGTGCGTCGCGGCGATGGGGTGCGTCCGCGACGACTGGAAATACCCGGGCCTCGCGGACGCCGCCCCCGACGCCGCCGACGCGACGGGGGCCTCCGACACGGGCGCCTGCCCGGCGGGACGTCGCGCCCTCGCGGGGACCTGCGTGGTCGACGCGCGGCCGCGACCGCTGGCGCCGCTCTCGCTCGGAGACGTCACCCAGCGCCGACCCACGCTGCGCTGGTCGCTTCCCGAGGGCTTCGACGGCGCCGAGGTGCAGCTCTGCCGCGACCGGGCCTGCGCGACGGTGATCGAGACCCTGACCGTGACCGGCCGCGCCGCGCGCCCCACGGCGGACCTGCCCCCGCGCTCGGTGGTGTACTGGCGCGTGCGAGGGCGCGTCGGGGTGACGGCGGACGACGCGTACGGCCCGACGTGGCTGTTCCACGTCCCGGCGGTGAGCGCGGCGTCGGGGGTCGACACGAGCTTCAACCCGCACCTCGACGTGAACGGCGACGGCTTCGACGACCTGCTCGTCGGCGCGTACCAGGCCGACCCCCTCGGGCGCAACGACGCGGGCGCTGCGAGCGTCTTCCACGGAGGCCCCTCTGGGGTCTCGAGCGCCCCCGCCGCCGTGATGACCGGCGAGGACGCGGACGACAACCTCGGCTGGTCGGTCTCGGGCGCGGGCGACGTGAACGGCGACGGCTACGCCGACGTCATCGTCGGCGCCCACCGGGCCGACCCCGAGGGGCGCGGCGAGGCCGGCACCGCGAGCGTCTTCTACGGCGGCCCCGCGGGCCTCGCGATCGCCACCGCCGTCGCGCTCGCGGGCGCCGCGCCTGGGGACCACTTCGGCTACGCCGTCGCGGGCGCCGGAGACCTCGACGGCGACGGCTACGCCGACGTGGCCGTGGGCACCTTCGGGTCGCGCCCCGGCGGGCGCCACAACGCGGGCACCGCGAGCGTGTTCCGCGGCGGCCCCGCGGGCGTCTCGACCACCGCGAGCGCGGTCTTCGAAGGCGCGGCGGTGGACGATCAGCTCGGGTTCTCCCTCGCGTCCGGGGGCGACCTCAACGGCGACGGCTACTCCGACCTCGCGGTCGGCGTGGTGTTCGCCAGCCCCGGCGGGCGGTACCGCGCGGGCGAGGTGCAGGTCTACTACGGCGGCGCGGCGGGGGTCGCGACGTCGCCCGCGCGGCTCGCGGGCGTCGGGGCCGTCGACCTCTTCGGCGTGTGGGTGGCGAGCGCGGGAGACGTGAACGCCGACGGCTACGCCGACCTCGTGGTCGGCGCCAGCGGCACCGAGGCGCTCCCGCGCCACGATGTCGGGGCCGCGCACGTCTTCCACGGCGGACCGCTGGGCGTCTCCGCCGTCGCCGACAGGGTGATCCTCGGCCTCGGAGACACGGACCAGCTCGGCGCCTGGGCGTCGGGCGCGGGCGACACGGACGGCGACGGCTACGCCGACCTCGTCGTCGGCGCGATCAGAGCCGACCCGGGCGGGAGGCCCGACGCGGGCACGGCGAGCGTGCACCGCGGCGGGCCGACGGGGGTCTCGGCCGACCCGAGCGCGGTGCTCGAGGGCCCCACCGCGGGCGAGCGCTTCGGCTGCTCGGTGCGGGGCGTGGGAGACCTGAACGGCGACGGCTACGCCGACGTCGCCGTGGGCAGCGTGATGGGGAACTCCGTCTGGGTCTTTCACGGCAGCGCCGCGGGGGTTCCCATGACGCCCACCCGCTCGCTCACGGGAGCGTCGGCGGACGACCGATTCGGACTCTCCGTCGCCTGGGCTGACGGCCCCCAGCGGGGCCCCGGGTCTTCGAGTCGAGCGATTGCGCGCGGGCGCGTCCTCCGCCACCGTGAGCCGTGGGGCACGACGATCCGGCCGCGCACCACCGAGAGGTCGGGGTAGTAGCTGCTGCCCGTCGCCACCACGTGGATCTTCGTGGATGTTCTGTAGACCCGGAGCGGAGCTGCGACAGCGAGGGTGCCGCGTTGGACGACTTCTCCCCGAACGCTGGTGCGAGCTCATCCCTGGGGCCGAGGCCGGCGCCCTGCTCGACCCGTCCGCACCCTTGCGACGCGCTGCTACGGCTTCACGAAGCGGAGGACGAAGCGGTCGCTGGTGCCGCGGCGGTCGGCGGCGGCCATGGGGGAGTCGTTCCAGTCGCGGGTGTCGGCGGGGTTGCGCATGAAGGCCGCCTCGCCGTCGAGGCGGAAGCCCGCGGCCGTCACCTCGGCGACCAGCGCGGACTGCTCGATGCGGTGCAGCCTCTGGACGTCGTCGAGGCCGCGGCCGGCGGCGGCGCTGTGGTCGATGATCCCGTAGACGCCGCCCGGGCGGAGGGCCGCGAAGACCGCGCGGTTCATCGCGGCGCGGTCGGTGCGCTGCCAGACCGTGTCGTGGTAGGCGAGCACGAAGATCACCGCGTCGAGGTCGCGGACCTCCGGGGGGAGCGGGGCGTCGAACTCGCGCTCGACCCGAACGACGCGGGCGTTGACGGGGCGCGCGAGGCGCTCGGTCCACGGGGCGCGAGCGTCAAGGCGACGCCAGGGACGCCACACGATCAGCCGCGGGCTCGTGTACCCGCCCGCGCAGGACCCGCCCCGGGCCGGGCGGCGTCGGCGCCGTCGACCCGGAGGATGCTCGCCATCTTCTTCCCCCTGGCGAGCTCATCGACCAGCTTGTCGAGGTAGCGGATCTGCCGCATCAGCGGGTCGGCGACGTCCTCGACCCGCACGCCGCACACGACGCCCCTGATGAGCCCATCGAGTAGATGCGGTGCTTCTTCTCCATGCCCGTCGGAGCAGCGATACCAGCGGTCGCAGCTCGGCATCAAACCCGTAGGGTAAGCGACGCGAAGCGGTCGACGGGCCGGTCAGACCGTGATGACCACCTTGCCCCGGGCGTGACCCTCCTCGAGGTAGGCGATCGCCGCCGGCACCTGCTCCAGGCTGAAGCGCCGGTCGATGGCCGAGACCAGCTTCCCGGCCTCGATCAGCCCCTTCAGGTACAGCACGTCGCGCTTGCGGGGCTTGAAGTCCACCCGGCCCAGCGTCTTCCCGCTGCCGAGGGCCATCAGCTTCCCGAGGAAGACCGCCTCGGCCATCTGCCGGCCCTTCCCGCCGGACATCACGTAGACCCCGCCCGGCGCCAGCGCCCTCTTGTAGGCCGAGAGCGGGTGATACCCGTTGGCCGCCAGGATCATGTCGTATCGCTTGTCGCTCCGGGTGAAGTCCTCTCGGGCGTAGTCGATCACGTGCGTCGCGCCCAGCGTGCGCGCCTGCTCGAGGTTGCGCTCGCTGCAGACCGCCGTCACCTCGGCGCCCAGGGCCCTGGCGATCTGCACCGCGTAGGTGCCCACACCCCCGGCGGCCCCGTTGATCAGGACCTTCATCCCGGCCTTGACCTTGCCGAGGTCCACCAGGGCCTGGAGCGCCGTGCCCCCGGCCAGGGGCACTGCCGCGGCCTCGTCGAAGCTCATGGCGGAAGGCTTGTGCGCCAGCAGGTCTTCGCGGACGCAGACGTACTCGGCGAAGGCTCCGAGGGCGGGGAAGCTCAGGCAGCCGAAGACCTCGTCCCCCACCTTGAACTCGCTCACGCCGGTGCCCACCGCCTCGACGACGCCAGCGAGGTCCAGGCCCAGGAGATGGAACCTTGGCTTGAAGAGCCCGAACATCAGCCGCGCTGGGAAGGGGTCGGCCCGCATGATGTGCCAATCCGCGGCGTTCACCGAGCTCGCGCGGACCTTGACCAGTACCTCGCCGGCCTGCGGGACAGGCGTCGGGAGATCGCGAAGCGAGAGGACCTCGGGCGGACCGTAGTGATCGAAATAGATGGCTCTCATCGGATGGCCTCGCGGTGGTGGGAGAAGGGCGCAGGATAAGGTCCGCCATCAGTACGATGAGCCGTCCTTGCGCGTGAAGCGCGCCTTCCCGTCGGCCGTCTTGGAGTAGGCGAGGTCGTCGTCCGGGTACTCCGCGGTGTCCGCCGGGTCCCGGTTGCTGATCTCGAGGTACCGGGCGGGGCGCTCGCTGCGGTTCACGAGCTGGTGCCCGTCTCGCGTGCCCGCGGGGAAGCCCGCGCACATGCCCGCGGTCAGGAGCTGCTCGCCCTCGTCGGTCCGCAGCACCACCTCGCCCTCGAGCACGAAGACGAGCTCGTCCTCGTGCGTGTGGCAGTGCCGCAACGCCGACTCCCTTCCGGGGAAGAGCGTGGTGAGGTTGGTGCCGATCTTCGTGAGGCCGAGGGCGTCGCCCAGCGCTCGCTTCTCGCGCGGGAGAACCCGCTGGCGAAAGACCTCCGGGTAGCCGGAGGTGCTGCGTGCGGCGACGGTCGACGGGTCGAGGGCGGGGCGTTTGAGCGTCATGGTCACTCCTCAGGTCAGTGGGGGGTCTGGCGTCGTAGTGTCTCGCAGGCGAGGCACCTGGTGATGGACTACCTGCGCAGCTCCGACCCGGCGCTGCGCGCGGCGTAGACCCGGAGCGGCTCTGCGCCAGCGAGGGTGCCGCGTTGGACGACTTTTCACCCGTCGGCATCGCCCCTCCGGCGTTGCCACGACGGGAGCCGGGACTCACGCCGATGGGTCTTGAGGGCGGCCTGGATTGCCTGCTATCGCGGCGCGGTGCCATTCTCTCAATGCAATCTGCGAAGCCTGGTGGGCAGGCTCTCGTCCACGCCCGGAGTGAAGCTCGATGACGAGTACTCGTCGATCTCGCGTGGGTGCCTCGGCTGCAAGAGCGGCACGCAGAAGAAGCTCGCTGCCCTCTACGGCGACGGCCTCGCGGCCACGCTGGCCCACGTCGCCGAAGCGGAGATCGGCTACTCGGCCATGGTCGCCCGGGGGAAGGAGCCCCTCGTCGGCCGGCTCGCGATCCCCTCTGCGGCCACGCTGCTGAAGCAGGACTTCGAGTGGTACGCGAAGAAGCGCGGCGAGCTCGCCTTCTCCCCGGGGCGCGAGTTCACGCTGATCGACCGCCACGACGACCAGTCGCGGGCGTGGCTCGTGCGTGACGCCGACGGGGCGACCAGCGTCCACGTCGCGGAGGTCGGTCACGAGCGCGACAGCCGGCGCGTCGCCGACGACCTGGAGGCTTACCTGGAGCTGGGGCTCTCGTGCTGGTTCCTGACCGGCTGGCACCGCGAGGAGCAGCGCGCCACGCTGCGCGAGCAGGTCGCGGCGTTGAAGGCCCTCGCGCGGAAGAAGGACGTGGCGGTCGAGGTGCTGGAGAAGGCGCCGGTCGACGCCGAGGGGCTCTCGTCCTTCGTCGCGAAGTACCTCGAGGACGCACCGCAGCTCGCGAAGCCGCTGAAGGCGAGGGCCACGGCGATCCGCAAGCTGGGGCCGGTGGTGCGGCTGCGGCTGCGGATCCAGAGCCCCGACGCGGGCGCCTTCATCCCGCGCGACCGTGTCGCGGCGGTGCTCGCGGACGCGCCCGGCGCGGAGGCCTTCTTGACCGCGTGCGGTCCGTCCGATCCGCGCTTCGACTGGCTCTGGAACCACGGGTACGCTAACTCCCACGCGCCCGCGGAGTTCCTCGGGGCGAGCTACGTCGACCCGCTCCCCGAAGAGGGCGGCCCGGTCACGTTCAGGGCCGACTGCGTGCTCTGCGAGTCGATGGTCGCGGGCCTGCAGGTCGGAACCCGCTTCGAGGCCACTCGGCCCTACAGCTGAACCCCGAGCGCGGGCACCGGTCCCATCGAGCGCTCGCCTCCCGCGCAAGGTACTCCACCACGCCGTGCGCCCCGAGGCTCAACCTCCGCCGAAGCGCTCGCCGATCGCCTGCTCCGAATCTCCGCAACGCGCCGAAGCGCTTGCTGCGAAGGGCGGGGCGATGCCATCGTGGGAGGCAGAGCCCACATGGACGTACTCGTCGCCCACCACGGATACTGCTTCGACGGGGCCGCCAGCGCGGCGATCTTCTCCCGCTTCCTGAGGGAGACCCAGAGCGCCCTCAGCGACGCGAAGTTTCACTTCCGGGGCCTGCTCTACGAGCCCAACGCGCCGCCGCCGGGCGACAAGCTGATGACCGGGGCGATCAACGCCATCCTCGACTACCGCTACACGCAGTCGCCTTACCTGGACTGGTACTTCGACCACCACGTGAGCGCCTTCCAGGAGCCCGGCTCGGAGCTTCACTTCCGCGCCGACACCAGCGGCCGGAAGTTTCACGACGGCGCCTACGGGTCGTGCACCAAGTTCATCATCGACGTGGCCCGAGAGCGCTGGGGATGGACGGCGCCGGACCTCGACGAGCTCGTCGCCTGGAGCGACGTCATCGACGCCGCGCGCTTCACCGACGCCGACCAGGCGAGCTCCTTCGAGCCGGCGGCGATGAAGCTCGCCGCGGTGGTGCAGGAGCAGGGCGACGACTCGCTGCTGGCCTGGATGATCCCGCAGCTGGCGGTCACCCCGCTCGACGTGCTGGCCGAGCACCCGGACGTGCTGCGCCGCCTGGAGCCCATCAAGGCCCGCCACGAGGCGCTCTCCAAGCGCATGGAGCAGTCGGGCGAGCAGCGTGGCTCGGTGGCGTGGTTCGACCTGAGCGACGCGCCGCTCGACACCGTGGCGAAGTTCGTCGGGTACAAGCTCTTCCCGACGGCGACCTACTCGGTGGTGCTCTCTCGCACGCACAAGCGGGTGAAGATCTCCGTGGGCTTCAACCCCTGGTCGAAGCACCCGCGCCGGCACGACATCGCCCGGCTCTGCGAGCGCCACGGGGGAGGCGGCCACCCGGTGGTGGGCGCGATCTCCCTGCCGCCGGGCGAGCTCGCGAAGGCGAAGGCCATCGTGGAGGAGTTCATCCGGGAGCTGAATACCTGAAGCGGTAACGGGCTCCCCCAATGGCCATTCCCGCGGCGGCGCGATCGTGCGACCGTGGCGGCCATCATGGCAGACCTCCAGATCGAAGAACTCCAGGCGGGCACGGGCGCCGAGGCCACCACCGGCAAGACCGTCGACGTGCACTACACGGGCTGGCTCACCGACGGGACGAAGTTCGACTCGTCGGTCGACCGCGGCCGGCCCTTCTCCTTCCCCCTCGGCGCGGGAAGGGTCATCAAGGGCTGGGACCAGGGGGTCGCCGGCATGAAGGTGGGCGGCAAGCGCAAGCTCACCATCCCCCCGGAGCTGGGCTACGGATCGCGCGGCGCCGGGGCGGTGATCCCCCCCGGCGCGACGCTGGTCTTCGAGGTCGAGCTGCTCGCGGTGAAGTAAGCCGCCGCCGCCGAGCTCAGTTCGGGGCCTCGTCGAGCTCCTTGAGCAGCGTCGAGAGCCACTCGGTGAGCTCCCGGCGGCGCCTCTCGTAGGTCGCCGGGCCCACGTCGCCGGCCTTGTGCCGCCGCGCGAGCTCGGCCCCCTCGACCAGCACCCGGTCTCGCTCGGCCTCGATCTCCGCCTTCGTGCGCTTGCCCGTGGTGGCCTTCCCACGGCGCAGCGCGGTGTAGAGCCCCCCCGCGATCAGCAGCGCCACCGCCCCGGTCGCGACGGTCCTCGCCGGACCGGCCGGGGAGGGGATGCCGTGGATCTGGATGGCGACGGTGCGCAGCGGCGGGTCGTTGGGCTGCCGGGAGAGCCCCGTCAGCAGGATCCGGTCCCCGTTGGACTCGCGGGTCTCCGCCGCGGGCATCCCCTCGACGGTCATGCTCAGCCCCGGCGGGGCCTCGACGGCGACCAGCGAGTTGACCACCGGCATCGGCATCCCGATGCGCATCGACACGTCCCCGCCGCTCAGCTTCATCTGAAACTGGAACACCACCTCGATGGGCTCGCTCAGCGTCGGAGGGATGCTCCCCCGCAGCACCGCCGCGTCTCCCTCGGTGGTCATGCGCACGTCGCTCATCGTCGGCTGCGACGTGAAGGCCGTGTACCCGGCCGGCAGCTCGAAGCGCAGCCCGTTGCGGGGCACGAAGGCCTGCGGCACCGGCTGCTCCTCTCCGAGCGCGAGGCCCGAGAGGTTGGCGATGCGGAGCCGCTGCACCACCAGCAGGCGGTCGTCGCGGAAGCGCATCTCCGTGCGGGCGTCCCAGAGCAGCACGCCGCGGCCCTCGTGCTCGACGTCGAAGCGCACGAGCTGAACCCGGTGCCCCATGCTCGGCCCGAGCTGGAAGGGCAGCGCTCCGAACTTCGCCCCGTCGAGCTCGGTGCTCGCCCGGTACGCGATGTTGCCGCCGGTCGTGAGGCCCTGGAACCTCGCCGTGCCGTCGTGGTCGGTGCGCGCCTCCCTCGGCGCGTCGCGCTCGCCCTCGCGCATCGCGCCGAGCCGCACGGTCACCCCCTCCTGAGGCGCCCCGGCGCTGTTCACCACCCGGACGTGGATGGACCCCGCGGGCACCTCCGAGGTCTCCTCGGCGAAGGACTGCGGCAGCATCGCGCGTCGCACCGCCGCGTCCGACCCACCGGCCACCATGGGGGCGGAGCCGTCCGTCGGAGGGTGCCCCGGCGGCAGGGGCTGCGAGGGGTCCACCGGCCCGGGGGCCCTCGGCGGGGGAGGCGGCGGCGCCTGCACGGCGGCGTCCTGGGCGAGCGAGGGAGCCGCCGCGAGCATCAGCGCGGCGAGCACGATTCCATCAAGTCGTCGCATCGGCGACCTCTGCCTTCAGCCGGTGACCGCAGCGCTTGCAGAACACGGCATCTTCATCGTTGAGCGTCTGACACTTCGGGCAGCCGGCCTCCGCCGCGGGGGCCTTCGCGGCCTCGGTCTTCGCGGTCTCGGCCTTCGCGGCCTCGGTCTTCGCGGCGTCCGTCGTCGCGGCGAGCTCCGCGGCCTCGGCCTCGGCCAGCATCGCCTCGGCGCGCGAGCGCCACGGGCCGATGCCCTCGTCGATGGCCCTCATCGCGGCGCGGGCCTCCTCGCGGTAGCGGGCCTCGAGGGCGCGGTGGTCCTCCTCGCCGAGGCGGCCGATGGAGCGCTCGAACTCCAGGTCGCGCAGCGCCTGCACCGCGGCCCGCTTGCGCTCCTCGAGGGCACCCAGCGCCGCGCCATCGTCCTCGCCCTCCGCCGCGTCGCCCGAGCGCGTCGGGTCGAGCACCAGCCGGAGCGTCTCCCAGAAGAGCAGCACGGCGCCCGAGAACATCGAGAAGCCGAACCAGAGCACCACCGCGGGCGCCCCCTTCACCAGCCCGATGGGGACGGCCACCAGCGCCACCACGGCCACCGGAATCAGGGCCATGTACCGGCCGAACCTCTCTCGCGCTTCAGTCATCGTGGCCCCGCAGCTCTTCATTGATGCGGGCGTCGTACTCGCCCGAGTCCACCTTCTCCGCCGCCGGCGCCTTCGCCGGGGCGGGCGTCACCGGCACCGGCTTGCGCGCCCAGCGGCGCACCAGGCGCAGCCCCATGGCCCCGCCCGCGATCATCACCGCCACCGGCACGAGGTACAGCCCCTTGTTGGCCCCGCGGTCTGGCGGCACCTCCAGCGACTCGCTGCCATACCTCTCCACGTATTGCTCGATGATGGTGGCGGCGGAGTCGCCGCGCGCCAGCCGCTCGCGGATGCGCTGTCTCTGCCCGTCGGCGAAGCCGCAGGTGCAGGTGGAGAGCGACTCCCTCGGGCAGTCGCCGCACATGCACCGTAGCTGCTCGAAGACCCGCCGCTCCTCGGGGCTCGCCTGACGGGCGTTGGTGTCCGCGGAGGTCTGGTGGTTGTTCTGCGCGCTGGCGGGCGAGGTGAGCAGCAGGGCCGCCCCTCCCGCGAGGCCCGCCACGAGGAGCAGGGCGCTCTGCCCCGCGAGCGGCACCGGCCGGCCGCCCCTCGCGCGTGTGGCGCGCGCCGCGGCCTTGGAGGCCTCGGGCCACATCGCGATGATCACCCCGGCGACAAGCACCATGGCGCCGATCCAGATCCAGAGGGTGAGGGGGTTCACGAAGGCCTTGAGGTGCGCCACGCGCGTCGTCGGGTCGACGCTGTTCATGGTGAGGTAGAGGTCTTCGCCGAGGCGGGGCGCGATGGCCACCTCGCTGGTCGGCTGCTCGGGCCGAGACGTGTAGATGAAGCGCGCCGGGTGCAGCGTCGCGAAGAACGACCCGTTGCGCGTCACGTTGATGATCGCCCGGGTCTGGCGAACGTGGATGTCGCGCAGGTTGTCGATGCCCTCGTAGCGCATCGTGTACTGCCCGAGGCGGAAGCTCTCCCCGGGCCTGAGCACCGCCTCGGCCTCCTGGCGGTATGCCGCGCCGACCCAGCCGGCCATCATCAGCACGAAGCCAAGGTGAGAGAGGTATCCGCCGTAGCGCCGGCGGTTCTTGCCCACCAGGCGGGTGAGGGCCACCGGGGCCGACTCGCCCTTGGAGGCCATGCGGGCGCGGGTTCCGCGCCAGTACTCCTGGGCGAGGGCGGCGACGTTGAGGGCCACGAGGCCGGTCGCCACCGCGGGGAGGTGCCCGTCGAGCCAGGCGATGGAGCGGCCGACGTTGACGCTCCCCAGCGTCGCCCCGAAGAGCTTGATGGGGGTGACCACGTCGTAGATGGGCGGGATGTTGACCACCGCGGGGAAGCCCATCGCCCGGCCGAAGACGGCGTGGGCGATGCCCGCCGCGAGGCCCGCCACGAGGGGGCCCCGGAAGGCCTTGAGCAGCAGGTCGGGGGAGCCCTTGCGCCACGGGGTGAGCACGCCCACGGCCATGATCAGCAGGAGCACGATGGCCACCGGGGCGAGCCAGGCGTTGTAGAAGGTCGCGCCCACGGTGAGGCGCTCACCCCAGAGCCACTCGGCGATCTTGGGCCAGGTGGTGGCCAGGGCGATGAAGACGCAGATGCCCAGGAGCATCCAGTTGTTGGCGACGAACATCGCCTCGCGGGAGAGCAGGGCGTCGATCTCGGCGGCCTTGCGGAGCAGCGGGAGTCGCCAGACGACGAGCCCGATGCAGAGCACCGCGAGGAAGCCCATGAACCACACGAAGTAGATGCCGATGCCGCTCTGGGCGAAGGAGTGGACGCTGGAGATGAGCCCCGAGCGGGTGAGGAAGGTGCCGAAGATGGTGAGGAAGAACGAGAAGAGCAGGAGCGCGACGTTCCAGACCTTCAGGATGCCGCGGCGCTCCTGGATCATCACCGAGTGCAGGTAGGCGGTGATGGTCCACCAGGGGAGGCATGCGGCGTTCTCGACCGGGTCCCACGCCCAGAAGCCGCCCCAGCCGAGCTCCTCGTAGGCCCAGAGCATCCCGAGCACGTTGCCGATGCTCAGGAACATCCATGCGAAGAGCACCCAGCGGCGGGCGGCGAGGGTCCACTCTTCCCCGAGGCGGCCGGTGATGAGGGCCGCGACGGCGAAGGCGAAGGGCACGGCGCACCCGACGAAGCCCACGTAGAGGGAGGGCGGGTGGATGGCCATGTAGAAGTTCTGGAGCGAGGGGTTGAGCCCTTCGCCCTCCAGCGGCGCCCCGACGAAGCTGGCGGAGAAGGGGTTGGCCGCCCACGACATGATGACCCCGAAGAAGACCACCACGCCCATGAGGGTGGCGATGACCCAGGGGGCGAGCTCCTTGTAGCGGGTGCGCAGCGTGAAGACGCAGATGCTGGTGTAGATCGAGAGCAGGAAGGTCCACCAGAGGAGCGAGCCGTCCTGGCCGCCCCAGAGGGCGGTGATCAGGTAGTGCAGCGGCATCGACCGGTCGGAGTAGTGGGCCACGTACCGGATGCGGAAATCGTGGGAGAGGAAGCCGTAGAGCAGGAGCATCACGTCGAGGCCGATGAGGGCGCAGGTGCCCAGGGCCGACATCCGCGCGGCTCGTAGAAAGCGGGCGGCGGAGGGGCCGCGGTCGGTACCGGCGAGCACCGCGAGGCACAGCGAGATCGCCGCGGTCACCAGGAACGCGTAGAGCACGCCGGTTCCAAAGGCCGGGATGCCCGCGTCATACGAAGGATGTTCCATGTCGGGCGGAACCGTAGTGGGCGCCCCCTGGGGGGTCAATCACGGAGGGGAAGATGGCTCAGGGCCGAGCTGGTGGGGGGAGAGGGCGATCAGCGGGCGCGGCGGAAGGTGTACCGGGGCGAGATGGTCACCGTCCCCAGGTTCTGCGCGCGGAGGCCCACGATCAGGTCGTCGCCGCGCACCTCGTACTCCAGCGCCGTGGGGGTGTTGGCCGCGGTGCCGACGGAGCACTCGGAGGTCAGCGCGAGGGCGCTGCCGGTGGCGACGTAGGTGCTGTTGAAGTTGATCTGCGGCACCGCGCGGGTGATGCGGTTGCCCGCCGTGAAGACCAGCGAGAAGGAGCTCAGCATGTCGGCGCGGAGGCGCCCGGCGGAGGTCCACACCTGGCCGCGGCCCTGCAGGGTCGAGGCGGCGGGGTCGATGGTCCCGATGGGGGTGAGGGCCATGTTGAGCAGGTACTCGATGTTCGAGAGCTCCCAGCGCCCTTCGGGAATCTCGCCGCCGGTGAGCGCCGGGGGCGCCCCGACGCGCACGGCGCCGGTGGCGAGCGGGAGCGTGGTGGGCGCGTCGGCGGGGGAGCACATCCCCGGGCGGTAGGTGAGGTCGACGGCCATCGGCTCGGTGAGGGGCTCGCTGCAGTACTCGGCCGTGGGCGGCGGCGTCACGTAGGTGAAGCCGAAGCACATCTCGTCGGTGGTGGACGACCCGCTGCGCACGTCGCGGCTCGTGGTGTTGTTGAACGTGCACGCGGTCTCGATGCGGTCGCCCGCCTGGAGCGTGAGCGGCAGCTCGTAGAAGTACTGCGACTCGAACTGCCAGTTGGTGAGCGTGATGATCGGGGTGCGCTGGGTGCCGCGCAGGAGAAACTGCTCATACCCGCTGCCGATCTGGTGCATGTGGGGCATCGAGGCGAGCAGTCGGGAGCCCGGCGCGAGGGTGCAGGCGCTGGCGACGCGCTGCTGCGAGCGCGCGGGGAGGGAGAAGCCCACCGGGCCCATGGCCACCATGCCGTACTCGGTGCCGGTGGCGGGGCCGAGAGAGAGGCGCACGCCCGAGCGGTCGACGAGCCCCGTCAGGTTGCGGGAGTTGTTGTAGTGGAGCTGCAGGATGTAGCGGTCCGAGGGGCGCACCCGCAGCCCGCCGTCGGGAAACTGCAGCGCGTCCTCCCCGGGCGCCCAGGTGTACGTGTAGAGCGTGTCCGGGGGAGAGCCGGTGCACTCGAAGCTCGGCGCGAGGGCGGCGGTGCTGGTCGAGCGGTAGAGCACCACGTGGTGCAGCACCTCCGGGCGGTCGAGCAGCACGTCGAAGCGACGGACGAACTGGTCGGCGGCCACCACGTTGGTGAAGGTGAAGCACTGGTAGCGGTCGCTCACCTGAGGCACCGGGTAGCGGTCCGCGCGAAGCTCGAGCGAGGTGGTGCCCGCGGGGGGCTGCGCCGGGGGGCGGAAGAGCGGGGCGGAGGAGCGCAGCCGGGTGTCCTCGGTGAGCGTGCGCGCGCCGCAGGAGGCCCAGGAGGCGATGCGCTGCGAGTCGGCGAAGGCCGGGGCGGGCGTGCCCGAGGGAGGCATGGTGCCGTCCGCGAGGCGGAGGTGCATCCGGTCGACCGGGCGGGAGGCGCCCTGCGCCCGGGTGATGAAGTCGTAGTCGAGCAGCGAATACGGTGCCCCGTAAGAGGGCGTGGCGCCGTGGCAGCCGCCGCAGGCGCGCTCGACGGTGGCGCGCACCTCCGTGTTCCACTGAGCGCGGTCGGGCGAGCACGCGGGCCCCGCGTCGGGCGTGACGGTTGTGGCGTCGCCGCAGCCGGCGGTCATCGTCAGCAGGGCACACGCAGCGATCACGGATCTCATCGGGTCGCACCTCATCGGTCACTGGGGGGGGAAGAGGGCGGAGTATGCACGCACCCTCCGCGCGGCCATCGCGATGTTGCGTGCGGAGGATCGGTCGCATGCGCCCACTCACGCCGGGGCTTCGGCTATGGTCCCGACCCCTGCCATGACCCACAAGCCTCGCGAAGCGATCCCGATGCCCGACCCCGCGCCGCTCTCCCCCCCGGAGGACTTCGCTGGGCGACTCGCCACCCTCGGCGTCACGCTCGACGAGAAGGCCCTCGGGCGCCTCGGCGACTACCTCGCGCGTCTGCTCGCGATGAACGAGCGCATGAACCTCACCGCCATCACCGACCCCGCGGAGGCCTGGACGCGGCACGCCTTCGACGCCCTCACGCTGGTGCCGCTGCTGGCCGACCTGAAGTCGGGAGCGAGGGTGGTGGACGTGGGCTCCGGCGGCGGCGTGCCGGCGATTCCGCTGGCCATCGCGAGGCCCGACCTGAAGCTGACGCTCATCGACGCCACGCAGAAGAAGGCGGCCTTCCTGACCGACGTGGCCAGGGCGCTCGGGCTCGGCAACGTGACGGTGCGCGCCCAGCGGGCCGAGCTCGTGGGCATGGCCGAGCTGCGCGGGGTCTTCGACGTGGCGACGGCGCGCGCGGTGGGGCGCATCGCCATGCTGGCGCCGCTGATGGCGCCGCTGGTGAAGCCCGGCGGGCGGGTGCTGATGATCAAGGGGCAGCGCGCCGACGAGGAGCTCGAGGAGGCCACGCTGGTGCTGGCCGAGCAGCGCTGCACCCACGAGAAGACCGTGGACACCCCCACCGGGCGCATCGTGGTGCTGCGCGTGGGCCCGGCGGAGCAGCGGGCCCCGAGGCGTCGGTAGGGGGCACCCCTTTCAAGGTCTCATGGGAGGCCTTGACCACTCTGGCCTGGGGTACGGCGTGCGGCCTCTTCCTCGGCGTGCAGCGCCTGACCCCAGGCAACATCAGGTGGTCACCTTCGCGCGACGCGAAGGTTGC
>Ga0207969_100152_pt1 | contig 42267 bp, 43 predicted proteins | sample LakWasMet25_LOW6_2_FD_183869 | JGI IMG/M metagenome (GOLD analysis project Ga0207969, IMG submission 183869) | Freshwater sediment methanotrophic microbial communities from Lake Washington under simulated oxygen tension - Sediment Metagenome... | ecosystem: Environmental > Aquatic > Freshwater >...
CGCCTTCGATCTGGGCGAAGCGCACAAGGTGGTGATCCTCTCCGTCACCGAAGGCGAGGACAAGCCGATCAAGTATCCCGACATGTTCCGCGCGGCGAAGCTGATGCTGATGAACAAGTGCGACCTGTTGCCTTACGTGAGCTTCAGCGTGCCGCGCGCGATCGAGTTCGCCCGCCGGGTCAATCCCGCGATCGAGGTGATCGAGGTGTCGGCCACCACCGGCGCCGGCATGGAAGCCTGGCTGGAGTGGATAGGGCGCGGCGCCGCGGAGCTCGCAAGGCCCCGTCTGGAGCGTGCTGGCTCATGAACGCAAAGGGGAGCGTCGTGCCGGCCTGTGTCGAGCATCAGCTCGAACTGGCGCGGTCGGCGCCGCCCGTATTGTCCATGGGCGCGTGGTTCAAGAACACGGTATGCCTGGCGCAGGGCGGGCAGGCTTGGGTATCGCACACGGTGGGCGACCTGTTCCGGGCCGAAGCCTGCCTTGCCCATGAGGCAACGGCGCGCGACATGCTGCAGGCGCTCGAAGCCACGGGGCAAAGGCCGGTCGCCATCGCCCACGACCTGCATCCCGACCTGCATTCGACGCGGTTCGCCGTGCAACTGGCGGCGGAACTCGGCATCGAAGCCGTCGGCGTGCAGCATCACCATGCCCACATCGCCGCCGTCGCTGCCGAACATGGCATCAGCGGCCCCGTGCTCGGCCTGTCGCTCGACGGCGTCGGCCTCGGAACCGACGGCCAGGCCTGGGGCGGGGAACTCCTCAGGGTCGATGGCGCGCATTTCGAACGGCTCGGCCATCTGCGTCCGCTGGCGCTGCCCGGCGGCGATCGCGCGGCGCGCGATCCGTGGCGCATGGCGGCGGCCGCGCTGTTCGATCTCGGTCGCGGCGACGAGATCGCCACGCGCTTTGCCGATCAGCCGGGCGCCGAAATCATTGCCGCAATGCTGGCCAAGGGCTTGAACAGCCCGCGAACCTCCAGCATGGGCCGGGTGTTCGATGCGGCCGCCGGCCTGCTCGGCATTTGCCCGAAGATGGAATTCGAAGCGCAGGCCGCGATCGCGCTGGAGCAGCAGGCGACGGCCCACATCGAAACCCACGGCTGGCCGGCGCCGCTCGAAGGCGGCTGGCGCATCGACGCCAACGGCCAGCTGGACCTGCTGCATCTGCTGGGAGCCTTGTCCTCCGAGCCCGACACCGGCTACGGCGCAGCGCTGTTTCACGCCTCGCTGGTGGCGGCGCTGCTGCAGTGGTCGGTCCGCGCCGCCGAGGAGACCGGCATTCAACGCCTCGCCTGCGGCGGCGGCTGTTTCTTCAACGGATTGCTGCGCGCCGGGTTGGTCGAGAAAGTTCCCGCCACCGGCATGGAACTCCTGTTGCCGAAGAAGTTGTTGCCGGGCGACACCGCGATTTCCCTCGGCCAGGCCTGGGTTGCGATTCACCTCTTGGAGCACTGAAGCGATGTGTCTGGCGATTCCCGTAAAGGTCATGGAAGTCGGTGCTGACGACACGGCGATTGTCGATCTCGGTGGCGTCAGGAAGGAGATTTCGCTGGCGCTGCTCTCCGATGTGCAGGTCGGCGACTACGTGATCCTGCATGTCGGCTATGCACTGACCAAGCTCGATCCCGAGGAAGCGGAAAGGACGCTGGCCCTCTTTGCCGAACTTGCCGGGGCGGGCGCATCGGGGGCAACTGCCGCGCCGTGAAGTACATCGACGAGTTCCGCGACGGCGAACTGGCGAAGAACCTGGCGGCGAGCATTCGGGCCGAGGTCGCCCCGGGCCGCAGCTACAGTTTCATGGAGTTCTGCGGCGGCCATACCCATGCCATTTCCCGCTATGGCCTCACCGACCTGCTGCCGCCCGCAGTGCACATGGTGCATGGCCCCGGCTGCCCGGTCTGCGTGCTGCCCATCGGCCGCGTCGATATGGCGATCGACCTGGCGCTGAACCACGGCGTGATCCTCTGCACCTACGGCGACACGCTGCGCATTCCGGCGTCCGACGGCTTGTCGCTGATGAAGGCCAAGGCGCGCGGCGGGGACGTGCGCATGGTGTATTCGACCATCGACGCGCTGCAGATCGCGCGCGACAATCCGGAGCGCGAGGTGGTGTTCTTCGCCATCGGCTTCGAGACCACCACGCCGCCCACGGCGGTCGCGATCCAGCAGGCCGGGGCCGAGGGCCTGAGGAATTTCAGCGTGCTCTGCTGCCATGTGCTGACGCCGTCCGCGATCAGCAACATCCTCGAATCGCCCGAAGTCCGCCAGTGGGGCACGGTGCCGCTGGACGGCTTCATCGGGCCGGCGCACGTCTCCACGGTGATCGGCAGCCGGCCCTACGAGTTCTTTGCCGAGGAATACCGCAAGCCGGTCGTCATCGCCGGCTTCGAACCGCTCGATGTGATGCAGGCCATTCTGATGCTGGTGCGGCAAGTCAATGAAGGCCGCGCCGAGGTCGAGAACGAGTTCTCCCGCGCCGTGAGTCGCGAGGGCAACCTGAAGGCGCAGGACCGCGTCGCCGAGGTGTTCGAACTGCGCCGCGAATTCGAATGGCGCGGCCTGTCGGTGGTGCCCTATTCGGCGCTGAAGATCCGGCAAGAATACGCCGCCTTCGATGCCGAGTGGCGCTTCAAGCTCGACTACCGCTCGGTGCCCGACCACAAGGCCTGCGACTGCGGCGCGATCCTGCGCGGGGTCAAGAAGCCGCAGGACTGCAAGCTGTTCGGCACGGTATGCACGCCGGAGAATCCGATCGGTTCCTGCATGGTGAGTTCGGAGGGCGCCTGCGCCGCGCATTACAGCTACGGGCGTTACAAGGATATGCATTAAATGGCTAAGCAACTATCGCAGGGCCGTCCCAAGAAAGTTGCATACCCCCTTGGGGGGTGGCGCGCAGCGCCGGGGGCTCACCAATGGTGAAAAGAGGTTACGTCCGTCCGCTGGATCTCAAGCAGGGCCGTGTCGACCTGACCCACGGCTCGGGCGGCCGGGCCATGGTGCAGCTGATTGCCGAGCTGTTTGCGAAGCATCTGGGCAACGAATATCTGGGCCAGGGCAACGACGGCGCCGTCATGCCGGCGCCGACTGTTGACGGTCGTGGCGGACGCATCGTGATGTCCACCGATTGTCACGTGGTCTCGCCGCTGTTCTTTCCCGGCGGCGATATCGGTTGCCTCTCGGTGCATGGCACGATCAACGATGTCGCCGTGATGGGCGCCACGCCGCTGTATCTGGCGGCCGGCTTCGTGCTCGAAGAAGGCTTTCCGCTGGCCGACCTGGCGCGCATCGTGGAGTCCATGGCGCAGGCGGCGCACGAGGCCGGCGTGCCGGTGGTGACGGGCGACACCAAGGTGGTCGAGCGCGGCAAAGGCGACGGCGTCTTCATCACCACCACCGGGGTCGGCGTGCTGCGGGATGGCGTCGAACTCGGCGGCAACCGGGTGCGGCCGGGCGATGCGGTGATCGTCTCCGGCTCGATGGGCGACCACGGCGTGGCGATCATGAGCAAGCGGGAGAACCTTTCCTTCGATGCGCCGATCGAATCCGACACGGCAGCGCTGCATGGCATGATCGCCGATATGCTCGCCACCGGCGCCGACCTGCGCTGCCTGCGCGACCCCACCCGCGGCGGGCTGGCCGCGACGCTGAACGAGATCGCCGGCCAATCCGGCGTCGGCATGATGCTCCATGAAAAGGCCATCCCGGTGAAGCAGGTCGTCGCCGCCGCCTGCGAATTCCTCGGCCTCGATCCGTTGTACGTCGCCAACGAAGGCAAGCTGATCGCGATCTGCGCCGCTGCCGACACGGAACGGGTGCTGGCCGCGATGCGCGCCCATCCGCTGGGTCGCGAGGCCGCGCAGATCGGCGAGGCGATTGCCGACGATCACCACTTCATCCAGCTCACCACGAGCTTTGGCGGTCGCCGCGTGGTCGATTGGCTGGCCGGCGACCAGTTGCCGCGCATTTGCTGAGTGTTCCGCCGATGCGCATCCTGCTCCTGACCCACGCCTTCAACAGCCTGACGCAGCGGCTATGGGCCGATCTGACGCGGGAAGGGCACGTGCTGTCGATCGAATTCGACATCGCCGACAGCGTGGCCGAGGAAGCCGTGACTCTGTTCCGGCCCGATCTGATCGTCTGTCCGTATCTGCGTCGCGCCATTCCGGAAACCGTCTGGCGCAGGCATGTCTGCCTTGTCGTTCATCCGGGCATTGTCGGCGACCGCGGACCCTCCGCGCTGGACTGGGCAATTCATGGCCGCATGCCGAACTGGGGCGTCACGGTATTGCAGGCCGAGGCCGAAATGGATGCCGGCCCGGTGTGGGCGCATGCCGAATTCCCGATGCGGCACGCGACCAAGGCCAGCCTTTATCGCAACGAAGTCACCGACGGCGCGGCGCAGGCGGTGTTGCAGGCGGTGGCCCGCTTCGCAGCGGGCGATTTCGTGCCGCAACGTCCGGCGCAAAGCGAGTGGCGGCCGCTGATGAAGCCGGCCGACCGTCGCATCGACTGGCAGCGAGACGACACCGCCACGGTGCTGGACAAGATCCGCGCCGCCGACGGCTTTCCCGGCGTCGAGGACGAGCTGTTCGGCGAGCCCTGCCGGCTGTTCGACGCCTGGCCGGAAGCGGCGCTTGCCGGGGCGCCCGGCGCCATCCTTGCCCGCCGCGAGAATGCACTGCTGCGCGGGACGACCGACGGTGCGGTATGGATCGGTCATGTGCGCCGCATTCGTCCGGGCGAGACGCCGATTTCGGTGCACAACATCGACGTCGAGCGCCGTCTCGCCAGCGCCGACTTCGTCAAGCTGCCGGCGACCACGGCTTTCGCCGCACAGTGCGAGGCGCTGCCCGAGTCGGCGCTGCCGGGGTGGTGGAAGCAGCCGGCGGCGACCTGGCAGGACATCGCCTACGAGGAGAGCGACAACGATGGCAAGCCCGTGGGCTTCCTGCATTTCGAGTTCTACAACGGCGCCATGTCCTCCCGCCAGTGCGAGCGGTTGCGCGCCGCGCTGGCCTGGGCCAGGGCGCGCCCGACCCGGGTGCTGGTGCTGATGGGCGGCGAGGACTTCTGGTCCAACGGCATCCATCTCAACGTCATTGAACGGGCGGAATCGCCGGCCGACGAATCCTGGCGCAACATCAATGCCATAGACGACCTGGCGCTGGACCTGATCGAGAGCCGCGACCAGATCACGGTGGCGGCGGTGGGCGGCAATACCGGCGCCGGCGGCTGCTTCCTGGCGCGCGCGGCCGACCTGATGTGGGTGCGCGACGGCGCGATACTCAATCCGCACTACAAGAACATGGGCAACCTGTACGGCTCGGAATACTGGACCTACCTTCTGCCGCGCCGGGTCGGCGAGGAGGGCGCACGCCGTATCATGCGCGACCGCCTGCCGCTCACCGCCCGCCGTGCCGTCGAGAGCGGTTTTGCCGATGCGGCGCTGGCTGGCGACCGCACTGCCTGGCGCGTCGATGTCGCCCGCCGGGCGGCGGAGATCGCCGCCGCGCCGGACTTCGCCGCGCGCCTGGCGCAAAAGCGGCAGACGCGCGCGGCGGACGAGGCCGCAAAGCCTCTGGCCACGTATCGTGCCGAGGAACTGGCACAGATGCGGCGCAACTTCTATGGGTTCGATCCCAGCTACCATGTCGCGCGTTTTCATTTCGTCGTCAAGTCGCTGGCTTCGTGGACGCCGCGGCATCTCGCGCGCCATCGCGACCTCGGGTGGCAAGTATGAATACCTGTCTCCCAAACCCTTTCCAGAGTGAAGGGGCGACCAGGCGTCAGCCGCTTCGCGGCTTCCGGATTGTCGGCCGCACGCCGCCTCGGGGCGGCCCTGCGGGAGCGTGCGCATCATGATCATGAAGCCTCGCGCGCCGCTGACGGTGCTGGTGGTCGACGACGAGTTGCGCTCGCTGGAAACCCTGCGCCGTACGCTGGAAGAGGATTTCACGGTGTTCACCGCGCTTTCCGCCGAAGAAGGTGAAGTCATCATGGGCCGCGAGTTCGTCCATATCGTGCTGTCCGACCAGCGCATGCCGGGCGCCTCGGGCATCGAATTCCTCCGCCGCGTGCGCGCCCAGTGGCCGGAGACGGTACGCCTGATCCTCTCCGGCTATACCGATGCCGAGGACATCATCGCGGGCATCAACGAAGCCGGCATCTGGCAGTACCTGCTGAAGCCCTGGCATCCCGATCAACTGCTGCTGACGCTGAAGAGCGCCGCTGAACTGTGGCGCCTGCAGCAGGAGAACCAGCGCCTGTCGCTCGAACTGCGCGACAGCCCGGAACAACTGGTGCGGCAGGTAGCCAGCCGGCGCGGCAGGGTGCGCGCCCGTTCCGGCTTCGACCGCCTGACGCGCGCTGCCGACAGCCCCCTGAACGGCATCTGCGAACTGGCGCAGAAAATCGCCGGACATGAACTCTCCGTGCTGGTTACCGGCGAATCGGGTACCGGCAAGGAGTTGCTGGCGCGTGCCATCCACTACACCAGCGAGCGCGCCGAGCGGCCCTTCGTGGTCGAAAACTGCGGCGCCGTGCCGGATACCCTGCTCGAAGCCGAGCTCTTCGGCCACAAGCGCGGCGCCTTTACCGGCGCCCATGAGGATCGCATCGGCCTGTTCCAGCAGGCCGACGGCGGCACGCTGTTCCTCGACGAGATCGGCGACACTTCGCCGGCCTTCCAGGTCAAACTGCTGCGCGCGCTGCAGGAAGGCGAGGTGCGCCCCGTCGGCAGCCCGCGCCCGGTGCCGGTCGATGTGCGCATCATCGCGGCGACCAACCGCAATCTCGAAGCCGACGTCGCCAGCGGGCGTTTCCGCCAGGATCTCTACTACCGCATCGCCGGCATCACCTTCCACATGCCCAGTTTGCGCGAGCGGCCGCAGGACATCCCGCTGATCGTCGCCGGCATGTTCAAGGAGTCGGCGCTGGCGGGACGGCGATTTTCCGCCGAGGCCATGAAGTGCCTGGTGGCCCACCGCTGGCCGGGCAATGTGCGCGAACTGCAAAACGAGGTATTGCGCGCGCTGGCCCTGGGCGACGGCGACGTGCTCGATGCCGGCCTGTTCTCCCCGCACGTCGGGCAGTCGGCGGCTAACCTCAATCCAGCGGCGCCCGCGTTCGACCCGGACGGCGCAACGCTCAAGGAGCTTCTCGACCAGGTCGAGGCGCAGGTGATCGACGCGGCCCTGCGCCGCCATCGCGGCAACAAGACGCGCGTGGCAGAGGAGCTCGGCCTGACCCGTGTCGGACTGCGCATGAAGCTGTCGCGGCTGGGACTCGGAGGCGGTGACCAATGAATCTACTTTGGCTTCAGTCGGGTGGTTGCGGTGGCTGCACCCTGTCGTGGCTCGGCGGCGAACACGGGCCCCTGTTCCGCGTGCTGGCCGATGAAGGCATCGAACTGCTTTGGCATCCCAGCCTTTCCGAGGCCGGTGTCGATGAGGCGAGGGCTCTCATCGAGCGATGCGCCGACGGCCGCACCGCGGTCGATGTGCTCTGCATCGAAGGTTCCTTGCTGCGCGGGCCGCGCGGCACGGGAGGTTTTCATCGTTTCGGCGGCGGTGCGCAGCCGATGATCGATTGGGTGCGGCGCATCGCCGCCCGCGCCGGGCACGTGGTCGCCGTGGGCAGCTGCTCGTCCTGGGGCGGCATCACCGCCGCCGGCATGAATCCGACCGATGCCTGCGGCCTGCAGTACGACGGCGAAGCCAGCGGCGGCCTGCTCGGGCCGGACTTTCGCGATCCCGCAGGCCTGCCGGTGATCAACGTCGCCGGGTGTCCGCCCCATCCCGACTGGATTACCGAAACCCTGGCCGCGCTGGCGCACGGCAGCCTGCAGGCCGAGCATCTCGACGACTACGGGCGCCCGCGGTTTTTTGCCGACCAACTGGTGCATCACGGTTGTCCGCGCAACGAGTATTACGAGTTCAAGGCCAGTGCCGCCAAGCACTCGGATCAGGGCTGCCTGATGGAACAGCTCGGCTGCAAGGGCACGCAGGCCCATGCCGACTGCAACCAGCGCCTGTGGAACGGAGAGGGCTCCTGCCTGCGCGGCGGCTATGCCTGCATCCGCTGCACCGACCCCGGCTTCGAAGAACCCGGGCACCCGTTTACCACCACGCCGAAGGTCGCCGGGATTCCCATCGGGCTGCCCGCCGACATGCCCAAGGCATGGTTCATCGCACTGGCGGCGCTGTCCAAGTCGGCAACGCCGGCGCGCGTGCGCGAAAATGCGCATTCCGATCATCTCCTGCGCGCACCCTCGGTCAAGCGGACCAAGCGATGAGCACCCGACGCGTCGTCGGTCCCTTCAATCGCGTCGAGGGTGATCTCGAAATCACGCTCGACATCGCCGACGGCAAGGTCACGGCGGCCTACGTCAATTCGCCGCTATATCGCGGTTTCGAACAGATCCTGCAAGGCAAGCTGCCGGCCGATGCGCTGGTGTTGGTGCCGCGCATCTGCGGCATCTGCTCGGTCGCCCAGTCGGCCGCATCTGCCCTGGCACTCGCAGATGCGCTCGGCGTGGAGCCGCCGCAGAACGGTCGGCTGGCCGCCAATCTGACGCTGGCGACGGAGAACCTGGCCGACCACCTGACGCATTTCTACCTGTTCTTCATGCCCGACTTCGCCCGTGCCGAGTATGCGGGCCGCCCCTGGCATGCAGCCACGGTCGAGCGCTTTCGCGCCACGGTCGGCAGCGCGCCGAACCAGGTGCTGCCGGCACGCGCCCGCTTCATGCAGATGATGGGGCTGCTCGCCGGCAAATGGCCGCATACGCTGGCAGTGCAGCCGGGCGGTTCGACGCGGCCATTGGCGAGTTCTGAAATATTCCGTCTGCACCGGACGCTGCGCGAGTTCCGCGAGTTTCTCGAGACCGTGACATTCGGCGCGAAGCTGGACGAGGTCGCCGCGATCGACAGCCGTGCTTCGCTCGAAGCCTGGCGGGGCAGGGCGGGCGGCGGCGATCTGCGGGCCTTCCTCGCCATCGCCGGGGATCTCGATCTTTGGCATCTCGGGCGCGGCACCGACCGCTTCATGAGCTACGGCTGCTATCAGGAGACGGAGCGGCGACTGTTCCCGGCCGGGCTGTGGCAAGGGGCGGCCGCGCCCCTCGACATCGCCGCGATCGAGGAAGACATTACCCATGCCTGGTACGCCGCCGCCGGATTGCCGCAGCATCCGGCGACGGGCAGCACCCTGCCGGTTGCGGAAAAGGACGGTGCCTATTCCTGGTGCAAGGCGCCGCGTCTGGCCGGGCAAGTGGTGGAAACCGGCGCATTGGCGCGCCAAGTGGTGGCGGGGCATCCACTGGCGCGCGACATGGTCGACGGCTACGGCGCCAGCGTTGCCGCACGCGTCGTGGCGCGCCTGCTGGAACTGGCGCTGGTGCTGCCGGCCATGGAACGCTGGCTGGCCGAACTGGTGCCCGGCGAGCCTTGGTGCATCACTGCGCCAATCGCCGACGAGACCTCGGGCGTCGGCCTCATCGAAGCGGCGCGCGGATCGCTCGGCCACTGGATCACCGTGCGGCGCGGCCGCATCCACAACTACCAGATCATTGCGCCGACCACGTGGAACTTTTCGCCGCGCGACACCTCCGGCCAGCCCGGCGCGCTGGAGCAGGCGCTGGCTGGATTGCCTGCCAGCGCCACCGAGCCGCTGCCGCCGGCGATCCATCATGTCGTACGCAGCTTCGATCCCTGCATGGTGTGCACGGTGCACTGAGCGGCCGGCAGTTGAGTTCGAGCCGGCATGACGGACGAGACCGGGTCCGTGCAGCGCCTGTTGCCACGGGCGATCTTTACCCCCTTTTTACATGCCGGCGGGTAGCATGAATTCATGAAAGAAGCGGGACCCTCACGCGGTATGGGCGATTACATCCGAGCGATCCTGGCTTGCGCAGCGACGACGTTGCTGACCTTGCCACTGCACGGCATGGTCGATGCGGCCAACATCGTCATGATCTTTGTCCTGGTGGTGGCGCTGGTCGCGGTATGGCTGGGCAGCGGCCCGGCGATCCTGGCGGCCTTCGGCGGCGTGGCTTTGTTCGATTTCTTTTTCGTCGAGCCGAGATTTTCGATGGCGGTGGCCGACGCCCAATACCTGATCACCTTCGCCGTGATGCTGGTGGTGGCCCTGGTGATCGGCCAACTCGCCGCCCGCCTGCGGGAGAAGGCCTTGCTGGCAGCTCAGGGCGAGGATGAGATGCGCGCGCTGTACGACATGGCGAAATTGCTTTCCGGTGCGATCGCAGTAGAGCAGGTGGCGGACATCGTGCGCGACTTCCTCGGCTCGCGCCTGGAGATCGAGACGGTTCTCTATGTGCCGCGCGGCGATGACGCCCTGGTCGCAATTCCGGCGCGGCAGGGTAGGGACTTGCACCAGACTCATGTGCGTGCCGTGTACGAGCAGGGGCAGCCGATGCACCTGGCCGCCGAGGAGAGCGGATTCGCGCCGGCGCTGGCACTGCCCTTGGTCTCGTCGGCGCGGACGCGCGGCGTGCTGCTGGTCTTCTCCGACCATGCCGAGCGGTTCTGCGCGGCCGGGAGGCGTCCGCTGCTCGACGCCGTGGCATCGCTGGCGGCGATCACCGTCGAGCGCCTGCATTACGGCGAAGTGGTTCAGGAAGTTACCCTGAACATGGAATCCGAACGTCTGCGCACCGCGCTGCTTTCTGCCGTGTCGCATGATCTGCGTACGCCCTTGACGGTGCTTGTGGGGCTGGCCGATGCGCTGACGCTGGCACGGCCGTCCCTGCCTCCGCCGGCACTGGAATCCGCGGTGGCGATACGCGACCAGGCAATGCGTTTGTCCGGACTGGTGCATAACCTGCTGGACATGGCCCGTCTGCATACCGGCAAGGTCGTTCTGAATCGGGAATGGCAGCCGCTGGAAGAAGTGGTCGGCAGCAGCCTCAAGGCTATGGCGGGAGCGCTGGCGGGACGCGAGGTGCGCGTGGAACTGGCGCCGGACCTGCCGCTGCTGGAGTTCGATGCCGTGTTGCTGGAGCGGGTCTTTTGCAATCTCCTGGAGAACGCCGCGAAATACGCGCCCGAGGGAGAAATCCTGATTACCGCGCAGGTGGCAGGTGAGGTCGTGGAAGTGGCCGTTGCCGACGCCGGACCGGGTTTGCCGCCGGACGGCGAGGAAAGCGTGTTCGACCTGTTCGAGCGCGGACGGCATTCGGGCGCCGGCGGCGGGCTTGGCTTGGCGATCTGCCGCGCCATCGTCGAGGTGCATGGCGGCCGCATCCGGGCGGAGCGTCGCGCCGAAGGCGGTACCCGCATGGTATTTACGCTGCCCTTGGGCACACCGCCGGTGCTGGAGGAGGAAGCCGGTGACTGACGATCGCCCGCTGATCCTGGTGGTGGAGGACGAGCCGCAGATCAGGCGTTTCGTCCGCGCCGCGCTGGAGGACGAAGGTCGCGTGGTCGAGGCTGGTTCGGCGGCCGAGGCGCTGGAGGTATTCACCGGGCCTGGGCCGGCTCTGGCGATCATCGACCTCGGTCTGCCGGATCGCGACGGCGTCGAATTGATCCGCGAACTGCGCACCTGGACGATGCTGCCGCTGCTGGTTCTTTCGGCCCGTTCGGCCGAGGCCGAGAAGGTGGCTGCGCTCGATGCCGGCGCCGACGATTACCTGACCAAGCCCTTCGGCGTCCAGGAAATGCGGGCGCGGGTGCGCGCCCTGCTGCGGCGCCAGAAAGTCGGCGCCGGCGAGACGGTGATCGAGTTCGGCAATATCCGCGTCGACCGCGTCCATCGCTCGGTGACCCGCGACGGGGTCGCCATCCACCTGACGCCCATCGAATACCGCCTGCTCGGCGTGCTGCTGACCAATGCCGGCCGCGTACTGACGCACCGCCAGTTGCTGAAGGACGTATGGGGGCCGGGCTACGTCGAGCGCGGCCACTATCTGCGCATCTACATCGGCCATCTGCGGCAGAAACTCGAAGCCGATCCGGCACGACCGCGTCACCTGCTGACCGAAACCGGAGTCGGCTACCGTTTCCAACTACAGGATTCCATCTCATGAGCCACGAAGCCGACAAGGACACCACCGCCGTCCTCGCCCTCGCTGCCCTCGGCGTCGTCTATGGCGACATCGGCACCAGCCCGCTGTATGCGCTCAAGGAAGTCTTCGGCAATGCCCACCATCCGGTGCCGATCACGGCGGCGAACGTGCTGGGAATCCTGTCGCTGGTGTTCTGGTCGCTGATCGTCGTCGTGTCCTTCAAGTACGTCGCGCTGATCCTGCGCGCCGACAACAAGGGCGAGGGCGGCATCATGGCGCTGATGGCGCGGGTGCTGGCCGAAGAAGGCATCAGCGGACGCATGAGGCAAGGGGTAATCCTGCTCGGGCTGTTCGGCGCGGCGCTGTTCTACGGCGACGGCCTGATCACGCCCGCCATCTCGGTGCTTTCGGCGGTGGAGGGGCTGGAGGTGGCGACTCCGATGTTTGCGCACTATGTGGTGCCGATCACGCTGGGCATCCTGGTGGGCCTGTTCTGGATTCAGAGTCATGGCACCGGGAAAGTGGGCGTCGCCTTCGGGCCGATTACCTGCGTCTGGTTCGTCGCATTGGGGATCATGGGCCTGATGCAGATCGTGCAGCATCCCGGCATCCTCGCTGCGCTGCTGCCCCAGCACGCGCTGGCCTTCCTCGCCGCCGATCCGGGGCTGGGTTTCCTGGCCATGGGCAGCGTCTTCCTCGCCCTGACCGGCGCCGAGGCGCTGTATGCCGACATGGGCCACTTCGGCCGGCGGCCGATACGTCTGGCCTGGTTCGGCCTGGTGCTGCCGGCGCTGCTGCTCAACTACTTCGGCCAGGGCGCCCTGCTGCTGGCTGATCCGGCGACGATCAGGAATCCTTTCTACCTGATGGCGCCGGACTGGTTCCTGCTGCCCCTGGTGGGGCTGGCCACGGCGGCGACGGTGATCGCTTCGCAGGCGGTGATCACCGGCGTGTATTCGATCACGCAGCAGGCGATACAGCTCGGCTACGCGCCGCGCATGGAGTTGCGGCACACCTCCGGCAGCCAGATGGGACAAATCTACATGCCGGGCGTCAACTGGATGATGCTGCTCGGCGTGATCGCCCTGGTCCTCGCCTTCAAATCATCGACCAATCTGGCGGCGGCCTACGGCATCGCGGTGACCGGCACCATGATCATCACGACCCTGTTCGCCTACCTTGTCGCGCGCCGCCAGTGGGGTTGGCGCCGCCGCCTGGCGATACCGGTGTTCGGTGCGCTGCTGGCGCTCGACCTGACTTTCCTCGCCGCCAATTCGACCAAGATTCTCGACGGCGGCTGGTTCCCGCTGGTCTTCGGCGGCGCGGTGTATCTGGTGCTGACGACCTGGAAGGCGGGGCGCAAGCTGCTGCAGGAGAGGCTAGACACCCAGGCCATCCTGCTGCGGGAATTCATCGTCGGCATCGAGACCCCGGACACCATTACCGTGCCCGGCACCGCGGTATTCATGACGCCCTACCCGGACCATGTGCCCCATGCCCTGCTGCACAACCTGAAGCACAACAAGGTGCTCCACGAACAGGTGGCGCTGGTGACCGTGACGGTGGAGTCCGTGCCCCGCGTGGTCGAAGCGCAGCGCGTGGTGGTCGAACGCCTGAATCATCGCTTCTACCGCGTCGGGATTCACTTCGGCTTCATGGACGTGCCGGACGTGCCGGCGGCGCTCGAGTGGTGCGCCGAGCAGGGGCTGAGCCTGGAACCGATGACGACTTCCTACTTCCTGGGCCGCGAAACGGTGATGCCCCGCGTCGGCGCCGCCATGCCCTATTGGCGCGAAGCCCTGTTCGCCACGTTGTATCGCAATGCCCGTACGGCGGCGGATTTCTTCGGTCTGCCGCCGAATCAGGTCGTGGAACTGGGGACCCGCGTCGTACTTTAAGCCGGAGGTGCCGTTTCCTTTCGGGGGTTCTCCGGCGGCGCGAGGTCCACGCGCAGGTAGTCCGGGCATGTCCATTTCGCGTCCATGCTGCGCTCATAGTGCTTCTCGAGCCGGTCTTTCGCCTGGTCGAACTTGCGCGAGCCGGCGTCGTGTTTGGGTTTGAAGACGCCGGTGGCCGCATGCTCCACCAGGGGCATCGGCTGGATCCAGAAAGCGCGAACTCCGAACCGTGCCAGAACCGTTTCGGCAAAGGCCCTGGCCAGCGGCGTACCGAGTCCGTGCCCCTGGCACGCAGGCGGGGAAGCGATCAGCGCCAGCAAGGCGATGGCTCCTGCTTCCAGGAGCGACGGCGGGCACTGCTCGCAGTTCCTCTCCAGGCAGGCGGCCCAGTCGCTTCCCGTCGGCGAGTGCGATTCGAGGGCTTCCAGCGTGCCGGCCTTGCCGCCCGTAATCTTCATGTCCACCAGCAGCCAGAGCATGTACAAGACGGCACTGCCGGCCTCGTCATCGATCTGCACCTTGATCTCCGTGATTCCCGGCACCTCGACGTATCCCGCAGACGACTCCCACATGGCGACGTAGCGGCGGCCATCGGCAAGCAAGGCTTCGCGCTGGCTGCCTTCCGCAAATTCGCCGATGACTTTCATTTATGCAAACTCGGTCCGGTTCAGGCGCCGGCGTGCAGCCTGACCGGGATGCGGCGCGGGCCGAAAGGCTTGCCGAACTCGCCGAAGCGCCCCGCAATCGCGGTTCCGCAATTCCGGCAATGGCCCGTCGCATCCAGCTCGTAGTCGAGGATGCGATACCAGTCCCGCGCTATCACCGGCTTGCCGCAGCCGGGGCAATTCGTCCTGTCACCGCTCTTGTCATGCACGTTGCCGGTATAGACGTAGTGCAGGCCGGCATCCATGGCGATGCGGCGGGCACGGGTCAGGGTCTCGAGCGGGGTCTCCGGAACGTCGACGAGCTTCCAGTCCGGATGGAAGGCGGTGAAGTGCAGCGGCACATCCGGCCCGAGTTCCTTCGCCACCCAGGCCGAAAGCGCGTTCAGCTCATCGTCGCCGTCGTTCCTGCCGGGAATCAGCAGGGTGGTGATTTCGAGCCAGCAGTCCGTTTCGTGCTGGATCATCGCCAGGATGTCGAGCACGGGCTGCAGGCGCCCGCCGCAGAGATTGACGTAGAACTCGTCGGTGAAAGCCTTCAGGTCGACGTTGGCCGCGTCCATCTTCGAATAGAACTCGCGCGCCGGTTCCATGTGCATGTAGCCGGCGGTGACGGCGACGGTCTTGACGTCCAGCGCGTGGCAGGCATCGGCCGTATCCATCGCATACTCGGCGAAGATCACCGGGTCGTTGTAGGTGAAGGCGACGGATTTGGCGCCGTTCTTCTGCGCCGCGCGGGCGATCGCCTGCGGCGTGGCGTCGTCCATCAGCCGGTCCATGTCGCGCGATTTCGAGATGTCCCAGTTCTGGCAGAACTTGCAGGCCAGGTTGCAGCCGGCGGTGCCGAAGGACAGCACGCTGGAGCCGGGATAGAAGTGATTGAGCGGCTTCTTCTCGATCGGGTCGATGCAGAAACCCGAACTGCGCCCGTAGGTGGTCAGCAGCATTTCGCCGCCCTGCATCGCGCGCACGAAGCAGGCCGCGCGCTGTCCCTCGTGCAGGCGGCAATTGCGCGGGCAGAGGTCGCACTGGATGCGGCCATCGTCGAGCCGGTGCCACCAGCGGGCGGGCACTCCGGCTATGGGGTCGGCGCTTCTTTCCATTTCTGCACCTCGTAGCGTTGCAGTTCCACTTCGGACGACCAATAGTCGGCCGGCAGGCCGGCCTTCTGCTTGAGATGGGCGAGGAATTGGCGCGGTTCGGGCAGCTGCTCCCAGACCTGCGGCAGGAAGGTGCCGCGGCGCTGGCCCGCAATGAAGATGACGCCATCGACATTGGGCCGCAGCTGGCGAATGGCATCGGCCTCGTCGCTGAACTTCATCGGCTGCGGCACCGTCAGTAGCGATACCTCGACGCGGGTGTGCGGCAATTCGGCGAGCGTCAGCGGCGGAAAGCGCGGGTCGCTGAAGGCCGCGGCGACGGCGTTGGCGCGCACATCCTGATCGAGTGCACGGTGGGCTTGCAGCGAGCCGATGCAGCCGCGAAGCGCGCCCTTCTGCGTCAGCGTGACGAAGGTGGCGCCGGGCTGGCTGAGCGCGGGATGCGCTGGCTCGGCCTGCACCGGCTGCTTGAGCCTGGCCGCGATGGCGTTGCGGGCCCGCACCAGCAGGGCCGGGCCGAGATCGGCGGCGACCGCGGCGGGCTCATAAAGGGCGAAGGAGGCATAGCCGACGACGCGCGACTTGTCGCCGGCCGTGTCGCCCGAGTTGCATTGCGCCACGCGTTCGATGCGCAGTCCGCGCTTGCGTGCGAGGACCAGCAGGCCGTTGATCGGCAGCGCGCCGCAAGCCTGATCGAAGCTGGTGAGCTGGTCGAGGGCGAGGATGTGCTCGGCGGTCGCCTTGTCGATCGCCTGCGCCTCGCGGTAGCTGTGGAAGTGCGACAGGTCGGAACTGATCACGATCAATGTCTCCGGCCCGCCCCAGAGCCGGTCCAGTACCTGCGCCACCTCGGCGGTGCTGGCATTGCCCACCGCCAGCGGCACCAGTTCGAACGGTCCCAGCACGGTTTGCAGGAAGGGCAGCTGCACTTCCAGCGAGTGCTCCTGCGCGTGCGCGTCGTCGCTCGGAACGACTTGCGGCAGGTCGGCCAGCGCGTCGAGTGCGGCGCGGTCGAGCGGGATGCTGCCCAGCGGTGTGGCGAAGGCCTGCACCGTGGGCGTCGCCAGTCCGCGCACGGAGACCCGGTGGCAGGGGCCGAGCAGCACCACGCGCTTGATGCGTCCGGCGAGCGGGGCCAGCAGCGCGTAAGCATGGCCCGCGGTGCCGCCGGAATAGACGTAGCCGGCATGCGGCACGATGACGGCCTTGAGCAGGCCTGTCGCGGCAGGTTCGGGAGTCGGTGCTGACGGTACGGCGAGGCAGGTCGCCAGTTCGTCCTGCAGGGCGGCGACATCGCCGGGATAGAACATGCCGGCAACGGCCGGCGGACGGATTGCGGCAGCAGGTCTCATGGTCATCTCACCTCATGTCATCAACAGCATGCCGCCGACCAGACCGGCGGCGATGGCGGCGAGTCCCGGCAGGGTGTGGCGCGCCAGCGCCGCACCGCCGATGACGACCACCAGCCCGGTCTTGAAGGCGAGGTTGGAAAGCAATGCCAGGGTAATCTGGGTAATCGTTTGCGCGGCCGTCAGCTTGTCCATGCTGAACATGCGCAGCGACGACAGCGCGATCGCATCGACGTCGGTCAGGCCCGAGGCCAGCGCCAGCAGGTTCAGCCCGCGGTTGCCGGCGACATCCTGGAGCCATGCCGACAGCACCAGTATCAGCGCGTAGAGACTGCCGAAGGTCAATGCGGTTTTCAGTTCCGTCGGGTTGGTGACCTCCGGCATGGGCAGCGTGCCGTCGCCCGCGAGATGGCGCCAGCCCCAGAATGTTGCCGCCAGGCCGAGCAGGAGGCCGCCGCCGAGCACGGCGAACAGCGGAGCGGTGATGTCGGGCGCCACGGCGAAGGCGAGCAAGCCGATGCGCACCATGACGACGATGTTGGCGAGCAGGATGACGACCATCGCGGTATGGGTCAGCCCCGCCGTCGCCTTGGCATGCCGCGCAAATATCATGGTGGTGGCGGTGGAGGAGGCCAGGCCGCCGAACAGGCCGATCAGCGCCGCGCCGTGTTGCGCCCCGGTCAGCCGCAGCGCCGCGTAGCCGGTCAGCGACACGCCCGAGATCAGCACCACCATCCACCAGATGTTGTGCGGATTCAGTGCCTGGTAGGGGCCGAAATCGCGATCCGGCAGGATCGGCAGGATCACCAGCGCCAGCACGCCGAACTTCAGGATCGAAAGCAGGTCGACCGGCGTCAGGCTGCGCGAGATGCCGTGCAGTTCGGTCTTGAAGTAGAGCAGCACGGTGGTGGCGATGCCGAGCATGACGGCGATCGACGCGTAGCCGAACCAGACCGCGGCGCCCAGCGCATAGCAGACCATCAGCGCGATCACCGACGTCGTCCCCGGATCTCCGGTTTCGAGCGGATCGGAAACATGGGCGGCGATCATCATGGCGGCGATGGCGAGCAGACCGGCGCCGAGTATCCAGCCGCTGTCGGTGGTTTGCGCCAGCAGCGCGCAAAGGCAGCCCAGCAATCCGACCAGGGCGAAGGTGCGCAGGCCGGCCTTGAGGTCGGACTGGCGCTCACGCTCGAGGCCGATCAGCAGGCCGATGCCGATGCTGGTGGCAAAGGCCTGCAGCGCTTCGTATCCGGCTTCCGCGGCGAACATGTTGAACCTCGCGCAACTTCCTGTAAGGCGATTGTATAGAATTGCGACATGACTTATCACGCACTGGTTCCTGCCGCGGGGTCTGGTTCGCGCATGGGCGCGCTGTCGGGGCGCACCGTCCCCAAGCAATACCTGCCGCTGGCGGGCCAGCCCATGATCCGGCACGCTCTGGCAGCATTGTGCGCCACACGGGCGATAGCGCATGTGTTCGTGGTTCTGGCGCCGGACGACATTCATTGGCCCGCCGCCGAGATGGCGACGCTGGGCCCGAAATTGCGCGTTCTGCGCTGCGGCGGCGACACCCGGGCTCACAGCGTTGCCAATGGCCTGCGGGCGATGGCCGGCGAACTCGGCTCGATTGGCAACGACTGGGTGCTGGTGCACGATGGGGCGCGACCCTGCCTGACCGTCGCCATGGTCGAAAATCTGATCTCCGAGGTCGGCGAGGACGACGCAGGCGGGCTGCTGGCCGTGCCGGTCGCCGATACCCTGAAGCGCTCCGACGAAAACGGCCGCATCCGCCAGACCGTGTCGCGTGACGGCCTGTGGCAGGCGCAGACGCCGCAGATGTTCCGCCACCACCTGCTGCTCGATGCTCTCGATTTCGCGCCGCAGGTTACCGACGAAGCCAGCGCCATCGAGGCGCTGGGGCTCCTGCCGCGCCTCGTGCCGGCTGATGCCAGCAATCTCAAGGTCACCTATCCGGTGGATCTGCAAATGGCCGAATGGGTGCTGCAAAACCGGGGAAATGTCTAGTTTCCCTTTCTTTGCGAGCGTGCGGTTTCGGCGATCGGAGCCCGCAAGACAGCAGCCCGGAATATCCTGTCCATCCCGATAAAAATGCGCTAGGCTTAAATCCATTGGTCCTTATTCATCGCTACAGGAGCCCTCACATGAAATCCATCCTAGGTATTGTTCTGGCCGTATCGTCGGGTCTCGTTCTGGCCCAGAGCGGCGGCATTGGCGCCTTGAAGTTCGATCCCAGCCCTGCTCAGGCGGGCAAGGAAGTGAAAATCACGATCTCCGCCGAAGGAGAGGCATCGAACAATTGCGGCATGGTGGTGCATTTCGACGATGGCTCCGAGTCGCGCAACATCAAGATCGACGGCAGGGAAAACAAGTTCCCCGTGACCATCGCCAAGACCTATGCCAAGCCGGGTACCTACAGCATCAAAGCCGAAGGAAAGAAGGTCACCACCCACCTTCCGTGTGTCGGCAAGGCCGAGGCGAAGCTGACGGTGGAGGGGGCCGCCGCTCCCGCCAAAGCTGCCGGGCCGAGCTGTCCCGAAGGCTGGAAGATGATCGGCAAACCGGGTAAAGCCGGCAATTTCGGATGCAAGGCAGGCAAGGGCGCAATGATGCCGAAGGAACCGATGACCTGCGCCGCGGGTCTGGAGCCCTACGCCAACCAAAAGGCGAAGCAGCTCGGCTGCCGCGCGCCGAAGAAGAAATAGCCGGCTCTGCGGCTTTCCGCGCAGCGTCGCCCCGAGGCCCGCGACGCTGCGCGGGCACCTGACAAAGTCAGCGATCGGGTTGCACCGGGGTCGGATGCCTCCGTCTGAGCCGGCATATACTTGAGCTGAATTTGTCGCTTGGGGGCAATATGCTTCGCAGATCGATGCTCGTCGCACTGCTGGTCCTGTCCGGACATGTCGCCGATGCAGATGCCCAGCCCATTCGTGACGCCAGGCGGGGCGAGTTGCTGTATTCCACGCATTGCCTTGCCTGCCACAACACCCAGGTCCATTGGCGGGAAAAGAAACTCGCCACCGACTGGGCAAGCCTTCAGGCCGAAGTGCGTCGCTGGGCGCTGCTCTCGAAGCTCGAGTGGAGCGCGTACGACGTCGAGGTCGTGACCGGCTACGTGAACGACCTTCACTATCGCTATCCCTTGCCGGACTAGGCGGAAGACGGCTCAGATGCCGACCGATTCCGCGCTCAGGCCATGGTGGCTCGAACTGCTGTCGGCAGGAGCAGCCGAAGCGGATGCCGGGCTCGCGGGCTTGTCATGCGCAGAGGCCAAGGCACGGCTCGCCAGATTCGGTCCCAACCTGTTTCGGGAGCAGCAGGCCAAGTCGCTGTTGCGGCAGTACCTCAGCCGCTTCAAGAATCCGCTGGTCCTGATCCTGCTGGTCGCCAGTGCCGTTTCGGCGTTTACCGGCGAGGTGATCAATTTCTTCATCATCAGCCTCATCGTTCTGCTCAGCGTCACGCTTGATTTCGTCCAGGAATACCGCGCCAACGCGGCCGCCGAGAAATTGCGGCTCTCCGTCTCCGTTAAGGCCATAGTCATTCGCGACGACAGGCGGCTGGAGATTCCGGTCGCCGAAGTCGTTCCGGGCGATCTGGTGGTGCTATCGGCCGGCGACTTGATTCCGGCGGACGGAAGGGTGCTCGAAGCCCGCGATTTCTTCGTCAAGCAGGCGCTTCTGACCGGGGAGTCCTATCCGGTGGAGAAGCGTCCCGGCGTTCTGCCCGATACCGCCACCGATCTTCAGGACGCCACCAACGCGGTGTTCATGGGCACCTCGGTTATCAGCGGCAATGCCCGCATGCTGGTGGTCAAGACGGGAACCGCCACCGCCATTGGAGGAATCGCCGACAGCGTTTCCCGGCAGCCGCTGCCAAGCTCGTTCGAGATCGGGACCCGCCGCTTCGGCATGCTGATCATGCGCCTGACTGTTTTAATGGTGCTGTTCGTGCTGCTCGTGAACACCTGGTTCCACAAGCCGCTGCTGGAATCCTTTCTGTTCGCCGTGGCCCTGGCCGTCGGACTGACGCCCGAATTGCTGCCGATGGTGGTATCGGTCACGCTGGCGCGCGGAGCACTGCGCATGGCGAGAAAGCACATGATCGTCAAGCGGCTGGCCGCCATCCAGGACCTGGGCTCGATGGACGTCCTGTGCACCGACAAGACCGGCACGCTGACCGAGGCGAAGATTCGCATGGAGCGGCACGTCGATGCGGAAGGTGCTCCCAGTGACCGGGTGCTGGAGCTTGCCTATCTGAACAGCTTCTTCGAGACCGGTCTGAAGAGCCCGCTCGACGAAGCCATACTCGACCACGAGCACATCGAGGTAGGCAGCTGGAAGAAGATCGACGAGATCCCCTTCGATTTCGAGCGTCGCTGCGTTTCGGTGCTGCTGGATAACGGCAAGGAGCGATGGCTGGTGGTGAAGGGTGCGGCGGACGAGATCGTGGGCCTCTGCACGCGCTACGAGTCCGAAGACGGACAGCTCCGGCGGCCCGTGGACGAGGCCGCGCTGGTGCCGATTCAGGCCCAGTACCACGGGTTGGAGGAAGAGGGCTTCCGCGTCCTCGGGATTGCCTGGCGACAGGTTCCGCCGGATCACCCGCATGCGGTGGTGAGCGACGAGACCGAGCTGGTGCTCGCCGGGTTTGCGGCCTTCCTCGACCCGCCCAAGGCCAGCGCGGCCCCCGCCTTGGCCGTGCTCAAGAAGGCCGGTGTCGCGATCAAGATCGTTACCGGGGACAGCGACCGGGTGACCCGGCATGTATGCGCCGAACTGAAGATCCCGGTCGAAGGCGTCCTGACGGGCAAGGAGATCGCGCAACTGGACGATCACGCGCTGCAGGCGCGGGTCGAAGCGGCCAACCTCTTCTGCCGGGTGAACCCGGCGCAGAAGGAGCGCGTGATCAGGGCGCTCAAGGCGCGCGGCCACGTGGTCGGCTATCTGGGCGACGGCATCAACGATGCGCCGTCATTGCATGCCGCGGACGTCGGCCTGTCGGTGGATTCGGCCGTGGACGTGGCGAAGGAAGCGGCCGACATGATTCTCCTGCGACACGACTTGCACGTCCTTCATGCGGGTGTTCTGGAAGGCCGCCGCACCTTCGGCAACATCATGAAGTACATCATGATGGGCACCAGCTCGAACTTCGGCAACATGTTCAGCATGGCGGGTGCCGCGCTGTTCCTGCCTTTCCTGCCGATGCTGCCGACCCAGATCCTGCTCAACAACATTCTCTATGACATTTCGGAAGTGCCCATTCCGCTGGACAAGGTCGATACCGGCGAGATCGTCGCTCCCCGCGCGCTGGACCTGAATTTCATCCGCAACTACATGCTCGTCATCGGGCCGATCAGTTCGCTGTTCGATTTCCTGACCTTCTACGTATTGCTGGCCGTCCTGCAGGCCGACGAGAAGCTGTTCCAGACCGGCTGGTTCGTCGAGTCGCTGTGCACCCAGGTTCTGGTGATCTTCGTCATCCGCACCCGCGGCAATCCCCTGAAGAGCCGCGCCCATCCCCTGCTCACGGCAACCTCGCTGGCGATCGTGGCCATTGCGGTGCTGCTGCCGCTGACGCCGCCGGGAACGCATTTCGGTTTTGTGCCGCCACCCGCGCGCTTCTACTTGATCCTCGGAGTCATGGTGGTGGTTTATCTGTTCGCGGTAGAGCTGGCAAAGCGGGCCTTCTACCGCTGGTCGGCGCCGCCGGGGCGGTAGCGCGTCTGCCGCACCGCCTCGCCCGGGAGCCCTTACAATGGCACGGGTTCAGTCAAGGTTCCTGGCCGGAGCGAGTCGTTCACCATGGGCGATCGCCATGTCTTGCAGCAGTCGTGAAAGGGTTTCCCCGCAATGAAGCTTCCATTTCGAGTCGGCCAGGGCTATGACGTGCACGCGCTGACGCCCGGCCGCAAGCTGATTCTGGGCGGCGTGCATATTCCGCATCATCAGGGCCTGCTCGGGCATTCCGATGCCGATGCGCTGCTGCATGCGATTACCGACGCGATCCTCGGCGGCGCGGGATTGGGCGACATCGGCGGCATGTTTCCCGATACCGGCTCGCAGTGGGAGGGAGCCGACAGTCGCACGCTGCTGCGCGGTGCCATGGACGCCGTGCGTGCGGCAGGCTGGCAGGTAGGCAACATCGATGCCACCATCATCGCCCAGGCGCCGCGAATCGCGCCCCATGCCGCGGAGATGCGCGCAAACATTGCGGCCGACCTCGGCATTGCGGCGGAGGCCGTGAACGTCAAGGGCAAGACCAACGAGCGCCTGGGTTTCGAAGGCCGGGGCGAAGGTATCGCGGCGCATGCCGTGGCGCTCCTGGTCCGCGTCGGGCAATAGGCCATGACCGAGCTGCACTCGCATCGGGTGTTCTTTGCGCTATGGCCCGACCACGAGGCGAGCTCGCACCTGCTGGCGCTAGCCCACGAACTGACCTCTCGCGGCGGCCGGGTGATACACCCGGCGGCCCTGCACCTGACGCTGGCGTTTGTCGGCTCGGTGACGCCGGCCCGGCTTCCCATGCTGGGAGAGATTGCCGCCGGAATTCGCGGCGAGGCCTTCGACCTGAGCCTCGACCGGCTGGGCTTCTGGCCGCAGCGCGGCATCCTGTGGGCGGGTTGCCGCGAGGTGCCGCAGCCGCTGCGCCGCCTTGCCGCGTCTCTGGTGGCCGACCTGCGCGCGGCCGGCTTCACCATCGACCATCGTTCCGGGGCCGACCTGGTGCCGCACATCACGCTGGCGCGCCGTGCCCGCTGCGGATCGCTGCCCAGGCTGGAGACACCGATACGCTGGCGGGCAAATGAGTTTGCCCTGGTGGAGACCCGCCTGCACCCCTCGGCGGCGAGCTACAAGACACTGGCCACCTTTCCGCTTGCCGAGCCGGAAGCCGATTGAATTAGAATCCTGTCATTAGGAATCCTGTCCGGTAGGAGTTGGAGCCGATATCGTGGTCAGCCTGTTTCGCCCCAGAAAGACATCGCCGCGCCTCGAACGCCTGCATCAGCTGAGCCTGTTCGTGAACCTGACGCCGGCCGAGCTGCAAATCGTCGATGGCCTGCTGCATGAGCGCAACTTCCTCGAGGGCGAGGTGATCTTCGACGAAGGCGAGGAGGGGCAGGCCATCTACATCATAGCGTCCGGCGAAGTGCTGATTTCCCGCCATGAGCACTGGGATGCGGCGCGCGCGGCGCAAGACGGCGAAAATCAGCCGGCGCTTTCCCATCCCCGGCGGCGGCAGGGCGATACCGGGCGCGTTGCGCAACTCGGTGCCGGAACATTCTTCGGCGAACTCGCGCTGCTGGACGATTCGCCGCGCTCGGCGCAGGCCCGGGCGGCGTCGCCCTGTCAGCTGATCGTGTTCTTCCGGGATGATTTCGTCGGCCTGCTCGATACCCACGCCCACATCGCGTCGAAGATATCGCGCCAGCTGGCGCGCCACCTCGGCGCCCGCATGCGCGACATGGCGCTGGCGGTGGGTGCCTATCACCATCTCCTGTAGCGCCGATCCGTGAGTGCAGCTGGCAATTCACCGGAGATGCCGCAGCGGGGCAATCATGGTTCCGGCCCCGTCGTCTGGGCTGCGATCATTGCCGCGACGTGCCTGTTGCTGCTGGTCTTTCAGAAGATGCTGTGGCTGGTCGTGCCTTTTCTGCTCGCCCTGATCCTGTATTACTTTCTGTATCCGCTGGTCAAGCTGCTGATCTATCGCGGCATGAGCCGCGATGCGGCGGCAAGTCTGGTCACCCTGGGCTTCCTGGCGCTGCTGTCGGTCGTCGGCATCGCGCTGACACCCCGGGTTGCAGCACAAATGGCCGATTGGGAGGAGACCGTAAGCCGCTATCTGCAGGGCGGCCTGCATCTGCTCGACAATTCGCTGCGCAGTGTCGAGGCCCACTGGCCGACGCTGGCCAGCGCGCGTCTCGCGGATACCGTGGCCGCACGGCTGGCACAGGGCGCCGGTAGTGTTGCCGACCACCTGGAGCCGGTCGCCATCGGCATCATGGCATGGGCTCCCTCGCTGATGCTGGCGCCGTTTCTGGCCTTCTTCTTCCTGCGCGACGGGCGTCGCTTCGCGCGCTTCCTGAGCTCGGCAGTGCCCAATGCATTTTTCGAAAAGACCCTGTATCTGCTGCACGAGATCGATCGCACCGCTCGCGCTTATTTCATGGGCCTGATCAACCTCACCGTGCTCGATACGGTGACGCTCGCCGCCGGCTTGTGGGCGCTCGGCCTCCCCGGCCCGCTGGCGCTGGGGCTGATCTGCGCAGTACTGGCCTGGGTGCCTTACGTCGGCTCGATCCTCGGCGGCCTGCTGGTGGTGCTGGTGGCGGCGACCGACTTTCCCGATGCGCCGGGAATGGCCTATTGGGCGATTGCCCTGTTCGTCGGCGTGCGGCTGCTTGACGACTTCCTGTATATGCCGCTGACCATCGGCAAGAGTCTCGAACTGCACCCGCTGGTAACGGTGCTGATGATATTCATCGGCGGCGCCGTCGCTGGCGTATCCGGCCTGATGCTGGTGCTGCCGGTACTGGGGGTGGTGATGGTGATCGGTGAGACCATCGGTGTCGTCGTCACCGACCCGCGCCTGATGGCGCGGCATCGCCACGCGCTGGCTTTGCGACGGGCACAGGCCAGCAGCGACCTCTAGCCGCCGCCGGGCGGATCGTTGCGATTCCGCATGTGGTAGGCGAGGTCGTCGAGCGACTTGTCCAGTGCGGAGCGCAGGGCTTCGTCGGCGATGACTTCGGCCATTGCCTGACGCATGCACAACATCCATTGCCGGGCTTCGTCGCTGCCTATCGGAAAAGGCAGATGGCGCGCGCGCAGCTTGGGGTGGCCGAATTTCTCGACATAGAGTTGCGGGCCGCCCAGCCAGCCGCAGAGAAACATGAACAGTTTTTCTTCGGCGCCGGACAAGTCGGTCTGGTGCAGTTTGCGGATGCCGTAGGCCTCGGGCAGCGTGTCCATCAGTTCGTAGAAGCGCTTGACCAGTTGGCGCACGGCCGGTTCGCCGCCGATGCGGGAAAAGGGTGTGGAAGTGTCGTTCATGAGTTGGTGGCAGGAGCTTGGGAAGACGCAGGCAGCGCGAGCCGGGCAATCAGCCCGCCGCCCTCGCGCGGCAGCAGTTCGAGACGGCCGTTGTGGGAGCGCGCGACACGCTCGACGATAGCCAGCCCCAGTCCGGCGCCGACAGCATTGGTGCGGGCCGCTTCGAGCCGGGTGAAGGGGCGCTTCACGTGTTCCACCTCCCCGGCCGGAATTCCGGGGCCGCTGTCGCGCACCTCGATGCTGAATTCGCCCGGGCCGACGCTCAAAACCAGTTCAACGGGTGACTGGCTGCCGGCATGGCGCAGCGCGTTGTCGATCAGGTTGCTGATGGCGCGGCGCAGGGCTTGCGGCCGCACTGAAACTGCCCTCGTAAGAGTCGGCGCCGGCGCGCTCTGCGTACCTGGGATTCCGCTTCGCGGGCAGGTAACGGCGACATCGAAGCCACGGCGCCGGTATTGCGCTGCGAGTTCCTCCAGCAGGGCGGCGACATCCACCTTCTGCAGGGGTTCGCCGCCTTCCGAGCGGGCGAAGTCGAGGAACTGGCCGATGGTCTTGTCCATTTCCTCGACGTCGGCGGTCATGCCTTCGCGCAGGCCTTCGTCGGCCGCCATTTCGATGCCCATGCGCAGGCGCGTCAGCGGCGTGCGCAGGTCGTGCGAAATGCCGGCAAGAATCAGGGCGCGGTCCTGGTCCATCTGCGCCAGGTCGGCGCTCATCTGATTGAAGGCATGGGCGACCGTCGCGAGTTCGGACGGGCCGCTCTCGTCGAGGCGGGTCGCCGTCTCGCCGGCGCCGACTTTCCTGGCCGCCAGTTCCAGGGCCTTGAGCGGGCGGGTAATGCGGTAGACGATCAACCACGCGCCGAGCAGCGACAGCAGCAGCGCCGCAACGCCCCATCCCAGCCAGCCGAGCGGAAACACGCGGTCGATCCGTTCGCGGGGCAGGGCCATCCAGTAGCTTCCTTCCTCGCTGTCATCGACGCGGAAGTTGATGAACAGCGCGCGTTCGCCCTCCCGTTCAAGGGTCAGGCGCGTGGCCGGTCCGAGTTGCTCCCTGACCAGATCCTGCACCAGTTGCAGGAAGGCGCGATCCGGCAGCGGTGCAATGCGGTCCGCCGCATCGGCCGGATAGATGCGTATGCCCTCGCGATCCGACAGGTCGCGCAGAAGTTCGCGGCGGGCTTCCGGACGGGCGGAAATCAGCGCCGCCCGCGTCAGGTTGGCAACACTGACCAGGGTCTGTGCCAGCTGGCGGGCGCGAGGCTCGCGCTCGTAAGACCGGAAAATGGCAAACCATGCCGCGACGGACAGCATCATCAGCAGGGCGATGAAAAGAAAGGTGCGCCACAGCAGCGAGCGCGGCAGCAGCCTCATTCGTGCTTTGTTCCGTCGGGAACGAAGACGTAGCCGAAGCCCCACACGGTCTGTATGTAACGCGGCTTGCCGGGATCTTCCTCGACCAGTTTGCGCAACCGCGAAATCTGGACGTCGATGGCGCGATCGAAGACTTCATATTCGCGGCCGCGCGCCAGTTCCATAAGTTTGTCACGGCTCATCGGCTGGCGCGGATGCTCGAGCAGCACGCGCAGCAGGCCGAACTCGCCCGTGGTCAGCAGGGTGGATACGTCGTCGCGGACAAGCTCCCGCGTCGCCAGATTGATCTGCACCTTGCCGAAGTTAACGCTGTCTTCATTGATCGCCGGGGCGCCAGGAGGCGGCGGCGCAGCTCGGCGGCGCAGCACGGCATGGATGCGTGCCACCAGTTCGCGCGGATTGAAGGGTTTCGGCAGGTAATCATCGGCGCCGACCTCAAGGCCGACAATGCGATCGACCTCGTCGCCCTTGGCGGTCAGCATGATGATGTTCACCTGGTTGGCGCCGCCGCGCAGCCGGCGGCAGATTGCAAGGCCATCTTCGCCGGGAAGCATGAGGTCGAGCACGATCAGGTCGTAGAGCTCCCGTTCCAGCGCGCGGTCCATGCCGGGCGCGTCGGGTACTGCCTTGACCGTAAACCCTTGATCGGAGAGATAGCGCTCGAGCAGCTGGCGCAGGCGCAGGTCGTCATCGACGACCAGAATCTTGGCTTTGACATCTTTCATGGCGCGAATCCTAGCCGGATCGTCCGCATCCCGCCAGCAGCTCTTACAAACGATTACAAACCCGGCCTGCCGGCAACACTTGGCTTACAGCCCCTGCCCAGAATGCAAGCGTGCCTGAAAGGGTGGCGCGGACCGGCAACAGGACATTGGAGGCAATCATGAAAGGACTGATCTTCAGCATGGCTCTGGCGGCAGGGCTGACGTTGTGGGGTGCGGAGCCACAGGCTGGCGTCGATCACTTGATGGCGGCCAGCCATGTTGCCGGCCAGCAGGTTTACAATATTCTCCATTGAAGATGATAGAGGTTCGTCTGTGACGGCAAAACGCGGGGCAAGGTGTCTGGCCGTGGCAAGTGCCACGTGGCTTCTGGCGATTGGCGCCTGGGCGCAGGAGCCGGTTCGTCCGTCCCAGGGGCGGGATTCCGGGGGCCCGCAGCGGATGATGCCTGCGGAACAGCGGCCCGAGCAGTTGTCCCCGCGCGATGCCATGATGCCTGGCCGCGGCAATCGCATGTCGCCCGAAGAGCGGCGTCAGCTCCGCCGCGACGTGCACGATGCAGGGCGCGATCTCTATCCGGGCCGGATGGCGCCTGCCCGAAGGGAATTGCGCCGCCCGTAGCATCCGCCGCCGGCAGAATAGACAAGAACGCCCCCCGCGAAAGCCGGGGGCGTTTCTCTTTGCGCTCGCGGGCTGGAAACGCGGGCGAATTGCCCCGAATCACCCTCGGTGGCGCGGTGCAGTTGTTCGCTGCGGTGGGCGACGGACAAGCAGGCTACCGGCTTTCCGGTACCCAGAATACGGCGACGGCGGTATTCCCTTTGGCCTCTTTGGCGCATATGTTTGCAGAATTGGATTCTCTATTTGCCTCCGTTCGGGCAGCTCGCGAAACGGCTCAAAGGAAAGCGCAAATCATGATCGGAGAAGTCGTGTCGTTCCTGCACCAGGAGGGGTTGAAGCCTGAGGTATTCAATGCCGCAGCGGATGCGGCGGGCAATGTCGGCTACGGCGCGATGGTTCTCGATGGTATGGGGAGAATTCGCAGTTGCGGCGAAAGCGGAGAACGGATATTCGGCACAAACAAGACCGGGCTCGTCGGGCGGGGAATTTCGGAGTTCATTGGCGGCCTCTGTCTCGGCGGCAGCTCGCCGAGCTTCAGCACCCGATACCTTGTCCACCTGTGCGGCGATGGTGAGTGGCACAAACTGGATGCGGTCGATGCGGGTGGGCGGAGGTTTGTAGTCGAGATCAACCTGTCCCGGATCGTCACAAGCGGTCAGGGGGTCTTTTTGCTCAATGTCCGGCGACCTGACGAAGCGAATGGCGCATAGCGCCGTGCGGGAAGGTACGCCATGGAATCTGCCCATCATCCGAGAGTCAGTTCCGCGGTGCATCTGCCGTCAGCCGATGGTGCCGCCCGCGACAGTGGGTTTGTTGCGAGCGGAGCCCGCTCGATGAATCCAGCCTTCTCGATGTACGAAGGTGACTACTGCTTTTTGCTGCCTGCCGGCGATCCCGGGCAAGCACGTTCAGATCAGGAGAAGAAAATGAAAGCCAGGAGCGAGACGACGAACAAGACCAAGGGCAATGGCCCGGGACGGCATACGCGAGGGGCGAACAAGTCCATCCAGTCCTCCTCTGCCGGTTACGATTGCCCGCGTGAGCAAATGATCGCCGAGGCGGCGTATTTCCGCGCAGAGCAGCGGGGCTTTGTTCCGGGACACGAAATGTCGGACTGGCTGCAGGCCGAGGCCGACGTGGAATCCCTGGTGGGACCTCGCGACTAGCCGCTCCGCCCGCCCCGGGCTGTCCGCACCTCTTGCCTCAATTGAACGATCCCTAGTGAAGGAGAAATTGTCATGGCCAACATTACCCGCTTCGATCCGCTCAACGAACTGACACGGGTCGACCCTTTCGGCGATCTCGACAGCCTGTTCAGGGGCTTCATGGTGCGGCCGGTATTCCAGGGTGCGGCCGCCGCTCCGCAAATGAAGATCGACGTGACCGAAGACGACAAGGCCTATACGGTCAAGGCGGAAATTCCCGGCGTCAAGAAGGAGGATATCCATATTTCCGTCGACGGCAACCTGGTTTCCATCAGTGCTGAAGTGAAAAGGGAAACAGAACAGAAGGAAGGCAAGAAGGTCGTGCACAGCGAGCGCTACTATGGAAAAGTCTCACGCAGTTTCACGCTCGACAAGGAGGTGGAGCAGGGTGCGGCGAAAGCCAAGTACACGGACGGCGTCCTCGAGGCCGTGCTGCCGAAGAAGCAGGGCACGACGGCAACCCGAATCACCGTAGCTTGAGAGACGTGCCGGCCTTGCGCGGCACATTCGGCGGCGATGGCGAACTGCTGGTTCGATCAAGCCTGAGCGATGACGGATCCGCGCAGCCGCGCGACGTCAGGACTTGGGTGGCCGGCTTGCTGGCCGTCCTTGTCGCATTTCCGTCCGTGGCTGCGGAAGGTTCAACGCCTCTCACTAGCAGGAAAGAATACGTCATGTCCTTCGCACTCCACTCGGGATCGTTCATGGCCGACGGCATGATCCCGTCACGGCTCACCTGCGAGGGGCAGAACATCTCGCCGCAACTATCCTGGACGGGCCTGCCCCCCAACACGAAAAGCCTCGCCCTGATCGTCGATGACCCGGACGCCCCGGACCCCGCGGCGCCCAGAATGACTTGGGTGCATTGGGTCTTGTACAACATTCCGCCCGGTGCCGCGAACTTGCCCGAGGGCGTTGCGGTCAAGGACCTGCCGCCGGGAAGCCGGCAGGGCTTGAACGACTGGCAGCACACCGGCTACGGCGGCCCCTGCCCGCCCATCGGCAAGCACCGGTACTTCCACAAACTGGTCGCGCTGGATGTGGTCCTGCCGGATCTGCAGTTGCCGACCAAGGCAGCGCTGGAGAAGGCCATGGAAGGCCATGTCCTCGCTCGTACCGAACTGATCGGGTACTATCAGCGACATCGTTGATCAGGCGATCGGGCAAGGCGCCGTGGTTGCCGACGATCGATGCCACTTGACAATGAAAATGCTGATTCCGGGTCGGCCCCATGAGCGATGCCTCTCAACTTCAGGCTGGCGACGCACTTCTGATCGTCGATGTCCAGGCGGACTTTCTGCCCGGCGGCAGTCTTGCCGTTCCCGACGGCGATCGCGTGGTACCTCCGCTCAACGAATGGATCGCACGCTTCACTGACGCGGCCCTGCCGATTTTCGCGACCTTCGACTGGCATCCGGCCGATCACTGTTCGTTTCGCGAACAGGGCGGCCTGTGGCCGCCACATTGTGTGCAGAACACGCCGGGAGCGCGCTTCGCCGCCGACCTTGCCCTTCCGGCCGCGGCGTACCCGGTGGCGAAGGCCACGCGCTGCGACACGGACGCCTATTCGGGCTTTTCCGGCACTGACCTCGATGGCCGGTTGCGGGGCGCGGCGGTGCGCCGGGTCTTCGTCGGCGGCCTGGCCACGGACTACTGCGTACTGCAGACAGTCCTCGACGCCTTGCGGCTCGGGTACGAGGTAGTTTTGCTGCGCGACGCCGTTCGTGCCGTCGATGTGCATCCGGGCGACGGCGAGCGGGCCGTTGCGCAGATGGTGGCGGCCGGTGCGACAGTCTCGGGAATTTGATCATGCGAGCCACGGCAGAGAACGTCCTGCTCACCGACCTGTATCAGCTCACCATGCTGCAAGCCTATTTCGATCAGGGCATGGACGGCACGGCGGTGTTCGAGTTCTTTGTGCGCAAGATGCCTGCCGGCCGCAATTTCCTCGTCGCTGCGGGCCTCGAGCAGGTGCTGGACTACCTCGAGGACCTGAGCTTCGGCGCCGAGGAGCTCGACTGGATCGCCGGCTGCGGGCGTTTCCACCAACGCTTCGCCGATTCGCTTGGCGGCCTGCGATTCACCGGCGAGGTGCAGGCAATGCCCGAGGGCACGCTGTTCTTTGTCGACGAGCCCGTCGTTCGCATCGTGGCGCCGCTGCGCGAGGCGCAACTGGTGGAATCGCGCATCATCAACCTGCTGCAGTTGCAGATCCTCACCGCATCCAAGGCCGCGCGGGTGCGGCTGGCGGCGCGCGACAGGCTGCTGGTGGATTTCGGACTGCGTCGCGCCCACGGTGCCGAAGCCGCGCTCCTCTCTGCGCGGGCAAGCTTCCTGGCCGGTTTCGACGGCAGTTCCAATGTGCTGGCCGGCGTGCGCTGGGATGTTCCGCTGTTCGGCACCATGGCGCACTCCTTCGTCCAGACCCACGACGACGAACTCCTGGCCTTCGAGCATTTTGCGCGATCCCACCCGAAGGCGACCACGCTGCTGATCGACACCTACGACACGGAAGCTGCGGCGCTGGCAATTCTTCCGCTGGCACACAAGCTGGCGGCCGACGGCATCGTCATCCAGGCGGTGCGCCTCGACAGCGGCGACCTTGGCGAACATGCCCGCCGGGTGCGCGCCATCCTCGATGCCGGCGACGCGCGCGCGATCAGGATCTTCGCCAGCGGCAACCTGGACGAATACGCGGTGCAGGCGCTGCTCGCAGCAGGCGCACCGATCGACGGCTTCGGCGTCGGTACGCGCATGAATACCTCCGCGGACCACCCGTTTCTCGACTGTGCCTACAAGCTTCAGGAATACGCGGGCAGGGCGCGGCGCAAGCGTTCGGAGGGCAAGGCTACCTGGCCGGGCCGCAAACAGGTGTTCCGCCGCTTCGACGACCACGGGCAGATGGCGGGCGACACGCTCACGCTGGAAACCGACAGCCATCCGGGTACGCCGCTGCTCGTTCCGGTCATGCGCGCCGGCCGCCGTATTGCGACCTCGCCGCCGCTGGCGGAGGTCCGCCAGTATGCGAAAGCCCAGATGGCCGCATTGCCGACCGCGCTGCGCCGCCTCGATGCTGCGGCGAGTTACCCGGTGGAAGTGGCCGAGCCCCTGCAGGAACTGGCCAGGCAGGTGGACCAGCACCGAGGCTGACATGTCTGTCCACAATGCCGACATCGCGGCGATCTTCACCGAAATCGCCGACTTGCTGGAGATCGAGGAGGCCAATCCCTTTCGCATCCGCGCCTACCGCAATGCCGCGCGCATCGTCGGCGAGCTCGGCCGCGAAGTGCGCGCCATGGTAGAGCGCGGCGAGGACCTGACCGATCTGCCCGGTATCGGCGACGACCTCGCCGGCAAGATGCGCGAAATCGTCGCTACGGGCAAATGCCGCGCACTGGACAAGCTGCATGCCGAGCTGCCGCCGGCGATCACCGAGCTGCTGCATGTGCCCGGCCTGGGGCCGAAACGCGTGCGCATGCTCTGGCACGAACTCGAGGTGCAGACGCTCGAACAACTGGCGCGGGCTGCGCGCGATGGCCGCATCCGCGACTTGCCGGGCTTCGGCGCGAAGACCGAGGCCAACATCCTGCAGGCCGTCGAGGCACATCTATCCAAGGTACGGCGCGTCAAGCTCATCACCGCCGCACAGTACGCCGAATCCCTGGTGGCGTGGCTCTCCACGGCGAGCGGCGTGAGCCGGGTCGAGGTGGCAGGGAGCTACCGGCGCTGCCGCGAGACGGTCGGCGACCTCGACATCCTGGTCATCGCCGCGGCGGGCAGCCCCGTCATGGCGCGCTTCATCGCCTACGACGAGGCGGCCGAAGTGCTGTCGCACGGGCCGACGCGCGCCAGCGTGGTGCTGAAATGCGGCCTGCAGGTGGATTTGCGCGTGGTCGAGAAGGTGGCCTACGGCGCGGCCCTGTGCTATTTCACCGGATCCAAGGCGCATAACATCGCGCTGCGCCGCCTTGCCCAGGAGCAGGGCCTCAAACTCAACGAGTACGGCGTCTTCCGCGGTCGCGAGCGCATCGCGGGCGGCGACGAAGAGTCGGTCTATCGCGCCCTCGGCCTGCCCTGGATCGCGCCGGAATTGCGCGAGGACCGCGGCGAGATCGCGGCGGCGCGCGCCGGCCGGCTGCCGCGACTGGTGGAGCTGACCGACCTGCGCGGCGACCTGCATGCGCACACCAGGGCGACGGACGGGCACAACACACTGGAGGAGATGGCGCTCGCGGCAAAGGCGCTGGGCCTGTCCTACCTTGCCATCACCGAGCACTCGCGGCGGCTGGCCATGGCCCACGGCCTCGATCCGCGCCGGCTCGCCGAACAGTGCGACGCGATCCAGCGACTGAACGAACGGCTCGACGGCATCGTGCTGCTGAAGGGCATCGAGGTCGACATTCTCGAGGACGGCAGCCTCGACCTGCCCGACGCTTCCCTGGCCCGGCTCGACCTCGTCATCGGCGCAGTGCACAGCCGCTTCGACCTGCCGCGGGCGAAACAGACCGAGCGCATCCTGCGCGCCATGGACAACCGCTATTTCACCATGCTGGCGCATCCCACCGGCCGCGTCATCGAGAGCCGTGCGCCCTACGACGTCGACATGCTGCGCATCATCCGCCAGGCGCGGCAGCGCGGCTGCTTCCTCGAACTGAATGCCCACCCGGATCGGCTCGACCTGCTCGACAGCCACTGCATGATGGCGAAGGAGGAGGGCGTGCTGGTCGCCATCAACTCGGACGCACACAGCGCCGACGACTTCATCCACCTGCGGCTGGGCATCGGTCAGGCCCGGCGCGGCTGGCTGACGGCGGGGGACGTGCTCAATACGCGGCAGCTGCCCGAGTTGCGGCGCCTGCTGGCGCAGGCGCGGCGATGATCTGGGAGACATTCCCGCACGAGGCGGACGTCGGTGTGCGCGGCATCGGCGCAACGCTGGCCGATGCTTTCGCCGGCGCTGCCACGGCGATGACGTCCGCAATTTGCGATCCGGCGCGGGTGGTGCCGAAAGACGCGGTGGTCGTCGCCTGCACGGCGCCGGACGAAGAGATGCTGCTGGTGGATTGGCTCAATGCGCTGGTGTACGAGATGGCGACGCGCCGCATGCTGTTTTCGCGCTTCGAGGTGAGCATCGAAGATCACAGTTTGCGTGCCATTGTCTGGGGAGAGCCGGTAGACGTGGCGCGGCACCAGCCCGCCGCCGAGGTCAAGGGCGCGTCATTCTGCGAACTGGCCGTGAACCGCGAGCCGGACGGGCGCTGGCTGGCGCAGTGCGTGGTGGACGTGTGAGGACGGCATGGATCTGAAGCATCTCAGGCAGCGCGGCCCCTTCGAATGGCTGCTGCCGGCCGCCGGGCGCATGCGCGTCCCGGGCGTGATCTTCGCTTCGCGCGAACTGGTCGAAGCGATGGACGAGAAGGTGCGGGAGCAGGTCGCCAACGTCGCCAGCCTGCCGGGCATCGTCGCCGCCTCCTACGCCATGCCCGACGCGCACTGGGGCTACGGCTTTCCGATCGGCGGCGTCGCCGCCTTCGATCCCGACGAGGGCGGAGTGGTCTCGGCCGGCGGCGTCGGCTTCGACATTTCCTGCGGTGTGCGCACCCTGCACACGGGCTTGAAGCTCGCCGACATCGAGGCGCAAAAGGCGCGTCTGGCCGACCGGCTCTTCGCCCGCATTCCCGCCGGAATCGGCAGTACCGGCGGCGTCCATCTCGATCCGGCCGGGATGGCGGCCATGCTCAGGGGCGGCGCCCGCTGGGCGGTCGCGGAAGGCTATGGTTCCGAGGCCGACCTCGCGCTGATCGAGGAATTCGGCAGCGTCGCCGGCGCCGATCCCGGCGCCGTCTCGGACCAGGCCAAGAAGCGGCAGCGCGACGAAATGGGGACGCTGGGCTCCGGCAATCACTACCTCGAGGTGCAGGTGGTGAGCGAAATATTCGACGATGCGGCGGCCGAGGCATACGGTCTCGCGCCCGGCGACGTCGTGGTCAGCCTCCATTGCGGCTCGCGCGGCCTCGGGCACCAGATCGGCACCGACTTCCTGCGCGAGATGGCGCTGGCGGCGCCTGCGGCCGGCATCTCGCTGCCCGATCGCGAACTGGCCTGCGCGCCGCTGAAGTCGGCGCTGGGGATACGGTACCTGGGCGCCATGCGCGCGGCCATCAACTGCGCGCTGGCCAACCGGCAGATCCTCACCCATCTGGCGCGGCAGGCTTTTGCCGAGGTGTTTCCCGGCGTGCGCCTGCCGCTTCTCTACGACGTCTCGCACAACACCTGCAAGGAAGAGACGCACACGGTGGATGGCAGCAAGCGCCGCCTTTTCGTACATCGCAAGGGCGCGACGCGGGCCTTCGGGCCGGGTCATGCCGAACTGCCGCACCAATACTCCCGTGCCGGCCAGCCGGTCTTGATCGGCGGCAGCATGGGCACGGCGTCCTATGTGCTTGCCGGGGCCGCCGGCACGGAGGAGCGCGCCTTCGGCTCGGCCTGTCATGGCGCCGGCCGGGCGATGAGCCGCCATGAAGCGGTCCGGCGCTGGCACGGACGGGCCGTGGTCGACGAACTCGAGGCGCGCGGCATTCTGATCCGCAGCTCGAGTTCGCGCGGCGTCGCCGAGGAAGCGCCGCTGGCCTACAAGGACGTGACGGCCGTGGTCGATGCTTCCGCACACGCGGGGCTGGCCGGCAAGGTTGCGCGGCTGTCGCCGGTGATCTGCGTCAAGGGTTGAGATGGAAACCTGGCTCGGCCATGTCGGCTTCACCGTTACCGTGATCGCGGTGCTCGATCCCTTCATGGCGATCCCATTCGTCCTCGGCATCGAACTGGAGATCAACCAGCACATCGTTCTGGCCGGGGGCCGGGACTGGAGGCGACTGCGGACCGCCGTGGTCGAAGCCCTGCTGCAGGCGCTGGATCGCGCCCGGGCTTGACCGCCGTCAAAACACCGCACTACCGAAGGGGCTAGTGTTTCATTGACACTTGCATCAGGAAAGGGAGCAATCATGAGCCTCAAACAAAGCCAGTTGTCGACACTGGCAAAGGAGCTCGACCGGAGCTACAAGACCCTGCTCGAGGAGGTTCGCGATGAACTGGAGACGCCGCAACACGAGCAGTACATCGAACTGATAGATCGCGGACCGGCCGACAGCGCCGACGAGGCGATCGGGGACGCCCTGGCGGACATCAATCTCGCCATCATCGATCGACACGTCAGCGAGATCCGCGATATCGAAGCGGCCCGGGCGCGAATCAAGGATGGCAGTTTCGGCACCTGCGTCGATTGCGGTGGCGAGATCGGCTTCGAGCGCCTGCAAGCCTATCCGACGGCGAAGCGCTGTCTTGGTTGCCAGCAGCAACACGAAAAGCTCTATGCCAACCAACGGACGCACACGCTCTGATGCCTGATGTCGGAACCGCCGGCCACGGGAGACGGCCAGATTGCCAACTTTGGAGATTGCCATGAAACTGCCAGTTCAAATCACATTTCGCGACATCGCCCGCTCCGAGGCGGTGGAGACCGCCATCCTGGAAAGGGCCGACCGGCTGGATCGATTTTCCGAGCACATCATGTCCTGCAAGGTGATGGTGGGCATGATCCAGAAGCACAAGCACCAGGGCAAACTGTTCAACATCCGTGTCGACCTTACGGTGCCGGGCTCCGAGATCGTCGTCAACCGGGACAAGGCGGAGGATATTTACGTTGCGATACGTGACGCTTTCGACGCCGTGAAGCGCAAGCTGGAGGATTATGCCCGGCGAATCCGCGGCGACGTCAAGCTGCATGAAGTCGAATCGCACGGACGCATTGCACGCGTGTTTCCCGATGAAGGATACGGTTTCATCGCGAAGGCGGACGGTAGCGAGTTCTACTATCACCTCTACAACTGCGTTCATCCCGATTTCGACCAGCTGAAGGTCGGCGACGAAGTGGTCTTCCTCGAGGAGATGGGCGGTGAGGGGCCGCAGGCCAACCGCGTGAGCCGGGGCAAGCACAAGACTCCCTGACGCGGCGGCTCCCCACACTGTCGTCCCGACCGGCACGGACCGCCGCCATCGGGCCGGTCGTCTGCATGCGCACCATGCTTTCGAAGGAAGGGAACCTGGCGATGAAACCCAAGATCGACGACACCGAATTCGGCTCCATCACCATCGACGGCGACCGCATCGGGCATGACGTGGTGATCCGGCTCTCCGGCACGGTGGAGAAGCGCAAGAAGAAGCTCTCCAAGGCGGTGTATGGAACGTCGCATACCGTCTCGCAGGCGGAGGCCGAATTCATCTACGAGAAGGGCGCCGAGCGGCTGATCATCGGCGCCGGACAGAACGGCATGGTCACCTTGTCCGAAGAGGCTGCCGACTATTTCCGGAAGAAGGGCGTGACGGTCGACCTGGCGCCGACGCCCGACGCCATCGCCCGCTGGAACAAGGCGCACGGAGCAGTCGTCGGCCTGTTCCACGTGACCTGCTGACGTTCCGCGCAAATGGGTTTTCCGACGATCATGATCGACGGGCAAGGCTGGCGAATCAATCTGTGCCGGCTGGCGACAGCCTTCGGCGTGATGTTCGGCTCGTCGGTCCTGGCGGACGACGGCATGACCCGGGAACGGCAGGCGATGGTGGCCGAGGTCGTGGCGATGGCGCGGGACTTCGGTGCGGGAACGGGCAGGGATGCCATCGATCCCCGCATTCTCGGCGTGCTGGGGCGTTTGCCGCGGCACGAATTCGTGCCTGTACCGTTCCGCCTCGGTGCCTACCAGAACCGGCCGCAGCCCATCGGCTACGGACAGACCATTTCGCAGCCCTACATCGTCGCCGTAATGACCGACCTCCTGAGAGTCGGCTCCGGCGATACGGTGCTGGAGATCGGTACCGGCTCAGGCTATCAGGCGGCGGTGATGGCGGAGCTCGGCGCGCGGGTGTTTTCGATCGAGATCGTCGAGCCGCTCGCGGTGGAGGCTACCGGTCGGCTGCGGCGGCTGGGATACGCGAACATCGCGACCAAAATCGGCGACGGCTACGACGGCTGGCCGGAACGGGGGCCCTTCGACGCGATCGTGGTGACGGCCGCCGCCAGCCATGTGCCGCCGCCTCTGGTGCGTCAGCTGAAACGCGGCGGACGCATGGTGATTCCCGTCGGTCCGGCCTTCCAGACGCAGCAGCTGCTGCTGGTGGAGAAACGTCAGGACGGCACGCTGACGACGCGGCAAGTGATGACGGTGGTCTTCGTGCCGCTCACCAGCGCGCACAACTGAAAATCCCCGGAAGATGATGCAAAGACCTCCGCTGGCTGCCGTCGCCGCGCTGTCGGCCGCCGCGCTGGGCTACGAACTGCTGCTGCTGCGGCTGTTCGCCATCATCCAGTGGCACCATTTTGCCTACCTGGCCATCAGCGTCGCGCTGCTCGGTATCGGCGCGGCCGGCACCTTCGTCACGCTGGCCAGACGCCGCCTGCTGGCGGCATATCCCGGCAGCTTCACGCTGGCGGCGGCGGCCTTTGCCGTAGCCGCCGTGGCCTGCTTCGCCGCCGCCGAGCGGGTACCCTTCAACGCCCTCGAAATCGCCTGGAATCCCGCGCAGTTCCTCGGCCTGGGGGCGATCTACGTACTGCTCATGATTCCCTTCTTCTGCGCCGCCACGGCGCTGTGCATCGCCTACAGCGGATTCGGCGCGCACATTCCGCAACTCTATGGCGCCGACATCCTGGGGGCGGGGATCGGTAGCCTGGGCCTGCTGGCGGCATTGTTCTTCCTGCATCCCGCCGACGCGCTGCGCGCGATCTGCGCGCTAGGGTTCGCGGCGGCGGGCCTTGCGGCGTGGCCCGCGGCAAAGGGCAGGGCGGCCGTGCTGGCGCTGGCCGCGATCGCAGGGCCTTGGCTGCTGCCGGCGCCGGCTGTTGAACTCCTCGCTTCCGAGTACAAGGACCTGAGCCAGGCGCTGCGCGTCAAGGGCGCCCGGATCGTGGCGCAACGCACCAGCCCGCTGGGGGTGGTTACCGTGGTCGACAGCCCCTTGGCACCCCTGCGCCATGCGCCGGGGCTGAGCCTCAACGCGGCCGGCGGGCCCCCTGCGCAGCTGGGGCTTTTCGTGGATGGCCAGGCGGCGGGGGCGGTAACTCGCTTTGACGGCAACACGATGCCGCTCGCCTACCTGCGCGACACCACGTCTGCGCTGCCTTACCGCCTGCTGCATCGACCGCATGTGCTGGTGCTCGGCGCCGGCGCCGGCATCGACGTGCTGCAGGCACGGGCGCACGGCGCGCGGCAGGTGGATGCCGTCGAACTCGACAGCCGCATCGTGACCCTGGTACAGCAGGATCTGGCGGAGTTCTCCGGGCGGCCCTACAGCGCGCCCGGCGTGCAGCTCCACGTTGCCGAGGCGCGGGGTTTCCTTGCTGCGAGCCGGGACAGTTTCGACCTGATCCAGGTGGACCTGCTCGATTCCTTCGGTTCCAGCGCCGCCGGACTCGGGTCGCTGAATGAGAGTCATCTATATACCGTCGAGGCGCTCGAAAGCTATCTGCAGCGGTTGGCCCCCGGCGGGCTGCTGGCCTTCACGCGCTGGGTGGCGCTGCCGCCGCGCGACAGCCTGCGGCTGTTCGCTACCGCCATTGTCGCGCTGGAGCGCCGCGGCGTCACCGATCCCGGCCGTTCGCTGGCCATGATCCGCAGCTGGAACACGACCACGCTGCTGGTCAGCAACGGCGTCTTCTCGGCGGCGGATGTCGCCGCCGTCGTCGATTTTTGCCGGCAACATTCCTTCGACACGGTCCACGTTCCCGGCATCGTTGCCGGCGAAGCGAACGTCTTCAACCTGCTGCAGCGGGACGACTTCTTCGCCGGCACCCAGGCATTGCTCGGTCGCGGCCGGAAGGACTTCGTCGAGCGCTACAAGTTCGATCTGACGCCGGCCACCGACGACCGCCCGTACTTCTTCCATTTCTTCAAATGGCGCACCCTGCCGGAGCTGCTCGACCTGCGAACGCGCGGAGGGGCGCCGCCGCTGGATTGGGGCTACCCGGTGCTGGTCATGGCGCTGGCGCAGGCCGTGGTGGTGAGCCTGCTGCTGATCGTGCTGCCGCTGGCGCTTTCGGCCACCCGGCACGCGTTCGCCGCAGCGCCTGCGAAGCTGCGGCGGCGCGTGCCAGGCTACTTCTTCGCGCTCGGCCTCGGCTTCATGGCGGTCGAGATTCCGTTGTTGCAGCGCTTCACGCTGTTCCTCAGCCATCCGCTCTACGCGGCGGCGATCGTGCTGTCGGCCTTTCTGGTGTTTGCCGGCCTCGGCGCCCGCTTTTCGGCGCGCCTCGGACCGTCCGCGCGCTGGCCTTTCGCGGCCGTCGCGGCAACGGCCGGCGCCTATGCCTTGCTGCTGCCGGCACTGCTGGCCGCGGCGATGGGTCTGGCACAGGAATGGAAGGTTCTGCTGACCCTGCTTCTTGTCGCGCCCCTGGCCTTTTGCCTCGGCATGCCGTTTCCGCTGGGACTCGCCGCCGTCGCGGCGCGCGCGGCACCCCTGGTGCCCTGGGCCTGGGGCATCAACGGCTTCGCCTCCGTGGTGGCGACGCTGCTGGCGACGCTGCTCGCCATCCACTGGGGCTATACGGTGGTGCTGCTGCTGGCGACGGCCCTCTACGCAGTCGCTGCCGCGCAGTTCCCCGATGAGCCCGGGCCCTGACCGGGCAGCGGATTTTCCGGAACATGCGACCCCTGCAGGGTGTATGCTTTTGCTACGGGCGAATGTCAGGAGCCGATGTCAAAGCATCCGCTGGAAAATGACGAAGGAGTATCACAATGAGCATCACAATTCCCCAAACGTCAGCCGACTACGACAGGACGCGCATCATCGAACGTCCGGACGGCTTCTACTGGCAAGACAAGGCAAGCGGTGAAGAATTCGGACCCTTCGCCACGCTGATCGAAGCGGCCGCGGACATGGAAAGCGGCGCAGGGAACGGCGGGGTCGGCGAATCGCTGGAGGAAGCCGAGAGCGAGATCGGAATCGCCGACTGGATCGATCCCGAGACCGGTCAGCCGGCAGAGGAATCGATCCCCCACCTCGAGGATCATTGAGTATCGGCAGGCGCTGAAGCGCTTGTCTGCAGCGACTGATCCAGCAGGGCCTGCATCCGCCGCCAGTGAGAGCCCTCCCAGAAGACGCGATGACAGGCGTCGCAGGTCGTGAAACGCTCGTGGCTGTCGCGAACTGACGGGGGCAGCCGCTCCAGCACCGCCGCCTTGTC
>Ga0207969_100157_pt1 | contig 40969 bp, 39 predicted proteins | sample LakWasMet25_LOW6_2_FD_183869 | JGI IMG/M metagenome (GOLD analysis project Ga0207969, IMG submission 183869) | Freshwater sediment methanotrophic microbial communities from Lake Washington under simulated oxygen tension - Sediment Metagenome... | ecosystem: Environmental > Aquatic > Freshwater >...
TTTTAATCGAGCCGCCTGATATGGAAACCAGGGCCGCTATCTTAATGAAAAAAGCCGCTTTGGTTAATATTGAGCTGGCTCAGGATGTCGCTTTCTTTATCGCCAAAAGGATTCCTTCCAACGTTAGGGATCTGGAAGGCGCTTTAAGGCGAGTCATTGCTAATGCCCAGTTTACCGGCCGTGAAATCACCATAGATTTCACCAAGGAAGCGCTGCATGATTTAATTTCCTTGCAGGATAAACTCGTTAATATCGACAACATCCAGAAAACGGTTGCCGAATATTTTAAAATTCGCGTTGCCGATTTGTCATCAAAAAACAGAAAGCAATCCATTACCCGGCCCAGGCAAATGGCCATGTGCTTGGCCAGGGAACTGACATCGCACAGCTTTCCCGAAATTGGCGATGCCTTTGGCGGCCGCGACCACACCACGGTAATGAATGCCTGCAAAAGAATTGCCGAATTAAAAGAAGCCGATAGCAAGATTGCCGAAGATTATTCCAACCTGTTGAGAACCCTGTCGCATTGACCGTGAGCAACCTGTGGATAAAATGCGCTTTTGTTAACATCGTTTAGTTACCTACAATCCGTACACGTTAAACAAGCACCCTTAAACACATTATTCATAACAACCCAGCTAATTGATTATTAAGGATAAAATGCTGTTTTCAACAGCTTCCTTTTAAGCTAATAGTAATAATATAAGATATTCTTTTATGAAATTTATTATTAATAGAGAAGAACTCCTGCTTCCTTTGCAGCAAATAGTCAGCGTCATAGAAAAACGGCAAACCATGCCTATTCTGTCCAATGTCTTGATGGTTATTGAAAACGATCAGCTGACTTTAACCGGTACCGATCTGGAAATTCAGATTATCGCCAAGATTGATATAGCAGCTGCCACATCGGGTTCGATTACTGTCCCTGCGAGAAAGTTCTTGGATATTTGCAGGCTTTTGCCAAATGGCGCCGAAATTAAGTTTGAGTTGCAAGACGATATCGCCAGGGATGGTGTGTATGCCGAAAACCTGCCGGGAGCAGGTTCGGCAATCGCCAGAGATGGCGAGTATGCTGCCAGCCAGTCGGGAGGAGGCGCGGCGAAAGTAAAAATAGCCTCCAGTCGCAGCCGTTTTTCTCTCAGTTGCCTGCCGGCCGATAATTATCCTGAATTTGCCGAATCGGAATTAGAGAACCATTTATTCATTAATGCCGGTAAATTTAAAAAAGCACTGGATAAGACGATCTTCTGCATGGCTAACCAGGATGTTCGTTATTACCTGAATGGTTTATTGCTTAATGTTTCCAACAGTAAGTTGAAACTGGTTGCATCGGATGGACACCGCTTATCTATTTATGAGGATAATCTCGATCAGGCTACCGGTTTTGAAGCACGAATTATTCTACCCAGAAAAGGCGTTCTCGAACTGAGCCGCTTGCTTGACGATCCGGATGCTGATTTGAAAGTCGAGTTTTCCAGCAACAATATTAGAATTTTTATCAAGAACCTGATCTTTTCCGCGAAACTGGTCGATTCTAAATATCCTGATTTCGGCAAAGTTTTTCAGCAAGAATTTTTTAACCAAATCCATATTCAAAAGCAGCTACTAAAAGAAGCATTGACCCGTGTCGCTATCTTGTCGAATGAAAAATTCAAGGGTGTGACCTTTGACATTAAACCCGACAGTTTAAAAATCAGCACGCATAACCCGGAGCATGATGAAGCCGAGGAAGAACTGTTTATCGAATACGCCGGTGAGCCGTTAACTATTGCTTTTAATGCCCAGTATTTATTGGATGCTGTTTCAAACCTGGATTCGGAACTTGCGGTTCTGACGATTGCCAGCAACGCCAGCAGTTGTTTTATCGACGAACCCGGTGAGTGCGGGTATAAGTTTATCGTCATGCCCATGAGACTGTAATATTGCAGTTATGAGTTTGTTGAAACTGGATATTTACGGAGTTAGAAATATCCAAAAAGAATCTATCACCCCCTCTCCGGCAATAAATCTGATTGTTGGAGAAAATGCCAGTGGAAAAAGCACGCTTATTGAAGCGATTTTTATTTTAGGGCGAGCCAAATCTTTTCGTTGTTCAACTATCAAGTCGGTTATCAATTTTACGCAAAACCATCTGGTTGTTTCCGCGCAAACCGTGCAGGAAAATGGCAGTCGGCTGCATTTGGGCATACAACTGGATGGTAAAAATATTGAAATTCGCATCAATCAACAATCAAAACAAAAACGCTCGGATTTAGCCTACGCATTGCCGTTGCAGCTTATTCATCCCAAAAGCTATGAATTACTCGATGCCGGTTCCCAAATCAGGAGAGAGTTTTTAGATTGGGGCGTTTTTAATAATGATCAACACTTCTTGCCTGCATGGCGCAGATTTAAAAAAGCTTTGTCCCAACGTAATGCATTGTTAAAAACAAGACGGCTTGAGCAGCTCAATGTTTGGGATAATGAATTGGTGTATTACGGTACAATAGTGGATAGCTACCGTCAGCAATATTTAGAAAAATTCAAGCCTGTTTTTATCGAGATTGTCGGCAGATTTCTTAACCTTGATGGAATCGATTTAAGGTTAGTTTCCGGTTGGGATACTGTTAAAGAATTCAGCCGTGTCTTAATCGAAGACCAAGATAAAGACCTGCGCTATGGATTTACCCATAGCGGGCCGCATCGGGGGGATTTTCAATTATTGATCAATAACCGGTTAGCAAAAGACTTTGTTTCACGCGGGCAATTAAAGTTATTGGTCATGAGCTTGAAATTAGCGCAGGTTCAGTTGCTTGCCAACGAACAGAGTCAAACCGGCTGCATATTGATTGATGATTTCGCGGCGGAACTCGATGTTGTTAATCGCGCTAAATTATTGCGCTATTTGTCAGAGATGGCATGCCAAGTGTTTATAACGGCTACAGAAAGACAAGACTTTGGCGATTTAAGCCAAATAAAAAATTACAAATTGTTCCACGTGGAACAAGGCACCATAAAACCCGTGTAATGTTTCACGTGGAACATTCGCAACCAATAGGAAAAAAAACAATCATGAGTAACTCTGTTGATCAAGTTGTCGAAACGTCAAGCCAAACAGCCGCTATAACAACTGCCGTGCCTGAATACGACAGTACCAATATCCAAGTGTTAAAAGGGTTAGATGCGGTAAGAAAAAGACCGGGCATGTATATCGGTGATACGGATGACGGTTCCGGCTTGCATCACATGGTTTTTGAGGTGGTCGATAATTCGATTGACGAAGCCTTAGCAGGATACTGCAAAGAGGTTAGGGTGATTATTCACAATAATGGCTCAGTCTCGGTTTCCGATGATGGCCGGGGCATTCCGGTTGACATTCACAAGGAAGAGGGCAGGTCGGCGGCGGAAGTCATTATGACCGTACTGCATGCCGGCGGTAAGTTTGACGATAACGCTTATAAAGTTTCCGGCGGTCTGCATGGCGTGGGGGTATCGGTTGTAAACGCCTTGTCCGAAGAATTGAATCTTGAAGTTCGCAAAAATGGGCAACTTTACAAGCAGCAGTATCGCATGGGTAACCCGGTTGCCCCTTTGGCAGCAGCAGGGCCCGCTGAAGGCTCCGGCACTATGATTAATTTCAAGCCCAGCTCGGAAACCTTTACCGATGTCGAGTTTCACTACGACATTCTGGCAAAAAGACTCAGAGAATTGTCCTTCCTGAATTCCGGCGTGCGCATCAGTCTGGAAGACGAACGCTCCGACAGACAGGATGTATTCGAATTTGAAGGCGGCATAGGCGCTTTTGTCGAGCATCTTAATAAAAACAAAACCCCGCTGTTCCCTGAAGTCTTCCATTTTGTTGCAGAAAAAGAGGGCGTCACGGTTGAAGTGGCGATGCAGTGGAACGACTCCTATCAGGAGAATGTGTTTTGCTACACCAACAACATTCCGCAACGCGACGGCGGCAGTCATTTGGCCGGTTTCAGGGGTGCTTTGACTCGTACTATCAATCAATACATCGAATCCAGCGGCTTGGCTAAAAAAGAAAAAGTACAGACCACCGGAGACGATGCCCGAGAAGGCTTAACCGCAGTGCTGTCGGTTAAAGTGCCCGATCCGAAGTTTTCCTCGCAAACCAAAGACAAGCTGGTTTCATCGGAAGTAAAGCCTCTGGTCGAATCGACGATGAACGAGAAACTACAGGAATTCTTGCTGGAAAAACCGCAAATCGCCAAAGCCATCGTCGGCAAGATCGTCGATGCGGCCCGTGCCAGGGAAGCGGCCCGTAAAGCCCGTGAAATGACCCGTCGCAAGACCACGTTGGATATTGCCGGATTGCCGGGCAAACTGGCCGATTGCCAGGAAAAAGATCCTGCATTATCCGAATTGTTCCTGGTGGAAGGGGATTCTGCGGGCGGATCGGCCAAGCAGGGCAGGGATCGCCGCACCCAAGCCATCCTGCCGTTGAAGGGGAAAATCCTGAACGTGGAGAAAGCCCGTTTCGACAAAATGATTTCATCGGAAGAAGTCGGAACCCTGATTACCGCGCTAGGCTGCGGCATCGGCAAGGACGAATACAACCTGGCCAAGCTGCGCTACCACCGCATTATCATCATGACCGATGCGGACGTCGACGGCTCGCATATCAGGACCTTGTTGCTGACGTTCTTTTACCGTCAATTGCCCGAGATCGTCGAAAAAGGCTACATCTACATCGCCCAGCCGCCGTTGTACAAAGTTAAAAAAGGCAAGCAAGAGCATTACGTAAAAGACGACGCCCAGCTGAACGAATACCTGATCCAGCTTGCATTGGATAAAGCCCAGTTGTTTACCGATGTATCCGCACCGCCCATTCAAGGGCAGGGCTTGGAAAAACTGGCCAAACTGTTCACCGAAGTGGACGGTATCAATAACCGCTTGTCCAGGCGTTACGATGAGGTTTTCCTGGAGCAATTCGCCTATATGGATGTAATCAGCGACGAACTCAAACAGGATCAGCAAAAGCTCGCCGCTTGGTTTGCCGATATGGAGCAAAGACTGACCGATTGCGACAGTAAAGCGATATACGCCGTTGAGCTGGACTACAAAGGCAGTAATGATTTCTCCGTCGTGGTCAACAAGCGCCTGCACGCAATAACCAAAACCTTTGTCTTGCCGTCGACCTTTTTCAACGGCAAGGATTATCAAAAAATCGCGCAATATGCAGCGGATACGGCGGGCATGTTTAACGAAGGCTCATTTATGCAAATGGGCGAAAGACAGCAGCCGGTCAGCAACTTTAAACAGGCTTTCGAATGGATGATGAAGGAAATCAAAAAAGGCCAGCATATCCAGCGTTACAAAGGTTTGGGCGAAATGAACCCGGAACAGCTTTGGGAAACCACGCTGGATGCCAACAACCGGCGCTTGCTGCAAGTCAGGATCGAAGACGTGATTGCGGCCGATGAGATTTTCACCACGCTGATGGGCGATGTGGTTGAGCCGCGCCGGGATTTCATCGTTAAAAATGCGTTGGATGTGACTAATCTGGACGTGTAATTGTTTAGGGAAATGTTGATAAACATTTACGCTCATGATTCGACAAGGCTCTCCTGAGCTTGTCGAAGGATTAAATCAGCGCTTCTTTAACAAACAATCTCAAGATGACAATGGAACCAAAACCAACCAGCTTGATCAGGTATTAGCGGCTAAGTTTTTTAAATAAGGTCAAGAATAATAAAATTAAAATGAACCACGCCGCACACAATAAACTTGTCTCATTCATATGGTCTATCGCCGACGATTGCCTGCGCGATGTCTATGTCCGCGGCAAATACCGTGATGTGATTTTGCCTATGGTTGTTTTGCGCCGCCTGGATACCTTGTTGGAACCCAGCAAGAACAGAGTGCTAGAAGAACTCGCTTTCCAGAAAAACGATATGGGCCTGACCGAACTGGACGATAACGGCCTGAAAGACGCCTCCGGCTATGTGTTTTACAACACCAGCAAATGGACGCTCAACCAGCTGTTCAAAACTGCCACCAACAACCAGCAAATCCTGCTGGCCAATGTCGAAGAATATCTGAACGGCTTTAGTTCCAACGTCAAAGAGATTATCGACAAGTTCAATCTCAAAGCCCAAGTGCGCCACATGGCCGGTAAAGACGTTTTGCTGGACGTGCTGGAAAAGTTCACCTCGCCGAATATCAACCTCACCCCGCATGAAGTGGAAGACCCGGACGGCAACCGCTTGCCCGCGCTGACCAATCTGGGTATGGGCTATGTGTTTGAAGAGCTGATCCGCAAATTCAACGAAGACAATAACGAAGAGGCCGGCGAACACTTCACGCCTCGCGAAGTGATCGAGCTGATGACCCATCTCGTCTTCGATCCGGTTAAAGATAAGATACCCCCGGTCATGACCATCTACGACCCGGCCTGCGGTTCCGGCGGCATGCTGACCGAGTCGCAAAACTTCATCAAGGATGAGGAAGGCGCTATTCGTGCCACCGGCGATGTTTATCTGTACGGCAAAGAGATCAACGACGAGACCTACGCCATCTGTAAATCCGACATGATGATCAAGGGCAACAACCCGGCCAACATCCGGGTCGGCTCCACTCTGTCTACCGATGAATTTGCCGGAACCCGCTTCGACTTCATGCTTTCCAATCCGCCTTACGGCAAAAGCTGGGCCAGCGAGCAGAAATACATCAAAGACGGCGCCGACGTGATCGACCCGCGCTTTCGGGTGACGCTGAAAGATTATTGGGGAAATCCGGAAACCGTAGACGCCACCCCGCGTTCCAGCGACGGCCAGCTGTTGTTCCTGATGGAAATGGTCAGCAAGATGAAAAGCTTGGATAACAGCCCGTACGGTTCGCGCATCGCCTCGGTACATAACGGCTCCAGCCTGTTCACCGGAGATGCTGGTGGCGGCGAAAGCAACATCCGCCGCCATATTATCGAAAATGACCTGCTCGAAGCGATTATCCAGTTACCCAACAACCTGTTCTACAATACCGGCATCACCACCTATATCTGGCTGCTGTCCAATAACAAAGCGCAGCCGCGCAAGGGTAAAGTCCAGCTGATCGATGCCAGCCAGCTTTACCGTAAGCTGCGCAAAAATCTCGGCAACAAAAACTGCGAATTCGCCCACGAGCATATCAGGGAAATCGTAGACACCTATCTGGCATTGGCAACCAAGGAACGCCAAGCCGATGATGCCGGTATTGCGGCGCAAGTGTTCGACAACAGCGATTTCGGTTACTACAAAGTCAACATCGAGCGGCCCGACCGCCGCAAGGCTCAGTTTAGCGCCGAATGCATCGAAACCCTGCGATTCGACAAGTCCTTACGCGAACCGATGCAATGGATTTACAGCCAATGGGGCGAGGCGGTTTATCGACCCGGCACGTTGGACGAGAAGGAAAAAGTGATCCTCGCCTGGTGCGAAGAGAATGAGCTGAATCTGAACAGCAAAAACCGTCAAAAACTACTCAGTCCAAGCGCCTGGCAAAAACAACTGGAACTGGTGAAAGCTGCCCAGATGCTGATGGCTGTAATAGGCGAAGCCGAATATAGCGATTTCAATCGCTTCAAAGAGCAAGTGGATGAAGCCTTAAAGACACAGGGTATCAAACTGAGCGCCGGCGACAAAAATGCCATCCTCAATGCCGTCAGCTGGTATGACGAAACCGCCGAAAAAGTCATAGGACAAAAACTTAAACTCAACGGCGACAAACTCGACCAACTGCTGCACCATCTGGATTGCAGCGAGCAGAATCTGCCGGATTTCGGTTATTACCCGACCGATAAAAAAGGCGAGTATCTGACTTATGAAACCAACACTGATCTACGAGATAGCGAATCGATACCTTTAGTAGGCCATATCCACCGTTATTTCCTGGCGGAAGTCAGGCCGCATGTTGCCGAAGCCTGGATCAATCTCGACTCCGTAAAAATCGGTTATGAGATAAGTTTCAATAAATACTTCTACCGCCACAAGCCGCTGCGCAGCATGGAAGAAGTAGCTCGCGACATCATCGCCCTGGAACGGCAGGCGGAAGGCTTGATTGCCGATATTTTGGGCATTGATGTAAACCAGATATAGGTGCCGAGCATGTATGACTCCCGGAACTTAACATCATCAACGGCTAACCCAGCCGTCACGGAAGAACTCGCACCGCTGTTGACCCACATCGCCGCCGTCATCCAGCAAGCCCGCCAGCAGGTGCAGCAGGCGGTCAATAGCGCGATGGTGCAATGCTATTGGCAAATCGGCCGCTTGATTGTCGAGCATGAGCAACAGGGACAGGCCCGCGCCGCTTACGGCAAACAGCAATTGCAAGCGCTCTCGGAGCAATTGACGGCGGAATTCGGCAAGGGCTTTGATGCCAGCAACTTGCGGAATATGCGGCGTTTTTACTTAACATTCCAAATTCAAGAGACAGTGTCTCTCAAATTGAGTTGGTCGCATTACAACCTATTGTCCAGAGTCGAAAACGATAAGGCACGCGCATGGTATCAGCAGGAAGCCATTCAGCAATGTTGGAGCGTGCGAGCGCTGGAACGGCAGATCGACAAACTCTATTATGAACGATTGTTGTCCAGTCAGGACAAGGTGCCGGTTCGGGTCGAAGCTGCGCAAAAAATCGCCGAAGAAAACCGGCAGGAACAGCAATTGCGGCCTACCGATGTGTTGCGCGATCCCTATATCCTGGACTTTCTGAACCTGCCCAGCCAACAGCTTTTGGAATCCGACCTGGAGCAAGGACTGCTCGACAACCTGCAAGCGTTCTTGCTGGAACTGGGCAAAGGTTTCGCGTTTGTCGCCCGGCAACAGCGCATCCGCACCGAAGACCAGGACTTTTACATCGATCTGGTGTTTTACCATTTCAAACTGAAATGCTTTTTGCTGATCGATCTGAAACTGGGCAAACTGACGCATCAGGACGTCGGCCAGATGGATAGCTACGTGCGCATTTACGACCAACAGCAAAGGGGCGCGGACGATAACCCGACTATCGGTCTGATCCTGTGCAGCCAAAAAAGCGAAGCGGTGGTGAAATATTCGGTGTTGACCGACAGCGAACAGCTGTTTGCGGCCAAATACCTGCCTTATCTGCCGACCGAAGCCGAACTGAAACGCGAACTGGAGATGGAACGGATTAAAGTGCAGGCGCAATTGTTGAACAAAACGGATGAGGCGGATGATGATTGAGCAACTGGCGGCGATGCCGGAATATGAGGAGTATAAGGACTCCGGGGTGGAATGGCTGGGGGAGATTCCGGCGCATTGGGAATCACGAAAACTCAAATTCACTTCAGAATTAAGAGTCAGTAATGTTGATAAGCACAGCAAGAAGCTGGAATTGCCCGTTAAACTCGTGAATTATGTTGATGTATATAAAAACAACTTCATTACAGATTCAATTGATTTCATGGAAGTAACCGCTAACCGAGAGGAAACCGAGCGTTTCAAAGTCCAAATTGATGATGTATTGATAACCAAGGATTCCGAAGATTGGTTGGATATAGGTGTGCCAGCGTTAATTAAACATGAAGAGGAAAATCTATTGTGTGGTTATCACCTGGCGATAATTAGAACTAAAACTGATACTAAGGGTTATTTCATGTTTTGGGCATTGTTAGCTCAATACAACAGAATACAGCTCAGCGTAAAAGCGAACGGTGTAACGCGATATGGTATTTCACATGGGGCAATAAAGAATAACTGGTTGGCATTACCACCACTTCCAGAACAAACCACCATCGCTATCTTTCTGGATCGCAAAACCGCGCAGATTGATCAGGCCGTGGCGATCAAGGAACAACAGATCACCCTGCTCAAAGAGAGCAAACAAATCCTGATTCAAAATGCCGTCACTCGCGGCCTGAACACCGACGCTCCAATACGCGACTCAGGTATGGAATGGATTGGCGAGATACCGGCGCATTGGGTAGTGAATAGAGCGAAGTATTTGTTCAAAGAAATAGATGAGCGTTCAGTTTCAGGTGAAGAGGAGTTGCTTTCGGTATCGCATATAACGGGAGTGACGCCTCGATCTGAAAAGAACGTGACAATGTTCATGGCTGAAGACTATACGGGATCAAAAACTTGTCAGAAGGGCGATCTTGTTTTCAATATTATGTGGGCGTGGATGGGAGCATTGGGTGTCTCCGATAAACCGGGAATAGTAAGTTCGTCGTACGGTATTTTCCGCCAATTAAAGGAACATATCTTTAATCCAAAATATCTGGAATTTTTATTGAAGACGACAGGGTATATTGAGCACTACAACAAAGTTTCTACAGGCTTACATTCCTCTCGACTACGATTTTATTCGCATATGTTTTTTAATATGGAATTGGGCTACCCCTTAAAAGAAGAGCAGGATGAAATAGTCAGCTACATCGAAACCGAATCCGTAAAGATCGACCAAGCCATTTCGATCCAGCAACAGCAAATCGACAAACTGAAAGAATACAAAGTCACCCTGATCAACAGCGCCGTGACCGGCAAAATCAAGGTGCCTGAGTTTGTCGAAGGAAAGATTTCGATGTCATGACATTAGAGCGTAGTCATGAATATTTATTGTCGTTACTCAGGGAATTGGTGAAGTTATCCAATGAAAAGGAGTGGGTAGAGTTCAAGCAAAATAATTTATCGTTCCCACGCTCCGCGCTCGTCGTTATACACAAGTGCCCGCGAGACATAGTCATCTTATAAAGAGTGGAAGGTTTTCGCGTAGGGCGTGCCGTGCGCGCATTGGGAGGCTCAGAAGTCGGCAGGATTTAACTTTTGCCCAGAGGCCGTAGAACAGCTCAAGCCGTTCAACTGATTTCATGCGCGTTATAAGGCGCGCACGGCACGCCCTACGTCGGCTGTCCTGTACCACGCCGGCATGACGGCTCTTGAACCGCGTTGTGTATAACGACGAGCGCTCCGCGTGGGAATGCAGTATGAACCGCTCTGCGGTTCGGGACGCTGGAGCGTCCCTCAATGTGTTTTTTTGGATGTAAAGTAAGTTTTCATTTGACGGTCATTTGACAACGAAGCTGTTTGATCACTACAGCGCTTAAAGTTTATATTAAAAACAATTTTATCGTTCCCACGCTCCGCGTGGGAATGCAGTTTGAACCGCTCTGCGGTTCGGGACGCCGGAGCGTCCCTCACTGGGTTACCACGCGGAGCGTGGGAACCATAAGAAAGCGTGCCGCTATGTGCCTTTTTGGGCGTAAATAAGTTTTCATTTGACGGTCATTTGACAGCGGAGCTGTTTGATTAGTACAAAGTTTTAAATTTGTATTAAAAAACAATAACTTAATAATGTGTCTTCATTTGACAGTGAATACTAACAGATTGTTTTTTCGTCTATAGACGAAAAAACACAATATTAGGAACTAATATGGTTTCGCAAACCAACGAACAAGCCCTGGAAATCGCTATCGAAAAACAACTGACCGGCACCTGGCGGGAAGCGCAAAAAGCCGTTGCCGAAGGCAAGGACGTGCCGTTCAGCCAGAATCACGGTTACCAGCTCGGTTTGGCGGAGGACTTCAACGCCCGTTATGCGATCGACAGCAAACGGTTCTGGGCGTTTCTGGAACAGACCCAGCACGAAGAATTGGAAAAGCTGCAAAAACACGGCGGCGATTGGCAGCTGAAGGTGCTGGAGCGCTTCGACCGGCTGATCAAGAAATACGGCCTGCTGCATCTGCTGAAAAAAGGCCTGAGCGTCGATGACGCGAACCTGACGCTGATGTATCCGGCGCCGCTGGCCAGCAGTTCCGACAAGATCAAACAGAACTTTGACGAAAACATCTTCAGCAGTACCCGGCAATTGCGTTATTCGCTGACCAATACGCTGGAAGAAATCGATCTGGTGCTGTTCGTCAACGGTCTGCCGTTCGCCACGCTGGAGCTGAAAAATCCCTGGACCGGCCAGACCGCCCGCTATCACGGCCAGAAACAGTACCGCGACGACCGCGATATTAACCAACCTTTGCTGCAATTCGGCCGCTGCCTGGTGCATATGGCGGTGGATACCGACGAAGTTTATATGACTACCAAGCTGGAGGGCAAAAGCACGTTCTTTTTACCGTTCAATAAGGGACAGAACTTCGGCGCAGGTAATCCGACCAATCCGGGTGGTCATAAAAGCGCTTACCTGTGGGAAGAGATATTCAGTAGAGCCAGCGTTGCCAACATCATCCAGCATTTCGTTCGGCTCGACGGCAGCAGTAAAGAGCCGCTGCCCAAGCGCACGCTATTCTTTCCGCGTTATCATCAACTGGATGTCGTCCGCAGGCTGATGGAGCATGCCGCTAAAAATGGGGTAGGGCAAACCTATTTGATTCAGCATTCGGCCGGTTCGGGTAAATCCAACTCGATTACCTGGGCGGCCTATCAGCTGATTGAAACCTATCCGGACAGCCTCGATACGCCGGGCGCTACTCACTTGGAAAAGCCGTTGTTCGATTCGGTGATTATCGTCACCGACCGCCGCTTGCTGGACAAGCAGCTGCGCGAGAACATCAAGGAATTTTCCGAAGTCAAAAACATCATCGCCCCCGCATTCAAATCCTCGGAACTGAAAAGCGCCCTGGAGCAGGGCAAGAAGATTATCATCACTACCATCCAGAAATTTCCTTTCATCATCGACGGCATTGCCGACTTGAGCGACAAGCGCTTTGCGGTGATCATCGACGAGGCGCACAGTTCGCAGAGCGGTTCCGCGCACGACAATATGAACCGGGCGATGGGCAAAAGCGAGCATGTCGACGAGGAAGGTTTGGACGTCCAGGATAAAATCCTGCAAGCCATGCAATCCCGCAAGATGCGCGGCAACGCCTCTTATTTGGCCTTTACCGCTACGCCGAAAAACACCACGCTGGAGAAATTCGGCTGCAAACAGCCGGACGGCAGCTTCGAGCCGTTCCATTTGTATTCGATGAAACAGGCTATCGAGGAAGGTTTCATCCTCGACGTGCTGGCCAATTACACTACCTATAAGAGCTATTACGAGATTCAAAAATCGATTGCCGAGAATCCGCTGTTCGACAGCGGCAAAGCCCAGAAAAAACTGCGCGCTTATGTGGAACGGCATCAACAGACCATCAATATCAAGGCGGAGATCATCCTCGATCATTTTATTCCGCAGGTGGTCAACAGCAAAAAGCTCAAGGGCAAAGCCAAGGGCATGGTGATCACCCAGAACATCGAAACCGCGATCCGTTATTATCTAGCCATAAGTCGTTTGCTGGATGAACGCGGCAAGCCGTTCAAAGCGCTTATTGCGTTTTCAGGGGCCAAAGAGGTCGACGGCATCGAGTACAGCGAAGCCCAGATAAACGGCTTTGCCGAAAACGATACCCGCGACTATTTCAACCAAGACGAGTACCGCTTGCTGATCGTGGCGAACAAATACCTGACCGGGTTCGATCAGCCCAAGCTCTGCGCGATGTACGTCGATAAAAAGCTGCAATGGGTGCTGGCGGTGCAGGCGCTGTCGCGTTTGAACCGCGCCGCGCCGAAGTGGGGCAAGAAGACCGAAGACTTGTTCATTCTCGATTTCTTCAATTCGGTGGACGATATTAAAACGGCTTTCGATCCTTTTTATACCGCGACCCGTTTATCTGAAGCCACGGATATTAACGTACTGCACGAATTGAAAGACGCGCTGGACGATGTGGGCGTTTATGAATGGCACGAGGTGGAGCAGTTCGTCAAACTGTACTTTAACAATGCCGATGCCCAGCAACTGAGCCCGATTATCGACACGGCGGCAGACCGTTTCAATAACGATTTGGAGCTGGAGGACAACGACAAAGTCGATTTCAAAATCAAGGCCAAGCAGTTCGTCAAAATCTACGGCCAAATGGCTTCGATCATGCCGTATGAAATTGCCGTCTGGGAAAAGCTGTTTTGGTTCCTGAAATTCCTGATTCCCAAGCTGATCGTTAAAGATCCGGATGCGGATCAGATCGACGAATTGCTGAATTCGGTCGATTTGTCCTCATACGGCCTGGAGCGCGTCAAACTCAATCACAGTATCGGTTTGGATGATAGCGAAACCGAACTGGAACCGCAAAATCCTAATCCACGCGGAGCCCATGGCGGCGGCGACGAACATGATCCGCTGGATGAGATTATCCGCAGTTTTAATGAACGCTGGTTCCAGGGTTGGGGGGCAACGCCCGAAGAGCAGCGCATTAAGTTCATCAACATTGCCGACGGCATCAAGGCCCATCCGGATTTTGAAGAAAAGTACCAAAACAATCCGGATGTGCATAACCGGAATTTGGCGTTTGAGAAGATATTCGAAGAAGTGATGCTGAAAAACCGGCGCAATGAACTGGATCTGTATAAGTTGTTAGCCAACGATGCCGCCTTTAAAGCGGCCATGCAGCAGAGTTTAAGGCAAATGGTGGGGTTTTAATGCGGTTCGTTCTGAATTAACAGTGGATAATTATTCGCTGGCTTTAGCGGAGGCGGGGATGTGTTTTTCCAGTTGATCATTAAGTGCAACAGGCAAATCATGCTAGTCTGCCGGATGCCCTAAAGATACAATAAAGCAAATACAATGCGAGCCTGGATAGCTACTCTGCATAACAATAAAAATTGTAACTATTCAGCGTATGCCCAATAAAACACGGATTCGCTCGTTCCCAAGCTCCAGCTTCCCGAGTCGCGAAGCTGGAGCTTCGCTAAATGGGTTCCCAAGCAGGAGAGGCTGTGAAAATATTATCCAAATTAGGCTAAAAATATTTTTACCACGAAGACACGAAGAACACGAAGTTTTCAATATATTGAATTAAAACGATTGTTTTTCTTCGTGTCCTTCGTGTCTTCGTGGTGAATTCTTTAATTTTTTCTAAAAACGAATACTTTCACAGCCTCAGGAGCTTGGGAACCAGCGCAAAATTATTGAGATCTGACATGTCGAATGAACAGAGTGAGTGAAAAACCACGTCAGTTTTACCGATTCTAAAATCTAACGACATTTTAATAACCAGGCCGACTTATGGTTTGCCCGGTTGATTGATGCATCCATTCTTGAATACTCGTATTTTAATTTCGCTGTTCTATCGCCAACGACCATGGCCTGGTTTTTGTGGGCAGCACCTTTCCCCCTCCGTCCAGTTTGATATGAGCTAAAGTGACCGCATCCAGGACATTGCCGCCTATTACATCAAGCTCTCCAGGCCGTTGTGCAACCACTAAATCACAGTGGTAAGCCCCGCGTCTTAGATCGTTATAATTGTGAATTGACTGGATAAAAGCTTCACCCCGCGGCGTACAAATAATATCTCCTGGCTTAGGGGCATAAGTTTTGATGTCATGGCTTACAAACCTGTCTTCGGAACCGGCCGACATCACATGCTCAATATAATCCCAATGCAAAACGGTAGAAGGCAAATCGCTTTCAGGCACCCCTGCACTTCGAGCCAGCCAGACAATAAAAGCGCCCGACCAGGGTCTAATTTCCCCTTCATGCCCGATTATCGGTAGATCTGTCACAGCATACCAATACATGAAGACCCGGCTGAAAAAAGGCGGTAGAGTTTCATGACCATGGCTTGCTTCGCTTGGATAAGTGAGTGAAAGCGGCTCAATATCGTAATTGACTTCGGGACGGCCGAACAACTCCCATTCCTGGCGGGCAAGATACAGCATCCGATCTCTAGCCTTAGGAATAGCAAACGATGGGCTGACAGTGTCATCGGTGGTAATGGCGGGCATTTCTCCTTGTTTTAGCGCAGCACAGCCATTAACAAGTAAAACAATACTGAGTAGAAAATAAGGCATGGCAATCGACTCCTCTAACGATTCAATGGTTTTCTGTTTGCCATCACTTTCAAATAGTCGACAATATCGGCGATGAGTTCCCCGACTACCGACCTCCTTGAGGATGACGCTAATGGGGATGATAGTCTGGTATCCGTCCGATGCTGTAAATTTAATCGCGTCGCGGTCTTTCCAATCTGTATTGGAAACGGCGTCCAATGTTGGACTGCTCAAATGCTCCAATTAATGCTAGTGTTGTAAGAGCAATTTATGTCCAAGAGCAGCCGTTCGAAAATTAACCTCGAAGGTTAGAAATTGGCCGATAGAGTCAGTTCAACATTGCCAAAAGACAGCAGTCATTTTTTACAGTAAAGGCGACATCTTAGAAATACACTTAGATACAACAAAATGTACATCCGAGTGTTTACAGTTTAGCTGGATTCGACTAATGTAGATTAGCGCATCCACTAAAAGGGGGTCCAATGCATACCACCAAAATTTTCAAAAACGGCAATTCACAAGCAGTACGTATACCGGCAGATCTGGCTTATGATCGCATGGACATTGACCTGGAGATTGAGCGGGAAGGAGATGAAATCAGGATTCGTCCCGCTCGCCAATCGCTAGCCGGGGTACTAGCCAAGTTCGCCAAGTTTCCTTCCGATTTTATGGCAGAAGGCCGGGGCGAGCAGGAACAATCCGAAAGAGACGCCTTGTAATGCCACGCTACATGCTCGACACCAACATGTGCATTTACCTGATGAAGAATCAACCGGAAGAGGTTGCCCGGCGTTTTGCACAGTGTTATGTCGGCGATGTAGTGATGTCTGCGATTACCTTCGCCGAATTGGAATACGGCGTTGCCATGTCGGCAGATACTGAGCGGGAACGCGCCAACCTCGCAAGTCTTGTTGAAGATATTCAGGTTGTATCGTTCGATGCTGCGGCAAGCGTTGCCTACGGCCCAATCAGGATGGCAACGCGCGATAGCAAAAAAGACCACCTCGACAAATTGATTGCGGCTCATGCCGCATCGCTTAATATAACCATCGTGACGAACAACGAGAAGGACTTTGCCAAGTATCCTGGTGTGGTTATCGAAAATTGGCTAACGCCTTCAGCATAAGCCAACTATATTCTGTAAGAATTGAGGTTCTGTGTTGAAATGTTCTATACAACAATATATTCTCAAGTTGCATACAGAGGACTATAGCCATGCCAAATGTACAAACCAAAGAAGCGGCTTCCGTTTCCATCAACATCCGCGCTAAGGCCAGACAGCGCGATCTTATAGATCAAGCCGCAAATCGCCTAGGCCGAAGCCGCTCGGAATTTATGCTTGAGGCTGCTTGTCGCGAAGCGGAAGACGTGCTGCTAGACCAAGCATTCTTCACGGTCGATGAAGGCGCCTTTGCTAAATTTCAGGCACTGCTCGACCAGCCATTACCGCCGACAGACAAGCTACGCCGTTTGCTCAAGACCAAAGCGCCTTGGGAGAAATGAGCGCGCTTGATTTAACCCCGCCCGCGCCGATCACGGCTGATCATGAGTTGGCCGATTTTGATAGCGGCGAACCATCCCTGAACGAATGGCTCAAAAAGCGCGCCTTTAAGAATCATGCCTCCGGGGCTTCCCGCTGCTTCGTGTTGTGTATCGGTGTAGATGTTATAGGTTACTACAGCCTATCGGCCGGAGCGATCAGCCACGAGGCTGCACCCAAGACGATGCGGCGCAACATGCCCAACCCGTTGCCGGTCTTGCTGCTGGGTCGGCTCGCCGTCGATAAGCGCTACCACAATCAGGGAATCGGGCAGGCGCTGCTGCGCGATGCGATGCTACGGGCAGTCAACGTCGCCGGTGATGCCGGAGTGTTTGCCCTATTGGTTCATGCGCTTTTCGATCAAGCCAAGCAGTTCTACCTTTCACGCGGTTTCGTGGAATCGCCTTTGCAGCCGATGACTCTGTTTATGACTATAGAAACAATTCGGTTAATTTTGGCTGAACCGGGTTGATAGCAAAGTAAATGTTGAGTTCGTGCTGAACCATGACATTATTGAGTTGATTCGTAAAAAAAGTAATGTTGTCTTTGCTGGTATATTAAGCCATATGGATTTAAATAAAGGGTTCATCAAAAAAATTATTATAGGCGGCGATAGACGGAGAATACATGACTACAGATCAAGAAATTAAATCACTTTCTGATTTTATGGTTCGGGTGCAATGCTTGTTGCCTAACGAAACTGAGCAAAAAGTATTTTTTTATCGTGGACATGCAGACGGGGACTACCAACTTCAACCTACCGTTTACCGTAAGGATAGTCAGGGCAAAAGTTATCGGGCAGCTGAGTATCATCTTTACCAGGAAATGCTACGCCATGATCCGTCTGCTTTTGCTGAGGATAAGACGCTTTTCGAAAAGTTGGTGCGAATGCAGCATCATGGATTGCCTACGCGGCTGCTCGATCTTACTCATAACCCGCTTGTAGCTTTATTTTTTGCCTGCGATGGAATCCCTAACAAAAACGGGAAGGTGTTGTTCTTTTGCGGCGAAAAGTCAGAAATCCGCTTCCCAACGGCTATTCCAGAAACTTCTCTAGCAGGACTCGAACATAACTTGAATCTGCTTCGCCTTGGCAATATTACTACTGATCACCTCAGTAACTATTTTAAGGGTGAAATGGGTTTTGTCAGTGACCATGCGGAGTTTAATAATGCATTTCAAGAGCTTTTGTCTGATTGTGTTAATCATATAAATACCAACACACAGCATTCCGATTTATTACAGATAGCAGACTTCCTGCAACTTATGGAGGAAAAAACTATTCCTGAGTTTTTAAAGCATTGGGATGAGTGCTTCATAAGTAAACAACAGGAATCACAAAATCCAGAGCAGGAGCTCATGGCGAAGAAAGCACACCTATTTTTATGGCAATTTTCCAAACGGTTTGAAGACTTAAAAAAAGACTGCGTTACGAATTTATGTGAAGTGATGCAAATAAAGTACAGTTGTATTTCGAAGCATTTACATAGTTTTTTACGAGAGTTTACTTATTTCTATTTTGTTTATCCGCCAATTAACAACGAGCGCATTCGCCGCCAGCAAGGTGCTTTTCTGGTTTGTCCGCCAGGGAAAACTGATTTCTGGAATATAGAGCATTTTAATCAACCCAAAAGCATCAGTATCAAGCTCGAAGTAAAGGGAACGCTATTACAAGAACTCACCAATATTGGTATCACCCGGAGTTACCTATTTCCTGAACTGGAGGAGCAGGCTAAGGCAATCAAATTGCGTTATCCACCAACCTAACTGTAGGTTACAGACGATAACAATTGTTTCGAAAATATAGAATCTGGACTTAGCAAAATTTTCAAAAAAATCTGGTTATTTTTAGAGTTAAAACTCAGTCATTTCGCGATTGATGCGCCTCTAATTTGATTAAAACATCCGGTTGTTTCTAGGAACATAGGATGTGCCGACGATAGGAGGCGCATCGCCAAGGATCGTGATGAACACTTTGGGTGATTTAGCCGCAAATTGAGTCATTATCATTTTTTAATGCGTTGAAAAATAAGTGTCGCAATTTTCTATGAGAATAGATACACAGCGTGTATCCGTTATGCTAGGATCAACAACTTAATATCATCAAAGAGATTGCCATGCCCAACAAACAAGCAATAACCGACACGCAAACCCATGCGGTCAATTTACGTGTGCGTAGCGATATCCGTTCGTTGATTGATAGAGCGGCAAAGGCTCAGGGTAAGACGCGTTCCGATTTTATGATTGATGCCGCGCGCCGCGCTGCGGAAGAATCCTTGCTCGATCAAACGCTAGTGCGGGTAGACCCAAAAACTTATGACTACTTCCTTGAGGTTCTTGACCAGCCTCCTACTGGGGAAGGATTTGAACGATTAATGTCTGCCGCAAAACCTTGGCAGGATTAATGCTCACCGCTCCTGTTCCGCTAACGGCGGAACATCGGCTTGATGACTTTGCCTGCGGAGTCGACAGCCTTGATGAATGGCTCAAGCGGCGCGCATGTCCTAACCAGATTAGCGGAGCGTCACGCACCTATGTTGTCGCCGAAGGTGACAAGGTGGTCGGTTATTACTGTCTTGCCTCCGGCGCGTTGGCATTGAACGATGCGCCTGCCTCGGTTCGCCGTAATATGCCCGATCCCGTGCCTATAGCCATTTTAGGTCGTCTTGCTATCGATAAATCCTGGCAAGGCCGAGGACTGGGAGCCGCCCTGTTGCAAGACGCTGTGCTGCGCACAATACACGCGAGCGACATTCTTGGCATACGGGGCCTTCTGGTTCATGCGCTTTCAGGTGAGGCAAAAGCTTTCTACGAATATCATGGCTTTGTTGTATCGCCGAGCCAGCCGATGACTTTGATTTTGTCACTCAAGAAAAACGTTTCCGAACATGACAACAATGATGCAGGACATTGAGAACACTGAAACCATAAAACTCCCAGCCAGCGGTCAATAGCGCGTTGGTGCAATGCTACTGGCAATCGGCCGCCTGATCGTCGAACCTGAGCAATAGGGACAGGCTTGCGCCGCAAACTTAATTGAAAGAATTAAAATGCTTTATGTCACGGAATCCTATCGCTTCGAAGAAATCATAAAAAAATCGCGATTCATCGGCGTCATTTATCCCTGCGCCAGCGAACAAGACGTTTGGCGGCAATTAAAAACATTACAGGCCGAACATCCGCACGCGAATCATATTGCCTTTGCCTACCGTATCAAAACCGATGCAGGCATTATTTACCGGTTTCACGATGCAGGCGAGCCGACAGGCACGGCGGGAAAGCCGATTTTTCAATACATTGAAGGCAAAAACCTGATTAATGCGCTGATTGCCGTGATCCGCTATTTCGGCGGCGTCAAGCTGGGGGCAGGCGGACTGACCAGAGCTTACGGCCAAATGGCGAAACAGGTGATCGATGTAGCGGCATTGCAGCCTTACATAGAAATGACAACGCTCCGTTTCACGCTGGATTATGAAAAATTTCAAGCTTTCGAATATGCGTTGAAAAAAGCGGATGGGCGAATTATCGAGCAAGCATTTGCCGGACAAATTCATCTAAGCGTTATGCTGCCTGTCGATAAGCAAAGGGAGTTGGCTAGCCAGTTCGCGCCTGTATAACTTTGCGCAAGAATGGCCTTGCAGGCTTTTTACTAGGCTGGCGAATGCGGCTAAAGATACAATAAAGCGGATACCTGCGAACTTGGATCTCAACGACCTTTCAATAAAATAATTATGCTGAACTTCCCTCAAATCGATCCCATTGCTGTAAGTTCAGGCCCGATAAAGAGCCACCGGCACGGCCTGATGTACCCGACCGGATTTGCCGCGCCTATTTTCTATAGATGAAAGGCCAAACTATCTCGCTCTGCGGCCTGGGCGGACTTGAATGACCATCGACTACTCCACCCTTGAAGCTTTACGCACTCACCATCCGGCGTGGCGTCTTTTACGTTCTGACCATGCGCCGTTAGTCGCAAGCTTTTTGCACCGGGTGTTTGTCGCGCCCAATATGCGGGTGATCGCGGCGGCCGATCTGGCTGAAGCGCTGGAAGACGAGCTTTACGCCTTACGGGACAGCTTGGGAGCGGAAGCTTTCCCCAAATCCGGGCTGGATTACCTGAACGACTGGGCCAGCCCCGAAAAAGGCTGGCTACGCAAGTTCTATCGTCAGGGTTCCGATGAACCCCAGTTCGATTTAACCCCGTCAACCGAAAAGGCAATCGCCTGGCTCGGTACTTTGGCCGAACGCAGTTTCGTCGGCACCGAATCGCGTCTGTTGACCTTGTTTGAGTTGCTCAAGCAGATGAACGAGGGTAGCGAAGCCGACCCGGCCAAACGCATCGCCGAGCTGCACAAGCGGCGCGACGACATCGATGCCGAGATAGCGCGAGTGTTAGCCGGCGATGTGCCGATGCTGGACGATACCGCATTGAAAGACCGGTTCCAGCAATTCATGCAACTGGCGCGGGAACTGCTGACCGATTTTCGCGAGGTGGAACATAATTTTCGCCTGCTGGATCGACGGGTGCGCGAGCGTATCGCCTTGTGGGAAGGCTCCAAAGGCGCGCTGCTGGAAGAGATTATGGGCGAGAGGGATGCGATTGCCGATTCCGATCAAGGTAAAAGTTTTCGCGCGTTCTGGGATTTCTTGATGTCCAGCCGCCGCCAGGAAGAACTTTCCGAACTGCTCGCGCGAGTGTTGGCGCTATCGCCGATCGAGGAGCTGAAACCCGATGCGCGCACCCGGCGCGTGCATTACGACTGGCTGGAGGCGGGCGAGCATACTCAACGCACGGTAGCGCAACTTTCACAGCAACTAAGACGCTTTCTCGATGATAAGGCCTGGCTGGAAAACCGCCGTATCATGGATATTCTGCACGGCATCGAAACCAAGGCATTGGCCTTGCGCGATACGCCGCCCGCCGGGGAGGTTATGACGGTTGCGGACAGCGCCGCCGATGTGGAACTACCGCTGGAACGCCCGCTATACTCGCCAACTATTAAGCCCGTGATCGCCAATATTGATTTGGAAACCGGCGATGCCGATGTAGACATCGACGCGCTTTATTCGCAAGTCGTCATCGACAAGGCGCAACTGGCTCGCCACATTCGCCATGCCTTGCAGGAACAATCTCAAGTCACCCTGCGCGACTTGACCGAGAGACAGCCATTGCGGCAGGGACTGGCGGAATTGGTGGCCTACCTGCAATTGGGCGGCGAGATGTTCAAGACGGTGGTCGACGAAGAGGCAGAGGAGTCGATTACCTGGCAAAGCCAAGGCGCGAACGGCGCAGTCTCCTGCAAACGCGCCCGTCTGCCCCGTGTAATCTTTGTGAGGTAATAATGGATCAACAACAAATTCCGCTGGACAGCGGCACAGGCTTATCCACGCTGGCGATTGCCCTGCTCAAAGGCGTTATCTACCGCGAGGGTGATGAACGCCTTTGGGCGGCGCTGCTCAATCTGCAAGCCAGGGTGCGCGACTACATGGCGGTGATCGGATTGGAGCTGGTGTTGGACGAGGCCGAAGGCTACGCCTTCTTGCGCTCCAAAGCGGACGACGAAACCGAAACCGATAAACTCCCCCGCCTGGTCGCGCGCCGCCCATTGTCGTTTCCGGTGAGCTTATTGCTGGCCTTGCTGCGCAAGAAACTTGCCGAATTCGATGCCGGCGGAGGCGATACGCGATTGGTATTGTCGCGCGACGAAATCGTCGACCTGATTAGGGTGTTTTTACCGGACAGCAGCAATGAAGCCCGGTTAATCGATCAAATCGAGACCCATATTAACAAGGTCGTCGAGCTTGGCTTCCTGCGCAAATTGAAAGCGGCGGGCGGCCCGGCCGGTTTTGAAGTAAGGCGCATTCTAAAAGCCTTTATCGATGCGCAATGGCTTGCGGATTTCGATGCCCGGCTGGCGACGTATCAAAATCAACTGGCAGGCAAGGACAGCATGGAAGGAGAAACTTTATGAACGAGCCGTACACGCTCGAATTGGACTTTGTGGCCGACGATGCGCTGTCCGGTTTCCGCTTAAAACGTTTAGAGGTGTTTAACTGGGGAACCTTCGACGGCCGTATCTGGGCTTTGCAACTCGACGGCAAAAACGGCCTGCTGACCGGCGACATCGGTTCGGGCAAATCGACCTTGGTGGACGCCGTGACGACTTTGCTGGTACCGGCTAATCGCGTTGCCTATAACAAGGCCGCCGGAGCCGACATCAAGGAGCGATCCTTGCGCTCCTACGTGCTGGGCCATTATAAGTCCGAACGCAACGAGGTAACCGGTACCGCCAAACCCGTGGCTTTACGCGACCCTAACAATTATTCCGTGATCCTTGGCGTGTTTCATAACGCCGGTTACGACCAAACCGTCACGCTGGCCCAAGTATTCTGGCTGAAAGACGCCCAAGGCCAACCGGCGCGTTTCTTTGTCGGCGCCGAGCGCGAGCTGTCCATCGCCAACGACTTTTCCCGCTTCGGCACCGACATTTCGCAGCTGCGTAAAAAATTGCGCGGCTTGGGCGCGGAAATCGAAGACAGTTTTCCGAAGTACAGCGCTTGGTTCAGGCGGCGCTTCGGCATCGACAATGAACAGGCATTGGAACTGTTCCACCAAACCGTGTCGATGAAATCGGTCGGCAATCTGACTGATTTCGTGCGCAGCCACATGTTGGAGCCTTTCGAGGCGGATGCCCGGATCGCGGCACTGATCGAGCACTTTGTCGATCTCAATCGCGCTCACGAAGCGGTGTTAAAGGCCAAGCGGCAAGTGGAGATGTTGACGCCGTTGATTGCCGATTGCGAACGGCATACCGCTCTGGGTAAAGAAATCGACCAATTAAGACAGTGCCGGGATGCATTGCGCGGTTATTTTGCCGGCTTGAAGTTGGCGTTGCTCGATAAGCGGATTGCGGGCTTGCAAGATGACTGGGAAAAGCAGGATGCCCAAGTCAAGCGCTTGGAAAATCGCCGCGACGGCTTGCGCATCCAGGTTGACCAACTGAAATCCGCCGTGGCCGAAAACGGCGGCGACAGGCTAGAGTGGCTGAGCGCCGAGATCAAGCAGAAGGAGCAAATCCGGGATCGGCGTAAACAAAAATCGGAGCGTTATGCCGAACTTGTTCAGCAAGTGGATGAACATCCCGCCGAAAATGAACCGGCATTCCTGGCCCAGCGCAAACAATGGTCAGAGCGGGTTTTAGAACTCAAGGAAAACGCCGCCGTGCTGGAAAACCGGGAGCGCGAGCACGATTTTGCGTTTCGGAGCGGCAACGAGCAGCACCAAGCATTGGCCGCTGAAATCGCCGGGCTGAAAACGCGGCGCAGTAATATCGATGAACCCCAGGTCAGGATACGCGCGGCGCTGTGCGAAGTGCTGGGGCTGTCTGAAGATGACATGCCGTTTGCCGGAGAGCTGCTGCAAGTCCACGAACAGGAGCGCGATTGGGAAGGGGCGGCCGAACGCTTAATGCGCGGCTTCGGCTTATCGCTGCTGGTGCCGGACGCCCACTATGCGGCAGTAGCCGCCTGGGTGGATCGCAGCCAGCTGAAAGGGCGCTTGGTGTATTTCCACGTGCGCCCGCTCAGGCGCGGCGATTTGCCCGATCTGCACCGCGATTCGCTGGTGCGTAAATTATCCATCAAACCCGATTCGCCATTCTACGATTGGCTGGAGCGGGAATTGGCGCATCGTTTCGACGTGGCTTGTTGCGTAACCCAGGAGCAATTCCGCCGGGAAACCCGCGCCGTCACCCTGGCAGGCCAAATCAAGGACCCGACCGGACGCCACGAAAAGGATGACCGCCACCGCCTAGACGATCGCGGTCGTTATGTTTTGGGCTGGACTAATACCGCCAAGATCGCCACCTTGGAAGAAAAGTTGCGCCAGCTGGAAACCCGGCTGGCGGAAATTGCCGGTCTTATCGGCAAGGTTCAATTCGAACGGGAAGCATTGACCAACCGTATTAACACGCTAATTCGCCTGGAAGAATTCGCCAGTTTCGAGGACTTGGACTGGCCGTCCACGGCTAGCGAAATTGCCGCGTTGAGCGAAGAACTCAGGCGGCTTGAGTCGGCATCGGACATATTGAAGCAACTCACCGAGCGGCTGAAAGAAGTCGGCAAGGAACTCGATGCCGCCGATGCCGAATTGGAAGCGGCAAAAGACAAGCGTTCCAAGACCGAACAGAAAAACAATGACGCGGCTGGCCTGAGGGAGCAGACCTTGCTACAGATAGAAAGCCATATTTCCGTTCCGGCGCTGGATGAAAAATTGGCGGGGATCCGCGCCGAGGCGTTGGGCGAGCATCAACTGACGGTCGAGTCCTGCGACAACCGCGAACAGGATGTGCGCAAATGGCTGCAAGAGCGCATAGACGCCGAGGACGGCAAACTTAAGCGGCTGCGCGATAAGATCATCCAGGCCATGATGACCTTTAAAGAACAATACAAACTGGAGACCGCCGAGTTCGACGCCAACATCGAAGCGGCTTTCGAGTATAAAAACCTGCTTGATCGGCTGGGGCGCGACGACCTGCCGCGTTTCGAAGCCCAATTCAAGGAGCTGCTCAATGTTAATACCATCAACGAAATCGCCAACTTCAACGCGCAGTTGGCTCGCGAGCGCGAAACCATCAGGGAACGGATCGACCGCATCAACGACTCTCTAACCCAGATCGACTACAACCAGGGGCGTTACATCGTGCTGGTTTCTCAAGCCAATCCCGACGCCGACATTCGCGACTTCCAAAGCGATCTGAGAGCCTGCACCGAAGGTTCGTTGACCGGTTCCGAAGACGCGCAATATTCGGAAGCCAAATTCCTGCAAGTGAAAACCATCATCGACCGTTTTCGGGGCCGGGAAGGACTTTCCGACCAGGATAAGCGCTGGACGGCAAAGGTCACCGACGTCCGCAACTGGTTCGTATTTGCGGCAAGCGAGCGCTGGCGCGCCGACGACAGCGAGCACGAGCATTATTCCGATTCCGGCGGCAAATCCGGCGGGCAAAAAGAGAAACTGGCTTACACCATATTGGCAGCGAGTCTGGCCTATCAGTTCGGTTTGGAATGGGGCGCTTTGCGCTCGCGCTCATTCCGCTTCGTCGTTATCGACGAAGCGTTCGGCCGCGGTTCCGACGAGTCGGCGCAATACGGCTTGCGCTTGTTTGAGAAACTCAACCTGCAATTGCTGATAGTCACCCCGTTGCAAAAAATCCATATCATCGAACCCTTCGTCTCGAGCGTCGGCTTTGTCTACAACGAGCAAGGGCGGGCATCCCAGCTTCGCAACCTGTCCATCGAGGAATACCGGGAGGAAAACGCGCGCAGGCAAAATGCCGGTGAAAGCGTATGAACTGGACTCGCCCCGCCGATCTACGCGCCCAGGTGCAAAAATTATGGGACCGGGGCGAGCTGCTGGCGCAGTTGGTCAATGCCGATAGCGGTTTTCCCAAGCGCCTGACCCTGAAAGGCCCGGCCTCGTCCGAGATTGCCGGCAACTATGAGGCCGTGCGCGGCTGGGCAAAAGACATTATGGCTGTCCCTCATTGCCGAATCGGGATGCGCTCGTTTGTTCACCGTGTCGTCGGTTCCAATTCGATTCCCAGCGAAGCGTGGATCGATAGCCTCGACGATGCGCTAGCAATGCTCGGCAAGCGCAACGAGGCCGCCCGATTTAGCGCCTTGCTCGACCTGACCCGGCAACGCCAACCCGTGCTGCTGAGCTGGCTGGCCAAACGGCCGCTAAAAGCGCTGGAGCTGGCCGGTCATTGGTCTTTGCTGCTGGACATCGTTGACTGGATGCAAGCCCATCCCCGTCCGGGCATTTACTTGCGGCAGGTGGATATTCCGGGAGTGCACAGCAAGTTTATCGAGGCAAATCGTGGGCTGCTGACCGAGCTATTCGATATAAGCTTGCCGCAAGACGCTATAGAAACAAAGGCAAACGGCGTAAGCCAATTTGCCGCGCGCTACGGCTTTCGGGACAAACCGGCGCGGATACGGTTTCGAGTGTTGGACCCGTCCAAATCGCCGCTGCCGGGTGAAGACATTACCCTGGACAGCCATAGTTTTGCCAAACTCCCGGCGCTTGCCCGCCGAGTCTTCATTACCGAGAACGAAACCAATTTTTTGGCTTTTCCCGCGCTAGCCGACAGTCTGGTTATCTTTGGCTCGGGTTACGGTTGGGATAGCTTGGCCCAGGTTCGCTGGCTGTCGGATTGCCTTATATATTACTGGGGCGACATCGATACTCATGGTTTTGCCATCCTGAATCAGCTGCGCAACCGATTCGGTCACGTCGAGTCGTTTATGATGGATCGCGACACCTTGATGGCCCATCAGTCTTTGTGGGGGAATGAAAAGGATCAAGCGCTGCACGACTTGCCGCTACTGACCGCAGACGAGCGAGGCTTGTTCGACGATCTGCGGGACAATCGAATCCGTAAAAATCTGCGTCTGGAGCAGGAATTTATCGGGTTTGGTTGGATTGAACGTGCATTGGCGCGGCTTGTGGGAAAAGGCTAAAAGTTGAGTAGGGCGGGTTAGCGTAGTTGCGTAGGTCGGGTTAGCGTAGCGTAACCCGACATTTTTCGTGGTATGTGTCGGGTTACAGCTAGCGCCTAACCCGACCTACCGGGCTGTGTTGTAATGTTCTATACAACAATGTATTCTCAGCCTATATACAGAGGAGTATAGCCATGCCGAATGCACAAACCAAAGAAGCTACTTCCGTTTCCATCAACATCCGCGCCAAGGCCAAACAGCGCGATCTGATCGACCAAGCTGCAAGTCGCCTAGGCCGTAGCCGCTCGGATTTCATGCTTGAGGCCGCCTGTCGTGAAGCGGAAGATGTGCTGCTCGACCAAGCATTCTTTACCGTCGATGAAGGCACCTTTGCTAAATTTCAGGCACTGCTCGACCAGCCATTGCCGCCGACTGACAAGCTACGCCGTTTGCTCAAGACCAAAGCGCCCTGGGAGAAATGAGCGCGCTTGATTTAACCCCGCCCGCGCCGATCACCGCTGATCATGAGTTGGCGAGTTTCGACAGCGGCGAACCATCCCTGAACGAATGGCTCAAAAAGCGCGCGTTTAAGAATCATGCCTCCGGCGCTTCCCGCTGCTTCGTGTTGTGCGCCGGTGCAGATGTTATCGGTTACTACAGCCTGTCGGCCGGAGCGATCAGCCACGAGGCCGCACCCAAGACGATGCGACGCAACATGCCCAACCCGTTGCCGGTCCTGCTGCTGGGTCGGCTCGCCGTCGATAATCGCTACCACAATCAGGGAATAGGGCAGGCATTGTTACGCGATGCGATGCTGCGGGCAGTCAACGTTGCCGGTGATGCCGGAGTGTTTGCCTTATTGGTTCATGCGCTTTCCGACCAAGCCAAGCAGTTCTATCTATCGCGCGGTTTCGTGGAATCGCCTTTGCAGCCGATGACTTTGTTTATGACGATAGAAACAATTCGATTAATTTTGGACGAGACTGATTGATAGCAAAGTAAATGTCGTGTTCGTGGTGAACTCCGGCATATTCATAAAGTGTAATTTTGAAACGTTTATCATGTATAAATTGCATGTTATCCAGTTTAGAAGATATGGCTTTTTACGGGAATCTTTGTCAGCTGACATTATCTGTTGTTAAGATAGATAAAAAATTTGCTATAGGGCCATAAGCGCCCACCTAGCAATTTTTAAGTTCCTGAATAACTAAAAAGAAAAAGGAGTTGATGTGAGCAAGAATTATCCTAAAGGTTCTGAATGGCGGCGTTGGGATTTACAAGTGCAGACCATTCTGGATGATGGCTATGATGAACTCAAAAATTATGCTGAAGGCTTGAAAGTCTCACATCCAGTCGAATGGAGTGCATTTGTTGATGCTGTAGGCTCAGAAGAGGATGTCTTTAAATTTGATTCTAAAGAGTATTTTTATACAGTTTCCACTGACGATGAAAAGACAAGAGCAAAGAACTATGCCAAAACATTCGTATCGTTTTTAGAGGCCTTCCATAAAGATGAGGTATGCATTGGTATCACTGATCACAATTATGATCACTCACATCTATTGGATGCACTTTTAAATGCCACAAAAAATAGTTCGGTTAGCCTCATTGGAGGCGTTGAGATAAATGTACAAGGAGTACATATTTTGGCATTTTTCGGTGATGTAATTTATGGAAAAAGTAGTTTTTCTGACGGAATTACAACGTTTCTTTCGAAAATTGATGTAGATAACAAAGAAACAAATGGTACCTTGACCGTATCTAATAAATCCTATACCGAAGTATTAAGCATAATTAAGGAAAATGACGGAATTTCGATTTATCCTCACTGCAATAGTAGTAATGGGCTTTTCCAGGAAAGAGGCAAGACAGATAGGACACACTTGGCAGATCAATTTAACTACCAAGAATTCAATATACTTCAAGGAAAAAATAAAACGGGTGGTGAATCCCTATTAAAATACATAGCTAGTAGGCCTACTGATTTGACTGCTGGCTGCTGTTATACCACAGCAACAGATGCGAGAAGCCTGAAAGATGTTCTAGCAGCAGATGACGATGGTAATTTTACATGGATAAAAGCTGACCCGACATTTGAAGGCTTGAGACAGATTATGTTTGAACCTTCACGCGTAGCTATTCAGGCAATCATTCCAGAAGATAAAGCAGGATACCAAGTCATAGATAAGGTCGAAATTTCTAACGACCTTATTTTAAATTCTGAGGTACCACTGAATCCAAACATGAATTCAATAATCGGTGGTCGTTCAACTGGCAAGTCAGTCTTATTAACCGCTATTGCTCAGAAGCTAAAAACGGAAGAACCGATTTCTTTTATACAAAAGCCTGAGTATGAGAGTTTTGTAAAAGAAATCTCTTCATCCATATCAGTAATATGGAAAGATGGCGAGATTAACGACGACCGAGAAATAGAGTTTTTTCAGCAAGGATATATGTATGATCTTGCAACCAATGACACTAAGCTAAGCGATCTAATTCAAGATATTCTTAGAATAAAAGGAAAGGATTGTTTTCTGGAGTCATATTCCACTAAAAAGGCGGAATTAAAGAAATTGCTATCTACCTATGTCAACGACCTTTTTCAAATACTATCCGACATAAACAGACGGTCTATTTTGCTTGCTGAAAAAGGTGACAAAAAAGGCGTTGAAGAGGAGATAAATAGGCTAGAAACAAAACTTAATGAGCTTGATAGTTTGCAGCTAAATGAATCAGAGCGTCAAAACTATGAACAGCACAAAGGAATAATTGAGACTGCAAATAAGTCATGCGATCAATTGGTTAAAGATGCCAATCAAATTGAAAGACTCCAAGAGTTTTCCTTAATTAGACAAGATTTGGAGTATGAGTTTGCAACTATTTCAGATGTTTCACGCAGTAAAGTCATAGAGCTATTCAGTACTTTAAAGAGCGAAACAGACAATAGATGGAATAGTGGATTAGAGCAGGCGATTGCACAACTTAAGAGAAATATGGAAGATGAAGAAGAAAAGATTAAGCAGTCTGAAGCTAATCCTGATTACATTAAGGCCTCGCAAGCCTATAAGAATTCGAGTCAACTAAATGAGATACAAGATAGAATCAAGGAGCAAAAATCTAAGCTGAACGAAATAGATTCTTTAATGGGTGAAATATCTGAGCTAGAAAAGCAGAGAGAGCAATTTAAGGGAAAAATCCTTGAATCACATAATATTTATTTTTCCATCACAGATGAGTTGTTGCCTAATCTATCCGATAGCCAAGACGGTTTGGATATCAATGCGTTTTATAAGTTTGATGAAAAAAGATACCAGAGAATTCTTGAAGGCGCTCTTAACCTCCAAAGTTCGTCAAGTCGCAAAATTTTGGAATTTGAATATCAGGATAATGAAAAGTATCGAGATGAAATATTTAGCTTACTAGATCAGTTTTTATCCAATAGGCTGACATTAAAAGGCGGATATACTGGTCAATCTCTAGCAACAACGATAATGACGGAATGCTTTTATGGAGTGAGCTATGACCTTGTATACGAAGGTGACAAATTCAAGAAAATGTCAGATGGTAAAAAAGCCTTCGTAGTACTCAAGCTTTTGCTAGATTTCAGCGATAAAAAATGCCCTATTCTTATTGACCAACCAGAAGACGATTTGGATAACCGAGCGATCTATCTTGATTTAGTTCAGTATCTGAAGAAAAAGAAGATTCAGCGTCAGGTTATAGTTGCGACTCACAACCCAAATATTGTCGTTGGATCAGACAGTGAGTTGGTTATTGTTGCCAACCAGCATGGAGTGAAAAGCGAAAATAAAGATAACAAGAAATTCGCATATAAGTCTGGAAGCCTAGAAAATTCCACCCTTTTAGATGAGGCGAACACTATTGTTCTTGATGCCCAAGGTATCCGAGAACATGTATGCGTAATTCTGGAAGGCGGTGATACCGCATTTAAATTGCGTGAAAAAAAATACGGCATTGAAAGGCGCTCATGATGAAGAAATACGTGACCTCCTCAAGTCCTTGGGCACGGCTAGGCAGCGTTCTACGCATTGGTTGATGCGTGAGGCAATCCGTGAATACCTTGAAAGGGAGGAAGCCATAGAAACGCGAAACCGCGAAGCCGATGAGGCTTGGGCGGACTACCAGCGTAGCGGAAAATTTGTCAGCCATGAAGCTATGGCTTCATGGCTCGACACTTGGGGGACTGATCAAGAAGGCCATACGCCAGAGACTGAACGTTGACGCTGAAAGGGTCTGAAACCGCCTTGGCGGATTCGCAAAAACTGTGTCAGTTTATCGAACCCCACAATCCGGAAGCCGCCCGCCGTGCCGCTGAAGCTTTGAAGAAAGGTGCGGCGATTCTTATCGATCATCCCGGCCTTGGCCGACGACTTGATGGCCGACATGACCGCGAGATTGCCATTCCTTTTGGAAAGCGAGGATATATCCTGCGTTATCGGTTTGATGATGACGATATTGTGATCCTAAAGATTTGGCATACGTTGGAAGATAGGAATCAAGATTCCTGATGACCTTGTTTTTTCGAGCTTGTGGATACGCTGAACAAAGTAAAGCGCTCAATCGCGATTGAGGAGGCGCTTCGTGCCTCAACACCTACGGCTTTAGAGTAACTGATGTTGATCTTGTTATAGGAATAACCAATGATTCCAGGCGAATTTTTGTTATACGAAACCGAAGACGGCAAAACCCGAGTCGAATGCCGGTTCGTAGAAGACACGCTGTGGCTGACACAAGCGCTGATGGCGGAATTATTCCAGGTAAAAATACCGACAATCAACGAACATCTAAAAACCATTTACGCCGATGGTGAACTACAACCAGAGGCAACTATTAGGAAATTCCTAATAGTTCGCCAGGAAGGCAGTCGTCAAGTAAGCCGCAATATCGACCATTACAATCTCGACGCGATTCTGGCCGTTGGCTACAGGGTACGTTCGACTCGCGGCACCCAGTTCCGTCGATGGGCCACTGAGCGATTGCGCGAATATTTGGTCAAGGGCTTTACCTTGGACGATCAGCGCTTGAAAAATCCGCCCGTTGCAGGTTCGGGAGTGCCGGATTATTTCGATGAATTGCTGGAACGCATCCGCGATATTAGAGCCAGCGAACGGCGCATGTATTTACGCGTGCGGGAGATTTTTGCAATGGCGGCCGATTATTCACCGACCTTGGCGGAAACGACGCAGTTTTTCAAAGTGATACAAAACAAACTGCATTTTGCTGTCACCGGTAAAACCGCTGCGGAGCTGATCCATGAGCGAGCCGACAGCAGCAAAGCGAATATGGGCTTAACGACTTGGAAATCAGGGACGGTACGGAAAGCCGATGTCAGCATCGCTAAAAATTATTTGTTTGAAAACGAGATCGGCGAGCTCAACCGAATTATGGTGATGTGGTTGGACTTTGCCGAGGATCAGGCCAAGCGGCGCAAGGAAGTTTTTTTGAAGGATTGGGAAGAAAAACTGAATAGCTTTCTGGCATTTAATGATCGCAATGTATTACCCAATGCAGGCAACCTATCCAAGAAACAAGCCGACGCTCATGCCGAAGCCGAATATATGAAGTTCGCCGACCAGCGCCGGGCGCTGTTGGAGTCTGAAGGTGAAGCATACAACTTGAATATATTGGAGGCTGCCGCTAAGGCTCTGCCGGAGCAACATAAGAAGTAGATAATTGCTGATGAATTTTAATGCCAGTCGGAAATTGACAATACATAAACAGATTTAATCGGCAAATCGACGATGCAAACACGAGGCCTGAGAGGCAAATCTTATTAGGCGGGTAGATGCGCCTAAAGATACAATAAGACAAGTAAAACACGAGTTTGGATAACAACTACCAATCTGCGCTGCTAGACACACAGAAATTTTTCACAATTAACGGCACCGGATGCTTTCATTTTTATGACAAGATGACATTCTCCGCATGACATTAAAGTTGAAAAAAGCTTATTCATCAATCACCGCTTCAATAAATCATTCATCCAACAATTATGCTAAGTTTCCCACAAATCGACCCCATCGCTGTAAGTTTAGGCCCGGTAAAGATTCACTGGTACGGCCTGATGTACCTGATCGGTTTTGCCGCCGTCTGGTTTATAGGGCAAAAACGCGCCGAGCAACCCTGGTCGCCGATCAAACCGGAAGCCATAGAAGACCTGGTGACTTACGGCGCGTTCGGCGTAGTGCTGGGCGGCAGAATCGGCTATATCCTGTTTTATAATTTTGCCGGTTTCCTGGATAACCCGCTGGTGTTGATTAAAATCTGGCAGGGCGGCATGTCTTTTCATGGCGGCATGTTGGGCGTGTTTATCGCGATGTGGCTGTTCTCCAAAAAGCAGCAATGCAGCATGTTGCAACTGACCGACATTATCGCCCCGCTCGCGCCTATCGGTTTGGGCGCGGGCCGTATCGGCAACTTCATCAATGCTGAATTATGGGGCAGGCCTACCGATGTGCCTTGGGCCATGGTGTTTCCAAACGCCGGCCTGTTGGCCCGCCATCCTTCGCAATTGTATGAAGCCTTTTTAGAGGGCGTGGTATTGTTCGTCATTCTCTGGGTCTATACCAGCAAGCCAAGACCGACTATGGCCGCTACCGGCATGGCGCTGTTTTTTTACGGCTGCTTCAGGTTTTTTGTCGAATTTTTCAGGATGCCGGATGTGCAATTAGGCTACTTGGCTTTGGACTGGGTGACTATGGGACAGATACTGTCAACGCCGATGATTTTGATCGGTGCCGGGTTATTTTATTTTGCGCATAAGGCAAAGAACTCGAATAAATAAAGCGGCTTTTAAGTTAGCCTTGTGATGAGGAAAAATTATGAATACGTTACAAGAAAAAATTAATCGGGAAATCAAAACCCTACCTCTAACTTCACAAAAAGAGGTTCTTGATTTCGTGTTATTTCTTAAGAAGGATTTTAACAAAGAAACCGATAATGATTATTTGTCAAAAAATCCGGAAATCAAGCAAGCGATTATTGATGGTTTAAAAACGCCGCTTGATGAGTGTTCAGATCAATTGGATTGGTAATGTATAAACTGTATTACACCAACCGTGCTAAAAAAGATGCCCAATTGATAAAAACATCCCACCTGAAAAGTAAAGTAGAAGATCTTTTGAATTTAATCGCTCAAGACCCTTACAGTTATCCGCCCGAATTTGAATTTTTAAAAGGTGACTTGAAAAACGCTATTTCAAGACGAATCAATAAACAACATCGGCTTGTCTATGAAGTTTTAGAAAATGAGCAAGCAATAAAAGTCATTATGATGTGGACGCATTATGAATAAATGGAGTTATGGGGCAGATACCGCATGAAGCAATATTTAGAATTACTCGATAAAATTATCAGCGAAGGAAGTCCGAAAGGCGACAGAACCGGTAGCGGCACGCTGTCCATTTTCGGCCATCAAATGCGCTTTTCGCTGGCGGAAGGTTTTCCGTTGGTTACCACCAAGAAAATACATTTAAAATCAATTATATATGAATTGCTCTGGTTCCTAAAAGGCGAGACTAACGTAAGCTTTTTGCATCGCCATAATGTCAACATCTGGAACGAATGGGCGGATCAAAACGGCGAGTTAGGCCCCGTCTACGGCCATCAATGGCGTTCATGGCCCGCGCCCGACGGTCGGCATATCGACCAGATTCAGCAAGTTATCGAGCAACTTAAAACAACGCCCAACAGCCGCCGGATTATCGTGTCCGCCTGGAATGTCGCGGATTTGCCGGACGAAAGCATTAGCCCGCAGCAGAATGTCGCGCAAGGCAAAATGGCTTTAGCGCCTTGCCATGCGTTTTTTCAGTTCTATGTCGCCGACGGCAAGCTGTCCTGCCAGCTTTACCAGCGCAGTTGCGACACGTTTTTGGGTTTGCCGTTCAATATAGCCAGTTATGCCTTATTGACGCACATGGTCGCTCAGCAGTGCGATTTGGAAGTCGGCGATTTTGTCTGGACCGGCGGCGACGTGCATCTTTACCTGAACCACCAGCGGCAGGCTGACTTGCAGCTAACCCGCAAGCCTTACGCACTGCCGACATTAACAATAAAGCGCAGGCCGGAATCGATATTCGACTATGAATATGAAGACTTCGAAGTCGTCGATTATCGGGCGCACGAGCATATCAAAGCGCCGATTTCTGTTTAACGATGCAGTGAACGTAGCGCTCTTCTTTTTTTAAGCAAAATGAACCCTTAACCATGAATATTCAATACAAAGCTCACCCTTGGCACGGCATCAGTCCGGGCGACCATACGCCGGACATCGTCACGGCCTTCATCGAAATTGTCCCGTCGGACACCGTTAAATATGAAATCGACAAAGAAACCGGGTATCTGAAAATCGATCGGCCGCAAAAGTTCTCGAACACGGTGCCGACGCTTTACGGTTTTATTCCGCAAACCTATTGCGCGGACAGGGTGGCCGAATATGCCGCATTAAGATCCGGCAAGCCGGTTGCGAAAGGCGATGGAGACCCGCTGGACATTTGCGTTTTGAGCGAGCGTAGCGTGACGCATGGCGATATTTTGTTGCAGGCGATACCCATTGGCGGTTTTCGTTTGCTGGATGGGGGCGAAGCCGACGACAAGATTATTGCGGTCATGAAAGGCGATGAGTTTTATCGGCAATGGAGTGACGTATCGGACTGCCCCGAGTCTTATATTAACCGTCTGAAACATTATTTTTTGACCTATAAACAGCTGCCGAGCGAAAAGAGTTCCTGCGAAATAACCAATGTTTACGGCCGGGAAGAGGCGCATGAAGTGATCAGGCGGGCCATGGACGATTATCAGAATCATTTTATTGCCGAATAAGGTTTTAAGATATGCAAGACCTTCCAGGTTTTTACTGGTGCCGCTCCCGGCGGCTCCAGCACTTCCGCCTTCCCTGGCAGTCGTAAAACCTGGAAGGTCTGACTCGCAACGTTCTTAATTTAACGGCATGAGTCAGAGCCCCTAACGAAGTCCTCTGGTATTTGCCGTCTTAAAGATGTTCCCCGGCAATATCTTTGCCGATAAACACCATTATTTCCTGCTCGTCGTCAAAATTGCCATAGGCCAACAGCAGTTTTACATAAGCGGCTTCAATCGACATATTCCAGATTATTTCAGCGCCTTGCTCCATTAAGGCTTGGGTGCTTTGGTAGGCGTCGGCCGACTTAATCGCTGGAGCCAGATAAACGGGGATGTCCTGTTTGTTGCAGCGTTTTATAAATTCAATCAGCGAATAGTTTTCGCCCCATTGCAGCGAGGCGCACGCGGTGCCGGAATGATATAAATCATGCAAAACCGCATCGACATTGTCTAGGCTAAACCGGCTGTAATCCAGTCCTGGATAAGGTCTGATCATTAAAATACGCTCGGAAAAAGCGGCTTTTAAGGGGATATGGGCCTGCGTTTGTTGCGCTGTAGGATTCAATAATGAAAACTGCCGTTTTTCAAACTGCATGTAACTCTTGCCCTGGACGCTGAAAAAATCGCCGCTTAACTGTAATGAACAAGCCAAGCGAATGCCTTGATGCAACTGGGTTGTTTGCTGCGGGTTCCGGTAGGGTACAAAAACACCAGCCTCGTTTTTTTGCAGGATAAATTCAACGGCGCAGATAAAATTTTCAAGCCCGTTGGCTTTGGGATGGTCCAGCGGGTAATCGCTGGAAACCAGCAGCATCGGAATCTTGGCGGCATTAAAATAATAGCTCAACGCGCAAGCCGTATAAGCCAGCGTGTCTGTGCCATGAGTAATGATGATGCCGCCGTATTGATCGGGCCGGGCGGCTTCTATCGCGGCTATCAGTGTTTTCCAGGCGGCGGGAGCAAGGTTCTCGCTTAATATCTGTAGCGGCTGGATCGTGTCGAAATGGATTTGCCGGTGATTTTCATAGCGCTGTTGAAACTGCCGGATCAATTCGAACGATGCGGTCTCGGAGGTATCGATGGTACCGCCGGCTGCAACAGAGCCGATAGTGCCGCCGGTAAATACAACCAGTATATTTTTCATAGTATGATGCTTGGGTAAAAGTTAATTATTCAAAGAATACTGCATTAAAATGAAAATATCACTTATCGTCGCGATGGCGAGCAACCGGGCCATCGGCCTGAATAACCGGATGCCCTGGCATTTATCCGCCGATCTCAAAAAATTCAAAAAGATAACCATGGGCTCGCCCATTTTGATGGGCCGCAAAACCTATGAGTCGATAGGCAGGCCGTTGCCGGGGCGCACCAATATCGTTATCAGCAGGAATCCGTCATACAGCCAACCGGGCTGTCTGGTGTTTAACGATATTGATAAGGCGCTGGAGAGTTGCCGCGATGCTGAAGAGATTTTCGTTATCGGCGGCTCGGATTTTTACAAGTCGATGCTGCCGGTTGCCGATACGCTTTATTTGACGCAAATACACCAGAACTTCGCCGGGGATACGTTTTTCCCCGAGATTGATGCAAATCAGTGGGTCGAGGTGGAGCGGGAAGATATTCAGGACGATCCCGAGGCGGCATTCAGCTACAGTTTTTTGAGGCTGGAAAAACGAAGACCTTGATTAAATTATCACCACGAAGACACGAAGGACACGAAGTTTTATTTCTTCGTGTCTTCGTGGTGAATAAAAGATTTTTAAGAGCAGAAGCTTTAACCCGCCACTGCCAGAATATTTTTACGGGGCTTTTTAGCTTCGGGACAATCAATGCTGAAACGCTCTACCTGTTCCCCAAGTTTTAATGCGGTCAATTGGCCGCCCCAAAGACAGCCGGTATCAATCGCATAACAGTTCGGTCCCTCGTAATAGCCCAAAGAGGACCAGTGGCCGAAGATAATGCGCATGTCGGCGTTTTTACGTTTAGGCGCTTCAAACCAGGGCACTAGGTTTTTGGCTTGGGAGCCTAAAGGTCCGCTATCAACAAAATCCAGTCGCCCGTTAGCATCGCAATAACGCATTCGGGTAAAGCAATTGACGATAAAACGCAGCTTCTCGACCCCTTTCAAGTTAGACGACCAGATATTGGGCTTGTTGCCGTACATTTGTTTTAAAAACGCCTGATAATTGGGACTTTTTAAGGCCTGTTCCGCCAACAATGCCATTTTTTGGGTTCTTTTAAAATCCCATTGCGGCGGCAGACCGGCATGGACCAGGCAGAAAGTATCGTTAAAATGAAACAGCGGCCGATGCCTCAGCCAATCGATCAATTCATCCCTGTCCGGCGCTTCAAGGATCGGCAGCAGCGAATCTTTTTTATTGGCTATTTTGGGCGCGCAGGAAGCGGCCAATAAATGCAAATCATGGTTGCCCAATACGGTGATTGCAGAATCTCCCAACGATTTAACAAAGCGTAGCGTTTCCAAAGACTTGGGGCCGCGGTTGACCAAATCGCCGGCAAACCACAGCTGATCGGACTGTTCATTAAAAGAGATCGCATCGAGGAGCCGTAATAATTCATCGAAACAGCCTTGAATATCACCGATAGCATAAATAGACATTGTTAATGCAGGGTTCTTGGGATGGATAAAGTAAATCGGGGAACGTCAGCGCTAAAATTATCGCCGTCATCGGAATACATCGTATAGGCGCCCTGCATGGTCCCGACCGGCGTTGCGATGATTGCCCCGCTGGTATAACGGAAAGACTCGCCGGGTTTCAGATAAGGATGTTCGCCGATAACGCCGTCGCCCCTGACTTCCTGAACTTTGCCATTGGAATCGGTAATCAGCCAATGACGCTGAAGCAGCTTTGCCGGTATTTCGCCGACATTGGTGATAGTGATGGTGTAGGCAAAGACATAGCGACCCTCATCGGGAGAAGACTGCGCCTCGATGAAATGAGGCGTGGCTTCAACTATTATTTTGTTTTTTTCGTTCATTATTAGATCATATAGGTTATGTGTTGATTATTTCATCGTAACTTTTCATTAAACGCAAGCAACTATTCAGTATGAAATACAAAGACGGCTTTTTAATCCTGTTGTTGGTCTTGACCCAAGCGGCTCATGCGGAAGATGGCAAAGATTTATTTGCCGCGGCAATGATGGGCAAGATTGAAAGAACGGAGACATTGCTGGGGCAAGGTATTGATGTTAATAGTAAAACAGCCGGCGGTCGCACCGCATTGATGGTGGCGAGCTTTAACGGCAATGTCCATATTGTTAAAGCGTTGTTGGCATACGGAGCCGATGTCGGCATCGCCGATAACGCGGGAACGACCGCGTTAATGGATGCGCTGGTTTTCGGCAATGAAGATATCGTAAATTCATTGATTGCAGCCGGCGCCGATGTTAATGCCATTGATAAGAAGAATAACACTGTGATGACCAGAGCCAAGCGAATCGGCCAAAAAAAAATCATCAAAATCCTGGAAAATGCCGGGGCAAAAGGCGAGTCGGATGGTTCGGTAGAAGACGAAGGCAAAAAATAATTTAACTCAGGACACAACATTGCATATTCATATCTTAGGTATTTGCGGGACATTCATGGGCGGACTTGCCGTGATTGCACGACAGTTGGGGCATCAGGTCAGCGGCTCCGATCAAAACGTTTATCCGCCGATGAGCACGCAGCTTGAACAGCAAGGCATCGCGCTGGCGGAAGGTTATCGGGCCGAGAATCTCGATAGCAAACCCGATCTGGTGATTATCGGCAATGCGCTGTCGCGCGGCAATGCTGAAGTCGAGGCGGTGCTAAACAGGGGCTTAAGATACGTATCCGGCCCGCAATGGTTGGCTGAGCAGGTGTTGCAGGACAAATGGGTGCTGGGCGTTGCCGGAACCCACGGCAAAACCACCACCACCAGCATGTTGAGCTGGATATTGGAGCACCAGGGTTTTAAGCCGGGTTTCTTAATCGGCGGCATTCCGCTGAATTTCGGTATTTCGGCGCGACTGGGCGAGTCGGATTTTTTTGTGATCGAGGCCGATGAATACGATTCGGCGTTTTTCGACAAGCGCTCGAAATTTGTCCATTACCGCCCCCGCACCGCGATCCTGAATAATCTGGAATACGACCATGCCGATATTTTTCCCGACCTGGACGCGATCAAAAAACAATTCCATCATCTGGTCAGGACGGTGCCCGGCGAAGGCCTGATTATCAGCCCCGAATGCGACGCCAATATCAATGAGGTATTGGCGATGGGTTGCTGGACGCCGGTTGCCAAGA
>Ga0207969_100158_pt1 | contig 40895 bp, 34 predicted proteins | sample LakWasMet25_LOW6_2_FD_183869 | JGI IMG/M metagenome (GOLD analysis project Ga0207969, IMG submission 183869) | Freshwater sediment methanotrophic microbial communities from Lake Washington under simulated oxygen tension - Sediment Metagenome... | ecosystem: Environmental > Aquatic > Freshwater >...
GGACTCGTAGATGACGGCAAAGCGATCACCCTTGCGCAGATCGCGGTGGAAATCGATGTCCCCGCCGAAGATGTCCGCCAGTTGGGTCGCGACCGCGTCGGGAACTCCCGCGGCATCGGATGCGCCGAACAGGGAATAGCGAATCTCCGCGGTCTTCATGACCACTTGGGTTTCCATCGGCAGGACCTGCTCCGAGGCGAGAAACCGATCGCCGCGCCGCTCGATCACCAGAGCCTGATCCTTGCCGCCATTCAACGGGAAAACCAGAGTCTGCAGTTCGCCCTGGGGTCCCGTCCGTACCGTCAGGTTCTTGCCTGGGCTCAGCTGGCGGAACAAGGTTTGGGCAGCCGAATTGCCTTTCATAAAGCCGACGGCTGCCGCGTCATCGACGCCGACACGTTGCAACAGATCCATCACGGTGTCGCCGCGCTGAACACGTTCTTCGCGCAGGAAGCTCTGGTCGCTGTCTGCAGTCGCGCTTAGGGGGGGGAGAGCCAACTGCTCGACCACCTGCTGGCGAGGCGTGACGTCCGGACGGGAGTCGGTCACGGTGCCGAAGGCCGCAACCATGCTGAAAAACGAAACACCGACTACTCCGACGCCCGCCCAGAAATGCCTGGGCCGTTCGAATCGGTAGTCAAGGAGTTGCGCTAAAATCCCGCTCTTGTTTTTGTGCAATTGGATGGGTGGGCCGCCTGAAAAGTCGGGTGAGTGTAGCAAAAATCCCCCCTCCGTCAAACCGGGTTAATCGCAATGGTCGATATCGACTCTCAACTGGCACTGATCAAGCGCGGCGCCGACGAATTGCTGATCGAGTCCGAACTCGTCGAAAAATTGAAGTCCGGCCGGCCTCTGCGCGTCAAGGCGGGCTTCGATCCGACAGCGCCGGATCTCCACCTCGGGCATACCGTGCTGATCAACAAGCTGAGGCACTTCCAGGACCTCGGTCATCACGTGATGTTCCTGATCGGCGACTTCACCGGAATGATTGGCGATCCAAGCGGCAAGAATACGACGCGCCCGCCGCTGTCCCGCGAGCAGATATTGGAGAATGCCGACACCTACCGCGAGCAGGTGTTCAAGATACTCGACCCGCAGAAAACAGAGGTCTGCTTCAACTCGACGTGGTTCGAGCCTTTGGGCGCGGCAGGCATGATCAAGCTTGCTGCGCGCCATACGGTGGCGCGCATGCTCGAACGCGACGACTTTTCCAAGCGCTACAGTGGCGGCCAGCCCATTGCCATCCATGAATTTCTCTATCCGCTGTGCCAGGGGTACGACTCCGTCGCCATGAAGGCGGATGTCGAACTGGGCGGCACCGACCAGAAGTTCAATCTCCTCGTTGGGCGCGAGCTGCAAAAGCACTACGGCCAGCCGCCGCAGTGTGTACTGATGATGCCCCTGCTCGAGGGATTGGACGGCATCAACAAGATGTCCAAATCCCTTGGCAATTACATCGGCATTGCCGAGTCGCCGACCGAGATCTTTGGCAAGCTGATGTCGGTGTCGGACGAATTGATGTGGCGCTACTACGAACTGCTGTCGTTTCGCGGCAATGAAGAGATCGCCCGCTTCAAGCGCGAGGTGGCGGAAGGACGCAACCCGCGCGACATCAAGGTGCTGCTGGGGCAGGAGATCGTCGCCCGCTTTCATTCGCCGAGGGACGCTGAGGCTGCCCTGGCGGAGTTTGAGGCGCGCTTCCAGCGCGGCGTTCTGCCCGAGGACATGCCCGAGATGAGTGTTGCAGCGGGATCGCTCGCGCAGGTCCTCAAGGCTGCGGGACTGACGCCCAGCACCTCGGACGCACTGCGCATGATCGACGGCGGCGGCGTGCGCATCAACGGCGAGAAAGTCGGTGATCGCAACACGGCGCTGTGTGTCGGAGAGTGTCTTGTGCTGCAGGTGGGCAAGCGAAAATTTGCTCGCGTGACCCTGACCTGAAAAGGATTTTTCGGCTACATCTGCTGCTCTGCAAAAAAAAGACGGTCAAAGGTATTGACCGACGGATTTCGGTCCGTATAATGCGCCCCTCTCTGCTGATTGCGGAGTCGCCGAAGGAAGAGAAGGTCGGCGGAAGTTCTTTAAAAACCAAACAACCGATAGGTGTAGGTGCTTGCTGTGCTGGAGGTGGCGGCGGGTGGTCGTTCCGAAATCGAAGGGACGGCTGCTGGCTCGGGTTGAAAGACCTGGGCTGAGTTCTGAGTGGAGCGCGAAAGCGTGAGGCGAAGGATCTGCTGCTGCTGGATGCTAATAAGTATGAGAAGCAAGCGCTTACACGAAGTAAACAGTAAGGTTAAATGCAAATTTAGCCTCTGAGATTCGTTTGAGCGAGTAGTAAAAACAGACAGATTGAACTGAAGAGTTTGATCCTGGCTCAGATTGAACGCTGGCGGAATGCTTTACACATGCAAGTCGAGCGGCAGCGCGGGGGCAACCCTGGCGGCGAGCGGCGAACGGGTGAGTAATGTATCGGAACGTACCCAGTCGTGGGGGATAACTATCCGAAAGGATAGCTAATACCGCATACGTCCTGAGGGAGAAAGCGGGGGACCGTAAGGCCTCGCGCGATTGGAGCGGCCGATATCGGATTAGCTAGTTGGTGAGGTAAAGGCTCACCAAGGCGACGATCCGTAGCTGGTCTGAGAGGACGACCAGCCACACTGGAACTGAGACACGGTCCAGACTCCTACGGGAGGCAGCAGTGGGGAATTTTGGACAATGGGGGCAACCCTGATCCAGCCATTCCGCGTGAGTGAAGAAGGCCTTCGGGTTGTAAAGCTCTTTCAGCAGGAACGAAACGGTGGTCCTTAATACGGGCTACTAATGACGGTACCTGAAGAAGAAGCACCGGCTAACTACGTGCCAGCAGCCGCGGTAATACGTAGGGTGCGAGCGTTAATCGGAATTACTGGGCGTAAAGCGTGCGCAGGCGGTTCTATAAGACAGATGTGAAATCCCCGGGCTTAACCTGGGAACTGCGTTTGTGACTGTAGGACTCGAGTGTGGCAGAGGGGGGTGGAATTCCACGTGTAGCAGTGAAATGCGTAGAGATGTGGAGGAACACCGATGGCGAAGGCAGCCCCCTGGGTCAACACTGACGCTCATGCACGAAAGCGTGGGGAGCAAACAGGATTAGATACCCTGGTAGTCCACGCCCTAAACGATGCGAACTAGGTGTTGGGGAAGGAGACTTTCTTAGTACCGCAGCTAACGCGTGAAGTTCGCCGCCTGGGGAGTACGGTCGCAAGATTAAAACTCAAAGGAATTGACGGGGACCCGCACAAGCGGTGGATGATGTGGATTAATTCGATGCAACGCGAAAAACCTTACCTACCCTTGACATGTCAGGAAGTCTGCTGAGAGGTGGATGTGCCCGAAAGGGAACCTGAACACAGGTGCTGCATGGCTGTCGTCAGCTCGTGTCGTGAGATGTTGGGTTAAGTCCCGCAACGAGCGCAACCCTTGTCATTAATTGCCATCATTCAGTTGGGCACTTTAATGAGACTGCCGGTGACAAACCGGAGGAAGGTGGGGATGACGTCAAGTCCTCATGGCCCTTATGGGTAGGGCTTCACACGTCATACAATGGTCGGTACAGAGGGTTGCCAACCCGCGAGGGGGAGCCAATCCCACAAAGCCGATCGTAGTCCGGATCGCAGTCTGCAACTCGACTGCGTGAAGTCGGAATCGCTAGTAATCGTGGATCAGCATGTCACGGTGAATACGTTCCCGGGTCTTGTACACACCGCCCGTCACACCATGGGAGTGGGTTCCACCAGAAGTAGGTAGTCTAACCGCAAGGGGGGCGCTTACCACGGTGGGATTCATGACTGGGGTGAAGTCGTAACAAGGTAGCCGTATCGGAAGGTGCGGCTGGATCACCTCCTTTCTAGAGCAAAGGCGTGGTGAGCACCTACAACCTATCGGTTGTTTAGAGCCCAACAGCGGGTCTGTAGCTCAGCTGGTTAGAGCACCGTCTTGATAAGGCGGGGGTCGATGGTTCGAACCCATCCAGACCCACCACGCGCATCACGGGGGATTAGCTCAGCTGGGAGAGCACCTGCTTTGCAAGCAGGGGGTCGTCGGTTCGATCCCGTCATCCTCCACCATTTGCGCGGCGAGCGTGATGGCGGACCGCGGGGCGGCAGGAAGCGCGGCATGAAGCGTAATGAGTACATGGAAGCGAGGAGCTTCTGTGCAGTCATTACTCCTTATGAGTAAGCGGTTGTTGGATCTTTAAAAATTCGGAAGAAGTAAGGTTGTGTCACCCTGGAAGGGGTGGCACATGGGTTGTGATTGTATCTTCACGCTCTCCGTCCTTTGAACCGGCGCGGAGAGGTGGAAAAGTAATACTTTGGTTGCTCCTGTAGAGGAGAGGTCCGGGGAACCGGAGCTCAATGTTATAGGGTCAAGTGACTAAGTGCATGTGGTGGATGCCTTGGCGATTACAGGCGATGAAGGACGTTGTAGCCTGCGAAAAGCTGCGGGGAGCTGGCAAACAAGCTTTGATCCGCAGATATCCGAATGGGGAAACCCACTCCGCAAGGAGTATCCCTGACTGAATACATAGGTCAGTGGAGGCGAACCCGGCGAACTGAAACATCTAAGTAGCCGGAGGAACAGAAATCAACCGAGATTCCCTAAGTAGTGGCGAGCGAACAGGGAACAGCCTGCAAGAGATAACTATCATGTTAGTGGAACGCTCTGGAAAGTGCGGCCGTAGTGGGTGATAGCCCCGTACGCGAAAACATGGTAGCGAGACTAAGTTTGCGACAAGTAGGGCGGGACACGTGAAATCCTGTCTGAAGATGGGGGGACCATCCTCCAAGGCTAAATACTCGTAATCGACCGATAGTGAACCAGTACCGTGAGGGAAAGGCGAAAAGAACCCCGGGAGGGGAGTGAAATAGATCCTGAAACCGCATGCATACAAACAGTGGGAGCCCTGAAAGGGGTGACTGCGTACCTTTTGTATAATGGGTCAGCGACTTACGTTCTGTAGCGAGCTTAACCGAATAGGGGAGGCGTAGCGAAAGCGAGTCTGATAAGGGCGCTTTAGTTGCAGGGCGTAGACCCGAAACCAGATGATCTACCCATGGCCAGGATGAAGGTGCGGTAACACGCACTGGAGGTCCGAACCCACTAATGTTGAAAAATTAGGGGATGAGCTGTGGGTAGGGGTGAAAGGCTAAACAAATCTGGAAATAGCTGGTTCTCCCCGAAAGCTATTTAGGTAGCGCCTCATGTATCACCACCGGGGGTAGAGCACTGTAATGGTTGGAGGGGTCATTGCGATCTACTCCGCCATAGCAAACTCCGAATACCGGTGAGTGCGAGCATGGGAGACAGACGGTGGGTGCTAACGTCCATCGTCAAGAGGGAAACAACCCAGACCGCCAGCTAAGGTCCCCAAGCCATGGTTAAGTGGAAAACGAAGTGGGAAGGCATAGACAGTCAGGAAGTTGGCTTAGAAGCAGCCATCCTTCAAAGAAAGCGTAATAGCTCACTGATCGAGTCGTCCTGCGCGGAAGATGTAACGGGGCTCAAACCATGCACCGAAGCTGCGGATGTGCGTAAGCACATGGTAGGGGAGCGTTCTGTAGGTCTGCGAAGGTGGGGTGTAAACCCTGCTGGAGATATCAGAAGTGCGAATGCTGACATGAGTAGCGATAAAGGGTGTGAAAAGCACCCTCGCCGAAAGCCCAAGGTTTCCTGCGCAACGTTCATCGGCGCAGGGTGAGTCGGCCCCTAAGGCGAGGCCGAAAGGCGTAGTCGATGGGAAACGGGTCAATATTCCCGTACCGATCACAGATGCGATGGGGGGACGGAGAAGGTTAGCTCAGCCGGGTGTTGGACGTCCCGGTTTAAGCGTGTAGGCGTGCTGTCTAGGAAAATCCGGACGGCTTAGCCGAGGCGTGATGACGAGGACCTTCGGGTCTGAAGTGAGTGATACCCTGCTTCCAGGAAAAGCCTCTAAGCTTCAGTCTGTGATTGACCGTACCGCAAACCGACACAGGTGGGCAGGATGAAAATTCTAAGGCGCTTGAGAGAACTCAGGAGAAGGAACTCGGCAAATTGATACCGTAACTTCGGGAGAAGGTATGCCTCGGTAGCGTGTAGCGGCTTGCCCGTGAAGCGTGATGAGGTCGCAGAGAATCGGTGGCTGCAACTGTTTAATAAAAACACAGCACTCTGCAAAGGCGAAAGCCGACGTATAGGGTGTGACGCCTGCCCGGTGCCGGAAGGTTAAGTGATGGGGTGCAAGCTCTTGATCGAAGCCCCGGTAAACGGCGGCCGTAACTATAACGGTCCTAAGGTAGCGAAATTCCTTGTCGGGTAAGTTCCGACCTGCACGAATGGCGTAATGATGGCCACACTGTCTCCTCCTGAGACTCAGCGAAGTTGAAATGTTTGTGAAGATGCAATCTACCCGCGGCTAGACGGAAAGACCCCATGAACCTTTACTGTAGCTTTGCATTGGACTTTGACGGGACTTGTGTAGGATAGGTGGGAGGCTGTGAGACCCGGTCGCTAGATCGGGAGGAGCCAACCTTGAAATACCACCCTGGTGTCGTTGAGGTTCTAACCTTGGTCCGTGAATCCGGACCGGGGACCGTGCATGGTAGGCAGTTTGACTGGGGCGGTCTCCTCCCAAAGAGTAACGGAGGAGTACGAAGGTCTTCTAAGCACGGTCGGACATCGTGCTCATAGTGCAATGGCAAAAGAAGGCTTGACTGCGAGACCCACAAGTCGAGCAGGTGCGAAAGCAGGTCATAGTGATCCGGTGGTTCTGTATGGAAGGGCCATCGCTCAACGGATAAAAGGTACTCTGGGGATAACAGGCTGATTCCGCCCAAGAGTTCATATCGACGGCGGAGTTTGGCACCTCGATGTCGGCTCATCACATCCTGGGGCTGTAGCCGGTCCCAAGGGTATGGCTGTTCGCCATTTAAAGTGGTACGTGAGCTGGGTTTAAAACGTCGTGAGACAGTTTGGTCCCTATCTGCCGTGGGCGCTGGATATTTGAGGGGACCTGCTCCTAGTACGAGAGGACCGGAGTGGACGGATCTCTGGTGTACCGGTTGTCACGCCAGTGGCATCGCCGGGTAGCTAAATCCGGAAGAGATAAACGCTGAAAGCATCTAAGCGTGAAACTCGCCTCAAGATGAGATATCCCGGGGGTTCAACCCCCCTGAAGGGTCGTCCAAGACCAGGACGTTGATAGGTCAGGTGTGGAAGCGCAGCAATGCGTTAAGCTAACTGATACTAATTGCCCGTGAGGCTTGACCCTATAACATTGAGCTCAAAGAAACACCCAGGCTCCTTGTCTATACGCAGCAACCAAAAACAACGCAATCACCACCCAATCCTTACTTCTCCCGAATCATGTGCTCCGGCCCAACGCCTTACCGCGCCATCCCGCAGCACCCCCTTCAAGTCTGGTGCCCATAGCGTCTTGGTACCACCCCTTCCCATCCCGAACAGGACCGTGAAACGAGACCGCGCCGATGATATTGCACTTCACCGTGTGAGAAAGTAGGTCAGCGCCAGACTCCCCCCTTCTAAACCCTCCCCCGGATTGCCCGGCGGAGGGTTTAGTCCTTTTAGCCTCCACAATCCCGCACCTCGCCCCCCCCGCCTCGCCCCTTCCGTTCGACTCCGCCAATCCGTCGGGTAGCTTGAAGCGCCTGCCGACTGCTAAAATGCGCGCATGAAAACAAGCTTTCTGGAATTCGAACAGCCGATCGCGGAACTTGAAGCGAAGATCGAGCAGCTGCGTTTCGTGCAAGACGATTCTGCCGTCGACATATCGGAAGAGATTTCCCGACTCGACGCGAAAAGTCAGAGCCTGACCAAGGAGATTTACGCCAAGCTCACTCCATGGCAATGCGCCTTGGTGGCGCGCCATCCGCAACGACCATATACCCTCGATTACCTGAGTCTGGTGTTCACCGACTTCGAGGAACTCCATGGCGACCGCAGTTACGCGGATGATCACGCGATTGTCGGGGGGCTGGCGCGGTTCAACGGACAATCCTGCATGGTGATTGGTCACCAGAAAGGCCGGGATACCAAGGAAAAGATTCAGCGAAATTTTGGCATGCCCCGGCCTGAAGGCTATCGCAAGGCCTTGCGGCTGATGCGCCTGGCCGAGAAATTCGGAATCCCGATCTTCACCTTTGTCGATACTCCCGGCGCGTATCCCGGCATTGACGCCGAGGAACGGGGGCAATCGGAGGCGATCGGACGCAATTTGGCTGTCATGACCGAATTGAAGGTGCCGCTGATTGCCACGGTGATTGGCGAAGGCGGATCGGGTGGTGCCTTGGCGATTGCCGTCGCGGATGTGGTCGCGATGCTTCAGTACTCGACCTATTCGGTAATTTCCCCGGAGGGTTGTGCCTCGATCTTGTGGAAGAGCGCCGAGCGCGCCGGGGAGGCCGCCGAGACCATGGGCATTACGGCCCCTCGCCTCAAGTCGCTTGGTTTGATCGACCGCATCATCAACGAGCCAGTCGGTGGCGCCCATCGTGACTACCGTCTTGTGGCGCAGAACGTCAAGAAGTCCCTGCAGGAAGCGCTAAAGCAACTTGCCGGCTTGTCGACAAGCGAGCTCATCGAGCGGCGCTTCGAGCGCCTGATGAGTTATGGCCGATTCAAGGAACAAGCCGTCCACTGAGCCTGTTTTGCAGGCTGTCGCCACCTGTCTCTCCCGCTACGCGAAGGCGAGGGACTCTGTCGTCGTAGGCTTTTCCGGCGGGCTCGATTCGACGGTCTTGCTGCACGCTGCCAGTTGCTTGACCAGAAGCGCGAACATTGGGCTCTCGGCGGTCCATGTGCATCACGGACTGAGCCCCAATGCCGACGCGTGGGCCGACTCCTGCGCTCAGGTTTGCCGGCAGTTGGACGTTTCCCTGATGGTGCAGCGGGTTGATGTTCCGCTAAACACGGGCGAAGGCGTCGAAGCGGCGGCGCGGCGCGTGCGCCACAAGGTGCTGGCCGAGCATTCCGCGCAATGGATTCTGCTTGCACACCATGCCGATGACCAGGCCGAGACTGTCCTGCACAACCTGTTTCGCGGTGCTGGTGTACGGGGAACCGCGGCGATGCCCGAATCCCGCGGCCGCGTGTTGCGTCCGCTGCTCGGTCTGCCGCGCGACGAGCTGCTTGCCTATGCGCGCGCTCGCCGTTTGAACTGGGTCGAGGACGACAGCAATGCCGATCGCCGCTACACGCGAAATTTCCTGCGACACGAGATCCTCCCGCTGATTGAGTCGCGCTTTTCCAAGGCCAGCGAGCAGCTTGCCGCCGCGGCGGACCGCTTCGGCGAAGCGGCTTCTCTGCTCGATGATCTTGCTTCCGTGGATCTCGGCGGCTGCCGCCCTGAATTCCCATTGCCTTTGAGCTTGTTCCGCAATCTGCCCGAACCGCGCGCGCGAAACTTGTTGCGCGCCATGTTGACGTGGCATCAGGTGCAGCCGCCTGACGAGCGGCGCCTGACCGAGTTCGTGCGCCAGTTGCAGACGGCGGGGACCGACAGGCATCCCCGCATCGACCTCGGTCCCTATTCCTTGTGGTGCGAAGCAGGCCGGCTCTGCTTCAAGCTTTCGGACTAGTCTTCCGGGCTTTCCCCAAGGAGGCTCAGCCTCTGCGACAACTCGACCGCCGAGCGGACCTGCATCTTTTCGAAAATGCGGGAACGATGGACTTCGACGGTGCGCATCGCAATTCCGAGTTCGTCGGCGATGACCTTGTTTAGCTTTCCGGCCAGGATCAGCTGCATGATCTCCTGCTCGCGCCGGGTAAGCTGGGTGAGCTTTTGCTGCAACAACTGGATCGAGCCGTCCCTGACACTACGCTTCGCATCGTGGGCGATTGCCGCAAGAACCTTGTCGACCAGCGCATTGTCGTCATAGGGCTTCTCGATGAAGTCGAATGCACCGTCCTTAAGGGCCTGAACCGCCATCGGAACGTCGCCGTGTCCTGTCAGGAAGATCACGGGAAGGCGGCAGTGCAGGCCCCTCAGGCGATCGAACAGCTCAATGCCGCTCATGCCGGGCATCCGGACATCGAGCAGGACGCAGCCGCATAGATCGCCAGCGGCGAACGAGAGAAACTCCTCGGCGCCGCCCCATGCTTGCGACGAGACGCCACGTGACTGCAATAGCCATTGCAGCGCATCGCGTACCGCAGGATCATCGTCGACAATGTGCGTGACGGATACGCTCATTCCGGCGACATGGGCAGCAGAATGCGGAATACCGTTCCTCCTCCGGGATTGGCCTCGAACGACAGGCGACCTCGGTGATTTTCCACCACAGAACGACAGATTGCCAGTCCCATCCCCATGCCCTCAGCCTTCGTCGTGAACAGCGGATCAAACAGCTTGTCGGCAACCCCGGCATCGATCCCGCAGCCGCGGTCGGCAACCGTCAGGACGACGTAGCCATCGGTACAGCTCAGCACTATGTTGATTTTCCGTTGATCGGGAGCCGTATCCCGCATCGACTCGACCGCGTTGCGCAGGAGGTTGAGCAAGGCCTGTTCAAGCAGCACAGGATCCCCTTCGACTATCGCTTGCGGCGCGAGATCGAGGGTGACCCGGATGCCCTTCTGGCGGATGTCGGCTTCCATCAGGCCCAAGGCCGCATCGATGTGTGCTGCAAGGTGGACCCGTTCCAGGCGATTCTCGCCGTGGCGAGCGAGGCCGTAGATGCGGCGGATGACTTGTCCTGCGCGCTGCGCCTGGGCTACGGCCTTGTCCAGCGCCGGCACGATTTCCGTCGCCGCTGCCTGGTTGCGCAGCAGATTGGCGGCACCCGTACAGTAGCTCGAGATCGCCGCCAGTGGCTGGTTCAGTTCATGCGCAATGCTCGACGCCATCTCGCCCATGGCGACAAGACGCGCAGTCGATTGAAGACGTTCCTGTTGCCGGCGAGCGCGTTCCTCGGCCAATTTCCGCTCCGTAATATCGACCATCGATCCCATCCAGCCGGACTGCTGTCCGTGAGCGTCGATCAGTGGGGCTTCGTGAATCAGGACGTCGATAACCTCGCCATTGCCGCGCTTGAGCTTCAATTCGAAACCCTCTTCAGGACCCTTTCCGGCCAGGATGCGATCATGAATGCTGCGCGTTTCATCCAGATGGTCGTCTGCCCAATATGGCATCGGCGGACGGCGCCCGATCAGTTCTGCGGCGGAGAATCCGACCATGCGGCAGAACGCCGGGTTTACGTAGATGATCTCCCCTTCCATGTTTCGCGCCCGCATGCCGGTATCAAGCGAATCTTCCATTGCCTTGCGGAAGGCATGTTCCTGGCGCAACTGTTCCTCCACGGCCTGGCGGCGCAGTACATGGCGACGCAGGATCCAGAGACTCCAAAGCACGATCAGCGCAAGAATCACCAGGCTTGCGGATAGAGCGATGCTGGCCAGAGGCCGTGGCGCATGGTAAGGCACCGCATGCAGGGCAAGCCCCCAACCGGGAGGATCAAAGCTGACCTGATACCCCTCTTCCGTAACAGCAGACTCGACTTTGGAGCGGCTTCCGAGCACCTTGCCGGAATCCCCTATGACGCTGATACGATAGCGCTCCGCCAGCCACCATGGCACGCTGTCGCTCAGCAGATCCCGGATCCGGTAGACACCGACAGTCACTCCGACAATCCTGCCCTCACGGGATACCGGAACGTGAACCTCGAACTGCCAGTCGTTGGTGAAGTAGGGATACGGCTTGCTGTAGACAGGCTTCGCGAGTGATCGCGCCAGGAGAAAGGCCTGCCGCGAGGGAATGGCTTCTTCGGCATCGCCAACCAGGCTGGGATCCATGGTGGTCGGGTGCGCCAGCAGCACGGTACCGTCCGGGCCTAGCCAGATCAGCTGCCGAAGGCCGCTTTCGAAGCCGAACACGGTACGGGCGAAGGATTCGAAGGCCGCCGGACTGGCCGTATGGGCACTATCGATCCGTCCCAGCAGTTCCTCGTTGCGGGTGAGGTGAAAACGCAGGTTCTGCTCCAGCCACAGGATGTCGCTGATCAGCGTCGCGCGTCTTTCTTCCTTGTCGGTGCGATCGGACATCCAGAGCAGGAGTGCAACGCCACCCACAAACAAAACAAATGCGAGCCGTGGCAATATCCATAGCCAGCGCCAGCGGCTGGTGCGTTCCCCGGAGGGCGAAGGCGTAGGAGGTCCCATGTCGAGATGTTAGCCCGACTGACTGCCTCCGGTGGACGCTTGCGGAAATCCACAATGGTCAAGATCCCGGGGGCCACGGAGAATTCGCAACACCGCAGGGTGCAGAGTGGTAGCCTTGTGCAGACAATTCAATAAAGGAGGATCAAGCATGAAGATTCGTACCGTATTCATTGGCCTCGTGGCCGCGACTTTCTCGGCGATTGCGATGGCCCAGACACCCATCGTGATCAAGTTCAGTCATGTGGTGGCCGCCGATACGCCCAAGGGCAAGGCATCGGAATTTTTCGCCAAGAGGGCCGCGGAATTGACCAAGGGCAAGGCCAAGGTCGAGGTCTATGCCAATAGCGCCCTCTACAAGGACAAGGAGGAAATGGAGGCGCTGCAACTCGGCGCCGTGCAGATGCTGGCACCGTCGCTGGCAAAATTCGGCCCGCTCGGCGTCAAGGAGTTCGAGGCATTCGATTTGCCCTTCATTTTTGACGACACTGCCGAGTTGCATCGAATCACGCAAGGTCCGATCGGCGCCGCGCTGCTGGCCAAGCTGGAACCCAAGGGCATCAAGGGCCTGGCATTCTGGGACAATGGCTTCAAGTCCTTCTCGGCCAATACGCCGATCAAGACACCAGCCGACCTCAAGGGCAAGAAGTTGCGCATCCAGTCGTCCAAGGTGCTCGAGGAGGAAATTCGCGCTGTTGGCGGCCTGCCGCAGGTGATGGCCTTCTCCGAGGTCTATCAAGCACTGCAGACCGGCGTCGTGGATGGTACGGAGAACCCCATCTCCAACCTCTACACGCAGAAGATGCACGAAGTGCAGAAGTATCTTACCTTGACCAACCACGGCTACCTCGGCTACGCGGTGATCACCAACAAGAAATTCTGGGAGAGCTTGCCGGCTGACGTTCGCGGTCAGCTCGAGCAGGCCATGAAGGAGGCTACCGCTTACGCCAACAAGATTGCCCAGGAAGAAAACGACATGGCGCTCGAAGGTGTGAAGAAGAGCGGCAAGACCACCGTTTACGTTCCTACCAAGGACGAGAGGATGGCGTTCAAGAAGGCGATGGCGCCGGTGCACATCAAGATGGCCGATCGAGTCGGCAAGGACTTGCTGCAGTCCATCTACAAAGAGACCGGCTTCGATCCGAACAAGCTGTAAGGTCTTGCGCAACATCCCGCCGGCGCCGGAGTGCGTCGGCGGCGCCCTATCAAGCAGTATTCCGCCCTGCAGACATGCCGCCAACCCCGGGGGGTTCCGCTCATGAAATATCTTGACCACCTTGAGGAATGGATCATTACCTTCCTCATCGGTGCCGCGACCTTGATCATTTTTGTCGCCGTTGTTCATCGTTACGCGGCAAGCGCGAGCATTCCCGGTCTGCAGGACTGGCTCCTGACGATCAATCTCAGCTGGGCGCAGGAACTGACCATCATCATGTTCGTCTGGATGGCCAAGTTTGGTGCCGCCTACGGCGTGCGCACCGGCATCCACGTCGGAGTCGACGTGTTGATCAACCGCCTCAACGACCGGATGCGAAGGAAATTCATCATATTCGGCCTGCTCGCCGGGGCGCTCTTCACCGGGATCGTCGGCACGCTCGGAGCCACCTTTGTCTGGGACAATGGCGCGCACCACGCTTTTCTCACTCTGATCGGCAGCCCCGTCGGCGACATTCCCGAAGGGCCGACGACGCCGGACCTCGAGTGGCCGACCTGGATGGTGTATTCGGCGATTCCGCTCGGTACCAGCCTGATGTGCTTCCGTTTCCTCCAAGTGCTGGTCAGTTTCATCAAGACCGGGGACTTGCCGCATCACGACCACGGGCACGTGGATGGCCTCGAGGACGAGGCACCATCGGTTGACGTGGATTTCTACGGGCTGGACGACAACCTGCACATGCACGATCTCACGCACACGATGATTGGCGACAACCGTCGCAACGAAGACGAGCGCCGCCGTGCGGCGGGCAGCGCGGACCACGAGGAGCGTCGAACGGGCGATGAACGTCGGTCCGGAACTGACCGTCGACAGCAGGATCTGGGAGGCGAGCCGAAATGAACGCTGCCATCATCTTCCTGCTGCTGTTGGCCCTCATGCTGACCGGGATGCCGATCTCGATTTCGCTCGGCCTTACCGTACTCAGCTTTCTGTTCCTCTTTACGCATGTGCCGCTCGAGTCGGTGGCGCTGAAGTTGTTCACCGGCATCGAGAAGTTCGAGATCATGGCGATTCCCTTCTTCATCCTCGCCGGAAATTTCCTCACCCACGGTGGGGTCGCGCGCCGAATGATCAGATTCGCCTCGTCGATGGTCGGTCACTGGTACGGCGGTCTGGGTCTGTCCGGCGTGGTGGCCTGTGCCTTGTTTGCGGCAATCTCCGGATCTTCCCCGGCGACGGTGGTGGCGATCGGCTCGATACTGTTGCCGGCAATGGTCAAGGCAGGTTTTCCCAACAAGTTCGGGGCCGGCGTCATCACCACTTCGGGCGCGCTCGGTATACTGATCCCGCCTTCGATCGTGATGGTCATGTACTCGGTGGCGACCAATACGTCGGTCGGCGCCTTGTTCATGGCGGGTGTGGTACCCGGCGTCGGGCTCGCTATGGTATTGGGCGGCGTGACGTATTACCGGGCGCGGAAATTCGACTATCCTCGCCTGCCCAAGGCCAGCTGGGTCGAGCGCCTGAAGGCGTTCCGCGAGTCGGCCTGGGGCTTGCTGCTGATCGTGATCGTGATGGGCGGCATCTACAGCGGCATGTTCACGCCGACCGAGGCCGCAGCGATGAGTGCCGTCTATGCGTTCTTCGTTGCGGTGTTCGTCTATAAGGATTTGAGCATCAAGGATGTGCCGCGAGTCCTGCTCAATTCGGCCAACATGTCGGCGATGCTGCTCTACATCATCACCAATGCCGTGCTCTTCTCCTTCATCATGACGAACGAGAATATTCCGCAGGCACTGGCCGACTGGATGCTGGGCCACGGTCTGGGCATGCTCACCTTCCTGCTGGCCTGCAACGTCATCCTGCTGCTGGCCGGCAACTTCATGGAACCCTCGTCGATCGTGCTGATCTTCGCGCCGATTCTGTTTCCCGTGGCGATTAAGCTGGGAATCGATCCCGTGCACTTCGGCATCATCATGGTGGTGAATATGGAAGTGGGGATGTGTCATCCGCCGGTCGGTCTCAATCTCTATGTGGCATCGGGTATCACAAAGATGGGGATTACCGAATTGACTGTCGCCGTCTGGCCATGGCTGCTTGCAATGCTTTGCTACCTCGGTGTTGTGACCTACTGGCCTGCGCTGTCGATCTGGTTCCCGAAGTATCTGGGCATGATGTAGCGTTCTCGGCTCCGATGACAAAGGCCCGGCGATGCCGGGCCTTTGTTTTTGAGGCGTCGGCATCGCTCCCGCCTTCGCTGGAACGAGGCACCTCAAACACGTCCTTTTGTGGCGGAACAAGCGGTGCAAGGGCCGTTTTAGGCAAGAAACTGAGTTAAAATATCAAGTTAGCCTTTTGGCTGATCAAGACTTGTAGTTCAACCTGTTCTGGAGAAAGTAATGGCTGTCGAACGCACCCTGTCGATCATTAAACCCGATGCAGTTGCAAAGAACGTGATCGGCAAGATCTATTCCCGCTTCGAGACGAACGGTCTCAAGATCATTGCTGCACGCATGATTCACCTGTCGCGCCAGGAGGCCGAGGGATTCTACGCGGTGCACAAGGAGCGTCCCTTCTTCAAGGATCTGGTCGAGTTCATGATTTCCGGTCCGGTCATGGTCCAGGTGTTGCAGGGCGAGGGCGCAGTTGCAAAGAATCGTGATCTGATGGGTGCCACCGATCCGAAAAAGGCCGAGGCAGGCACCATCCGTGCCGATTTCGCCGACAGCATCGATGCCAACGCCGTGCATGGTTCCGATGCAGCGGAAACGGCCGCCGTCGAAATTGCCTACTTCTTCCCCGCGCTGAACGTTTATCCGCGCTAAGCGTCGATGCCGGCAAATCTCCTCGATTTCGATGCAGAAGGCCTGACGGCCTGGTTCGCGCAACAGGGCGAGAAGCCTTTCCGCGCGCGCCAGGTGCTGCGCTGGATACATCATTTCGGGGAGAGCGACTTCAATGCGATGACCGACATCGCCAAGTCGCTGCGCGAGAAGTTGATCGCGACCGCCACCGTAACGCCACCGCCGACTGTCAGCGACAAGCTGTCGGATGACGGCACACGCAAGTTCTTGTTCGATGTCGGTAACCGCAATGCGGTGGAGACTGTTTTCATCCCCGAGGCCGACCGAGGCACGCTCTGCATTTCCTCGCAGGCAGGCTGCGCCCTTGAATGTGCATTTTGTTCCACCGGCCGCCAGGGCTTCAATAGAAACCTGACCACGGCCGAGATCATCGGCCAACTCTGGCAGGCGAACCGCGCGCTCGGCCATGCGCCGGCAAGCGGCAACAGCGGCGAACGGCTCATCAGCAATGTCGTGCTGATGGGCATGGGAGAACCGCTGGCGAATTTTGACAACTTGGTTCCGGCACTGCGCCTGATGCTGGATGACAACGCATACGGCTTGTCGCGGCGGCGCGTTACGGTATCGACCTCGGGCATTGTGCCGGCCATGGACCGGCTTGCCGAGGCCTGTCCGGTGGCTCTTGCGGTTTCCCTGCATGCCCCGACCGACGGTCTGCGTGACAAACTGGTTCCGATCAACCGCAAGTATCCTCTGGCCGAACTCATGGCCGCCTGCCAGCGTTATCTGGTCCATGCGCCGCGCGATTTCATCACCTTCGAGTACGTCATGCTCGATGGAGTCAACGACAGCGACGCCGACGCGCATGCGCTGCTGCATCTGGTGCGCGACGTTCCCTGCAAGTTCAACCTGATTCCCTTCAATCCTTTCCCGGCCTCCGGTTTCCATCGCTCGCCGGCGGAGCGGGTCCGGCGCTTTGCCTCCATCCTGATCAACGGAGGTATCGTCACGACGACACGCAAGACGCGCGGCGACGACATCGATGCGGCGTGCGGACAGCTGGCGGGCAAGGTCCAGGATAGATCGAAGCGCACATTGCGTACTGCGGACGCAGTGCGCGCCACGGATTCAGTCACCCGCGGTACTGCTGGAGTCGAACTGCACTCATGAACAAGACGATAGTCGCGATTTGGATGACACTGCTGCTGGCTGGCTGTACTGCAACCGGCGGTTCGGGACCGGGCGCCCAGCAGGCAGTCTCGGCGCAGCCGGCGGAAAGCGAGCAGCAGCAGCGGGCGAAGGTCCATACCGAACTGGGATCGCTTTACGCGCTCGATGGACGTTCGGCGATTGCACTCGAGGAGGCGCGAATCGCGCTCTCGGCTGATCCGAATTACGCGCCGGCATACAACCTGCTGGGCATTACCCACATGGCCTTGAGCGAAACGCGCCTGGCAGATGACAATTTTCAAAAGGCACTGAGTCTGGCCCCGGGGGATCCCGAAATCAACAACAACTACGGCTGGTTCCTCTGTCAGAGTGGCCGCGAACAGAGTTCGATAGCGTACTTCATGGTGGCGGCGAAGAATCCGCTGTATACGACACCGACCAAGCCTTACACCAATGCCGGCATTTGTTCCGTGCGCATGAAGAACGACAAGGCCGCCGAAGACTACCTGTTGACCGCTCTGCAGTTGTCCCCGACCAACACCCAGGCGCTGTTCTGGCTCGCGGATATTGCCTACCGCCAGGGGCGTTATAGCGAAGCGCGGCAGTGGACTACCGACATCGAAAAGATGCTGGAGCCGACCGCCGAAGTGCTTTGGCTGGCTTTGCGCACCGAGCGAAAATTGGGTAACCGTGAGGCCGAGGCCCGCTATGCGTCGCAGTTGCGGCGCCGGTTTCCCGGTTCCGCGGAGCAACGCCTGCTGACTCAGGGGCGGTATGAGTGACGCGCGAGTGACCGACAACCTGGATACCGAAGCCATCGAGCCTGCGCCCTCCGGGGAGAGTGAGACGGTTGCGCCGGCCGAGTCGAACACGCCGGGATCCGTCCTGCGGCGGATACGTGAGGCGCGCGGCCAGTCGATTTCCGACGTCGTGCAGGTGATCCGTTTCAGCGCACGTCAAATCGAGGCGCTCGAGCGCGACGACTACGCCAGCCTGCCTGGCTCTACCGCGGTGCGCGGCCTGGTTCGCAACTACGCCAAGTTTCTCAAGCTCGATGCCGCGCCATTGCTGGCCCAGCTGGAGCCCGCTGTGCCGGTTCCGGAGGCCGATGTGCGACCACCGACCAACATGGGTGAAGCCGAGCAGCCGGGCATTGTCGAGCGGATTCCACTAAAAATCGTGGTTGCCGCAGCGGCCATTCTGCTGCTGGCAGTGGTCGGCTACTGGTACTACTCCGGTTTGCCCGACGATGCCGGCGTGACGAACCGTCTGCGCGGCGCGACCGGCCGCTCCGAAGTGGTCGCACCCAGTCCGGTCGCCGCTCCGGCGGTCGTGCCGGTGCCGGCACCGGCGCCCGCGGGGGTTGCCGAGAACGAGCCGGTCAATGCCGCTGCGGCAGCCAGTCCGCTGCCGTCGGGGGGGTTGCGCATCGAGTTTGATGATCGTTCCTGGATCGAGATCCGCGACGCGACACAGAAGGTCGTTTTCGTCGGCGAGTACCCGGCCGGGACCCGCCAGAACGTGGAAGGGAAGGCGCCCTTCCAGATCTGGATCGGCAGGGCATCCGCTGTCCGCGTGTTCATGGGCGAGCGCAGCATCGATCTCAAACCCTACACCCGCGAAGAAGTCGCCCGGTTCAACCTGGAATGAGCGAGATGTCTCGAGGGCAGGCCGTGCGGCGCGCATGTCGTCTCGCCATGGTGGGGAAAGTCGGCGTTGGCGGTACGGCGCCGATTGTCATCCAGTCGATGACCAACACCGATACCGAGGATGTCTTTACGACCTCAATGCAGGTGGCGCAACTCGCGCGCGCCGGATCGGAACTGGTGCGCATCACGGTCAATACCCGCGAGGCCGCCGCCGCCGTGCCGAAGATTCGCGACCGCCTGGCGCAGATGAACGTCGATGTGCCGCTGATCGGCGATTTCCATTTCAATGGACACAAGCTCCTGACGGAGCATCCGGCCTGCGCCGAGGCCCTGGCCAAGCTGCGCATCAATCCAGGCAACGTCGGCAAGGGCGCGCGGCGCGACGAACAGTTTGCGCAGTTGATCGAGATCGCCTGCCGGTTCGACAAACCGATACGCATCGGGGTGAACTGGGGCAGTCTCGATCAGGCTCTGCTGGCCCGCATCATGGACGAGAATGCCAGGCGTCCGGAACCCAAGGATGCCACCGAGATCATGCGCGAAGCGATGGTGACTTCGGCTCTCGAATCAGCGGCACAGGCCGAGCAACTCGGGCTTGCCGGCGATCGCATCGTGCTGTCGTGCAAGGTCTCCGGCGTGCAGGATCTGATAGCGATCTACCGCGAGCTCGCGGCGCGCTGCGACTACCCGTTGCATCTGGGCCTTACCGAGGCAGGGATGGGCAGCAAAGGCATCGTCGCCTCAACGGCAGCGCTCAGCGTCCTGTTGCAGGAAGGCATAGGCGACACAATACGCGTGTCCCTCACGCCCGAGCCCAACGGCGACCGCACGCGCGAAGTGATCGTTGCCCAGGAAATCCTGCAAACCATGGGCCTGCGCGCCTTCACGCCGCTGGTGGCCGCCTGCCCCGGCTGCGGGCGCACCACCAGCACGGTATTTCAGGAGCTTGCACAGGACATCCAGAATCATGTGCGCGAGCGCATGCCGGAATGGCGCCTGGCCAGGGTGGGCGTCGAGAACATGACGCTGGCCGTGATGGGTTGCGTGGTAAATGGCCCCGGTGAAAGCAAGCACGCCAGCATCGGCATTTCGCTACCCGGCACGGGCGAGGCGCCGGTGGCGCCGGTGTATATCGACGGCGAACGCGTCATTACGCTGCGCGGCGACAACATTGCCGCCGAGTTCCGTCAGATCGTTGACGACTATGTGTCGAGAACCTATCCGGAAAGAGCCAGCCATTGATCGCGACGGGTACGGAACCACCGTGCCTGCCGGGATAAAGAAACCATGAGCCAGACACTGCAAGCCATCCGCGGCATGAATGACATTCTGCCGGCCGAAGCCGAACTCTGGGAGCAGTTCGAGGAAGCCGTGCGCGACTGGTTGCGCGCCTACGGCTACCGGCCGATCCGCATGCCGATGGTGGAGCCGACGCCGCTGTTCGCCCGCGCCATCGGCGAAGTGACCGACATTGTCGAGAAGGAAATGTATTCCTTCGAGGACGCACTGAACGGCGAAAGCCTCACCCTGCGCCCGGAAGGCACGGCCTCCTGCGTGCGCGCCGTGCTGCAGCACAACCTGCTCTACGATGGGCCCAAGCGACTCTGGTACATGGGGCCGATGTTCCGCCATGAACGGCCGCAGAAGGGCCGCTATCGCCAGTTTCATCAGGTGGGTGTCGAGGCCATGGGCTTCACCGGGCCCGACATCGATGCCGAACAAATCGCCATGTGTGCGCGCTTGTGGGACGACCTCGGGCTTGAAGGCATACGTCTCGAGATCAACTCTCTCGGACAGAGCGAGGAACGTGCGCGTCACCGTGCCGATCTCCTGGCCTACCTTCAACAACACCATGGCGAGCTCGATGCGGATGCCCAGCGCCGCCTGCACAGCAACCCTTTGCGCATCCTGGACACCAAGAATCCGGCAATGCAGGCTCTGGTGGATGCCGCGCCGAAGCTGATCGACTATCTCGGCGAAGCATCCCTCAAGCATTTCGAGGGCGTCCAGCAGCTGCTCAAGGATGCCGTGATTCCGTATAGCATCAACCCGCGTCTGGTGCGCGGGCTGGACTACTACAACCTGACCGTATTCGAATGGGTGACCGATCAACTGGGCGCGCAGGGAACCGTCTGCGCCGGCGGCCGCTATGACGGGCTGGTCGCGCAGCTGGGCGGCAAACCCGCGCCGGCCTGCGGCTTCGCCATGGGCATCGAGCGCCTTCTTGCGCTGTGGCAGGATCAGGGCAACCGTCATGAAACCCAGGCACCCGACGCCTATCTGGTGCACCAGGGCGAGGCTGCGGGGCGCTTCGCCTTCCGCGCCGCAGAGGCCTTGCGCAGTGCCGGATTTGCGATTCATCTGCATTGCGGCGGCGGCAGCTTCAAGTCACAAATGAAAAAGGCCGACAGTTCCGGCGCGCAGATTGCGCTGATAGTCGGCGATGACGAGGCGGCGGCCAATGAGGTGAGCGTGAAACTCCTGCGCTCCGGCTTCGACCAGCCGCCAGAGCAGGTCCGAGTGAGTTTCGATGCACTGGCCGATCATCTCGGCGATATTCTTTTCCCCATGGAAGACGACAATGGCAACCTATGACCTGGAAGAACAGGAACAGCTCGACGAGCTGAAGACCTGGTGGAAGATGTACGGCAATCTGGTGACCGGGATCGTGGTCGCGGTTGCGCTGGCGGTGGCCGGGTGGCAGGGCTGGAACTGGTGGCAACGCCAGCAGGCGGCGCAGGCCTCGGCGATATTCTCCGGCCTGCAAACTGCGGCGGCGCAGAAGGACGCCAAGCGCGCGCGTGAGCTGGCCGGCGAATTGATCGACAAGTATTCGACCACGGCCTATGCCGGCATGGGCGCCTTGCTGGCAGCCCGCGCGCAGGTTGATGCAGGCGACGCGAAGAACGCCCGGGTGCAACTGGCCTGGGCTGCGGAGAACGCCAAGGACCCCGGACTGCGCGAGCTCGCCCGACTCCGTCTGGCCGCGGTGATGCTTGATGAAAAGGCTTACGACGATGCCATCAAGCAGCTTGCCGTCGAGCCCGCAGCCGGATTTGCGCCGCGCTTCGCCGAACTGCGCGGCGACGTCTTTGCTGCCCAGGGCAAGACCGCCGAGGCGCGCAATGCCTACGATCTGGCGCTGCAGAAATTCGACGCCCTGACCAAGGACGATGAAGCCAGGCAACGCAGCGGCTACAAGGACGTGGTTCAGACCAAGCGCGACGCGCTCGGGGCGGCCAAGTGACGCCCCTGTCGCTCCCTGTGGTTGCAGTTGCTTCGGCGCTCTTGGTGGGCGCCTGCTCGACGGTCGAGAAGCTCAATCCCTTCGGCCCCAGCGCACCCAAGGTCCAGCCAGCCGAACTGGGAGTGATCCAGCCGACTGCGGAACTGAAAATCGTTTGGCAGGCGAATGTCGGTAGTGCCGGTGAATTCACCTTTTCGCCAGCCGTGGTGGGTGACAGCGTCTACGCGGCGGGCCGCGACGGCACAGTGGTGCGCTTCGACGGCGGACGCCAGGTGTGGAGGATCGCATCCGGCCAGCCGATATCGGGCGGCGTCGGCAGCGACGGCAAGCTGGTTGTGGTGGGCACCTCCAAGGGCGAGGTGCTGGCTTTCGATGCGGCGACCGGCCGCGAAACCTGGAAGGCGCGCGTGAGCTCCGAAGTGCTGGCCGCGCCGGCCGTGGCCGAAGGGCTGGCGATCGTGCGCTCGGGTGACTCACGCATCTTCGGTTTTGATGCGGTGGACGGCAAGCGGCGCTGGGTCTATCAGCGCAGCACGCCCGCGCTGTCGCTGCGGTCGAACGTCGGCGTGGTGCCGGCCGGGCGCGTTACGCTGGCCGGGTTCCCCGGAGGCAAGCTGGTCGCCATTGCCAACAATAACGGCGCCGCGGTGTGGGAAGTGACCGTCGCCCTGCCCAAGGGCGCGACCGAACTCGAGCGCGTCGCCGACGTCACCAGCTTGCCGGTGGTAAGCGGCAGCGCGGTCTGCGCCGCGGCATTCCAGGGGCGTGTTGCCTGTTTCGACAGCGCCAGCGGCAATACGATCTGGTCGCGCGACATGTCATCCAGCGCCGGTCTCGATATCGACGGCCGCTACGTTTATGTTGCCGACGACAAGGGGGCCGTGCACGCACTGGATGCCAAGAGCGGAGCCAGTATCTGGAAGCAGGACAAATTGACCCGGCGGGATCTGTCGCGCCCGCTGGTGCTGGGCAATCAGGTGGCCATAGCCGACTACCAAGGGGTGGTACACCTGCTGCGCCGGGAAGACGGCGCTTTTGCTGCACGCGCCAATACCGACGGCAGCGCCGTGCGGGCCGAGCCGGTGCACTTCGGCGCCGGCCTGCTGGTGCAGACCGCGAAGGGCGGCTTGTATGCGCTGGAACCCCGCTAAGTCCGTGTCGAACCCTCATGCACATCAAGCCCCGCGTGCCGGCGGTCGCGGATTGAAATGAAACCTACTCTTGTAATCGTCGGTCGGCCGAATGTCGGCAAGTCGACCCTGTTCAATCGCCTCACGCGTTCGCGCGATGCGCTGGTGGCCGATCAGCCGGGCCTGACCCGGGATCGCCATTACGGTCATGGCCGCCTGGGAAACAAGCCCTATCTGGTGGTCGATACGGGCGGTTTCGAGCCGCTGGCCAAGGAAGGCATCGTGCAGGAGATGGCACGCCAGGCCGAGGCAGCGATTGCCGAAGCCGATGTGCTGATATTTCTGGTGGACGTGCGCACCGGCCTTGCGCCGCAGGACAAAGTGATTGCCGAGCTGTTGCGCCGGAGCGGGCGCCCGGTGCTGCTCGCCGCGAACAAGGGCGAAGGCATGGATCGTGCGGTGGTTGCAGCCGAGTTCTACGAACTCGGCTGCGGCGATCCCTGCGTGATTTCCTCCGCTCACGGCGAGGGCGTGCGCGAGCTGGTCGAACTGGCGCTGGCGCCATTTCCCGACGAGAGCGAAGCGGAAGACGTCGCGGCAGGTCCCCGGGTGGCCATCGCCGGTCGACCCAACGTCGGCAAGAGCACCCTGGTGAATACCCTGCTCGGCGAGGAGCGCATGATCGCCTTCGACATGCCGGGCACTACCCGCGACGCCATCGAGGTGCCGTTCGAACGCAATGGCCGCGCCTACACCCTGATCGACACGGCGGGTCTGCGGCGCAAGGGACGGGTGTTCGAGACCATCGAAAAGTTCTCGGTGATCAAGACCCTGCAGGCTGTCGAGGAAGCCAATGTGGTGGTGCTGATGGTCGATGCCACGCAGGAAATCTCGGATCAGGATGCGCACATCGCCGGCTTCATCATCGACGCCGGGCGGGCGCTGGTGGTCGCCGTGAACAAGTGGGATGCGGTGGACGACTACCGCCGCGAGCAGATCAAGCTGGACATTGCGCGGAAGCTGAACTTTCTCGGCTTTGCCCGCGTGCATTACGTTTCGGCACTCAAGGGTCAGGGCATCGCCGGCATCCTGTCTTCCGTGGACAAGGCCTATGCCGCCGCAATGGCCAAGATGTCCACGCCGAAGCTCACCCGCGTGCTGATCGGCGCCGTGGAGAAACAGACGCCACCGCGGCATGGAGCATTCCGTCCGAAGCTGCGCTACGCCCATCAGGGCGGCAGCAATCCACCGATCATCGTGATCCACGGCAATGCCCTGGACCATATCCCGGCTTCCTATACCCGATATCTGGAGCGCTATTTTCTCGAGGCATTCAAGCTGCAGGGCACGCCTCTGCGCATTCAGTACAAGACCAGCAAGAATCCCTTTGCCAGTGAAGATAGGCCGGCAAAGTCAAAGCTCCGGCGCGAGAAAGGCGAAAGTCGGCGCTGATGGCACGGCGACGTGAAATCGATTACAGTATTTGACTCAAAAACCTGCAGTTCGAACAAGAAGTTTCAGTAAAGGCTGACGCCAGCCGTGTCGGCGTCAAGCGCAGTCCATAACTAAAAAGGATCACCAACCATGAGTAATAAAGGGCAAATGCTACAAGACCCGTTTCTGAACACCCTGCGCCGCGAGCACGTTCAGGTTTCCATTTACCTGGTCAATGGCATCAAGCTGCAGGGGCAGATCGAATCCTTCGATCAGTACGTTGTTCTGCTCAAGAATACGGTGACCCAGATGGTGTACAAGCACGCCATTTCGACAGTCGTTCCTGCGCGCCCCGTCAATTTTGCCCAGGAGGCCGAAGCCGATTGACCGCTTTGTGCCGCTGCCGGCGGCTGCGATGAAGGTATCGCCCTGATGTTCGAGCGTCCCGCCAGCGGCGAGAAGGCGGTTCTGGTGCAACTTGATTTCGGCGAAGGCGACTTTGCCGAGCGTCTTTCCGAGTTCAATCTGCTGGTCGGCAGTGCGGGCGCTCGCGCCCTCTCGGTGATTTCCGGCAAGAGGGCGAGGCCCGACCCGGCGCTTTTTGCCGGCAAGGGCAAGGTGACCGAGATCGGCGAAGCCGTGCGCTTGCACGAAGCCGATGTGGTGCTGTTCAACCATGAGCTGTCGCCGGGGCAACAGCGCAATCTCGAGCGCATCCTCGAGTGCCGCGTGGTCGACCGCACCAGCCTGATTCTCGACATCTTTGCCCTGCGCGCAAAGAGTCATGAGGGCAAGCTCCAGGTCGAGCTTGCCCAATTGCAGCACCTTGCGACGCGGTTGGTGCGCGGCTGGACCCACCTCGAACGCCAGAAGGGCGGTATCGGCTTGCGCGGGCCGGGTGAAAAGCAGCTCGAAACCGACCGCCGCCTGCTCGGCAAGCGCGTCTCCCTGCTCAAGGATCGCCTTAAACAGCTGGAGCGCCAGCGTGAAGTGCGCCGGCGTGCGCGCACCCGCAGCGAGGTGCTGGCGATTTCGCTGGTGGGCTATACGAATGCGGGGAAGAGCACGCTCTTCAACGCTCTGACCAGAGCCGGGGCCTATGCTGCCGACCAGTTGTTCGCCACCCTCGACACCACCTCGCGCAGGTTGTTCATCGAGAGTGCGGGGCCGATCGTGCTATCCGATACGGTGGGCTTCATTCGCGACTTGCCGCATGATCTGGTGGCGGCCTTTCAGGCCACGCTGGAAGAGACCGCGCAGGCCGACCTGCTGTTGCATGTGGTGGATTCTGCCAGTCCGGACCGTGATCAGCAGATGCACGCCGTCGCCTCGGTATTGAAGGAGATCGGGGCGCTTCGCGTACCGCAGATTCTGGTGTGGAACAAGGTCGATCTCACCGCGGCAAGCCCCGGAATCGAGCGAGATGACTGTGGTAACATTTCACTCGTTCGCTTGAGCGCCCGAACCGGGGCGGGGGTATCGTTGCTGCGCGAAGCTATTGCTGAAGTGGCGAATCGGCATAACGAACTTCCTGCTGCCCTAGCCTGACAATTCCTAGACGCCTTTCCCCTTCTTCTACTGCCCAAACAAAAAAAGTGATCGCCGGAATCCTCATGTCTCTCAACGACCACGGCTGGGGCAACCAGCCAGGTGGTGGCAAGCGCGGTGGCGGCAATCAAGGCCCTCCCGATCTCGAAGAACTCTGGCGCGATTTCAACCGCCGCTTGTCCGGCCTGTTCGGCAAGAGGGGCGGGAGCGGCGGTGACGGTGGCGGTGGCGATCCGGGCAACCGGATGCCATCGATCAGTCCGCGGCAGTTCGGCGGCGGTATCGGCTTGATCCTGATACTGGTGGCGGTGATCTGGCTTGGCAGCAGCTTCTATATCGTCGATGCTTCCCAGCGCGGAGTGGTGCTGCAGTTCGGTCGTTTCAAGGAAACCACCGAGCCGGGTTTGCGCTGGCGCCTGCCCTGGCCGATCCAGAGCCACGAGATCGTCAATTTGACGGGCGTGCGCACGGTCGAGGTCGGCTATCGCGGCTCCGACAAGAACAAGGTGCTGAAAGAGGCGCTGATGCTGACCGACGATGAAAATATCGTCATGGTGCAGTTCGCCGTGCAGTACCTGCTTCGCGACCCCAAGGCCTATCTGTTCAACAACCGCCATCCCGATGATACCGTCATGCAGGCGGCGGAAACTGCAATCCGCGAGGTGGTCGGCAAGAACAAGATGGATTTCGTGCTCTACGAGGGGCGCGACCAGATCGCTGCCAATACGCAAAAGCTGATCCAGGACATTCTCGATCGCTACGACACAGGCATTCAGGTGCGGTCGGTCAACATGCAAAGTACCCAACCGCCGGAACAGGTGCAGGCCGCCTTCGACGATGCCGTCAAGGCAGGGCAGGATCGCGAGCGGCACAAGAATGAAGGCCAGGCCTACGCCAATGACGTGATCCCGCGCGCGCGCGGCGCCGCCTCGCGGCTGATGGAAGAGGCGACAGGCTACCGGCAGCGCATCATCGTCACGGCCGAGGGTGATGCCTCGCGCTTCAAGCAGATCCTTGCCGAATACAGCAAGGCGCCGGAAGTGACGCGCAGCCGCATGTACCTTGAAACCGTGCAACAGGTCTATGCCAACACCAGCAAGGTGATGATCGATGCCAAGGGATCGGGCAATCTGCTCTATCTGCCGCTCGACAAGCTGATGCAAGCCACCGCTGCCGCCGCGGCACCTGCCGCTGCGGAAGCGACGCTGGCGCCGCGCGGTGCGCCCGTTCCGGGGACACCGGCGGCGGCCCCGGAGGCCCCACCACAGACCGAGCGTTCGGCACCGGGTGACGCGCGCGCGCGCGGCAACCTGGGCTCGCGCGAGCGGGGAGAACGCTAATGCAGCGCCATTTGTCTTTCGTCGCCTCGTTCATCTTTGGACTGCTGGCGATTTTCGCGATGACCATCTTTACGGTCGATCAGCGCCAGTTCGCGATCATCTTCCAGCTCGGCGAGATCAAAGAGGTCGTGTCCGAACCGGGCCTGGCGTTCAAGTGGCCGCTGATTCAGAACGTTCGCATCTTCGACAAGCGCATTCTGACGATGGATACGCCGGAGCCGGAGCGCTTTCTCACGGCCGAGAAGAAGCCCGTGCTGGTGGATTCCTTCGTCAAGTGGCGCATCCATGACGTCAAGCAGTATTACATCTCGGTCGGCGGCGATGAAACCCTGGCCAGAACGCGCCTTGCACAGACCGTCAATGCCGGGCTGCGGGAAGAGTTTGGCCGGCGTACCGTGCATGACGTGGTATCAGGTGCGCGCGACGACATCATGGTCGTGGTGAAGAAGAAGGCCGATGCGGACATGCGGGCCATTGGCGTCGAAATTGTCGATGTGCGACTCAAGCGTGTCGACTTGCCGCCGGAAGTCTCCGAGTCCGTCTATCGCCGCATGGAAACCGAGCGCAAGCGCGTAGCCAACGAATTGCGTTCCGAAGGTGCCGCAGAGGCCGAGAAGATCAAGGCGAATGCCGATCGGCAGCGCGAGGTGATTCTGGCCGAGGCCTATCGCGATGCGCAGAAGATCAAGGGCGAAGGCGATGCCAAGGCAGCGGGGCTCTACGCCCGCGCCTTTGGCGAGAATCCCGAGTTCTATGCCTTCTATCGCAGCCTCGAGGCCTATCGCAGCAGCTTCAAGAGCAAGAGCGACCTCATGGTCATGGAACCCAATTCCGAGTTCTTCAAGTACCTGAAGAACAGCGGCAAGGGCAAGTAATTCGGGTTGGTACCGGCTTGAAATGCTCAATATCCTGCTGCTGGCTTTCGCCTTGATGCTTGTGATCGAAGGTCTCCTGCCTTTTCTTGCGCCACGCGTATGGCGGGACACCTTCCGCCGCGTGACTGAACTGACCGACGGACAAATACGCTTCATCGGCCTGTCTTCGATGCTGGTCGGCGTTGTCCTGCTGACAGTGTTCCGCTGAACGTCATGGCAAATCGGCGCTGGCTCCTGCCCGAAGCGATCGAGGACGTGCTGCCGCACGATGCGGCGCGCATCGAGGCGTTGCGGCGCAGCCTGCTGGACGAATTCGCACGCCACGGCTATGAGTTCGTCATTCCTCCGCTGCTTGAGTATGTCGAGTCGCTGCTCACGGGCAGCGGCCACGATCTCGACCTGCGTACCTTCAAGCTGGTGGACCAGCTCTCCGGCCGCAGCATGGGCGTACGTGCCGACATCACGCCGCAGGTGGCGCGCATCGACGCCCATCTGCTCAACCGCAAGGGCGTCACCCGCCTGTGCTACTGCGGCAGCGCGCTGCATACCCTGCCCGCGGGCTTCAATGCCACGCGCGAGCCCCTGCAGATCGGTGCCGAACTTTACGGCCATGCCGGGCTCGAGGCCGACATCGAGGCGATTCGGCTGCTGGCCGCCGCGCTGGGCTTGTGCGACCTCGCCGCATCGCGTTTCGACCTCGGCCATGTCGCCGTCTTTCGTGCGCTTGCGAAGCACGCTGCCTTGGCCGCGGAGGCCGAAGAGGAACTCTTTGGCGCCCTGCAAGGCAAGGACGTGCCGACGGTGCGCGATCTCGTCGCGGGCCTCGCCGATCCCGTCCGTTCGGCGTTGCTGGCCCTGCCGGAGCTTTACGGCGATCGAGGGGTGCTGGACCGTGCGGCCAAGGTCCTGCCGGCATTTCCGGAGATTGCTGCGGCGCTTTCCGACCTGAGGCGTCTCGCCGATGCGCTCGCCGACCTGCCTCTCAGCTTCGATCTGGCCGACTTGCGCGGTTACCACTATCACAGCGGCGTCGCCTTTGCCGCCTATTGCGCCGGCAGCCCCGGTGCCGTGGCGCTTGGCGGACGGTATGACGATTTTGGCCGGGCTTACGGCCGCGCCCGCGCGGCCACCGGCTTCTCCATGGATCTGCGCGAATTGGCGCGGCTGTCGCCCGGCGGTGACGCGCGCGGTGCGATCCTGGCTCCATGGCCCGAAGACGATGCCCTGCATGCCGAGGCCTTGCGCCTGCGCGCGCAAGGCGAGCGCGTGGTGCTGGCCCTGCCGGGACATGAAGGCACGTGGCGCGAAGCTGGTTGCGACCGGATCCTGGTGCGCAGCGGCGATCGCTGGATCATTGAATCCCTGAAGGAAGACTGAAATGGCAAAGAATGTCGTAGTCGTCGGTACCCAGTGGGGCGACGAGGGCAAGGGCAAGATCGTCGACTGGCTGACGGATCACTCACAGGGGGTGGTGCGTTTCCAGGGCGGGCACAACGCCGGGCATACCCTGGTCATCGGCGGCAAGAAGACCGTGCTGCATCTGGTGCCCTCCGGCATCCTGCGCGCGGGCGTCACCTGCTATATCGGCAATGGTGTCGTGCTCTCTCCCGAAGCGCTGATGAAGGAACTCGACGAACTCAAGGAGGCCGGCATCGATGCCGAAGCGCGCTTGCGGATATCCGAAGCCTGCCCCTTGATCCTGCCCTACCATCAGGCGATGGACGTCGCCCGTGAGGTCGCACGCGGCAGCAACAAGATCGGCACCACGGGGCGTGGCATCGGCCCCGCCTACGAGGACAAGGTGGCGCGGCGCGGCATCCGCCTGCAGGATCTGACCAAGCCGAAGCGATTTGCAGAACGGCTGGGCGAGATTCTCGAGTATCACAACTTCGTGCTGAAGAATTTTCACGGCGCGCAACCGGTAGATTTCCAGCAGGTCTACGACGGCGCCATGGCCATTGCGCCGCGCCTGATAAGAATGATCGCCGACGTGCCGCGCGCACTCTACGATGCCCACAAGGGCGGAGCCAATCTGTTGTTCGAAGGCGCCCAGGGCACCCTGCTCGATATCGATCATGGCACCTACCCCTTTGTCACCTCGTCCAACTGTGTCGCAGGTGCGGCGGCAGCGGGTGCCGGAGTCGGGCCGGGCATGCTGCACTACATACTAGGCATCACCAAGGCCTACACCACGCGCGTCGGCGGCGGTCCCTTCCCGACCGAACTGTATGACGCGCTCGAAAAGCAGGACCCGGTGGGCAAGCACATGGCGACCAAGGGACACGAATTCGGCGCCACCACCGGACGGGCGCGGCGCTGTGGCTGGTTCGACGCCGCTGCATTGAAGCGGGCGATCCAGATCAACGGCGTGTCGGGGTTGTGCATTACCAAGCTCGACGTGCTGGACGGCGTCGAGGAACTCAAGATATGCACCGGCTACCGCCTCAATGGCAGCGTTTCCGACATCCTTCCGGTCGGTGCGGATGATCTCGCCTGCTGCGAACCCATTTACGAGTCCCTGCCCGGCTGGAAGGGCAGCACCGTTGGCGTCAAGACCCTGGATGGCCTGCCGGCCGAGGCCCGCGCCTACATCAAGCGCATGGAACAGCTTTGCGACGTGCCGGTCGACATGATTTCGACGGGCCCGGATCGCGAGGAGACTATCGTTTTGCGTCATCCCTTCGAGTAAGGGTGCAGAAAAAAAGAAAAGGCCGCTAGGAAACCCTGGCGGCCTTTGCTCTTTTCGTATTTCGCGTACCATACTTGGTGCCCAGGAAGGGACTCGAACCCCCACGCCTCGCAGCGCTAGTACCTGAAACTAGTGCGTCTACCAATTCCGCCACCTGGGCAGGCGCGAAACGAGGCGCGAATTCTAAAGGAAAAAATCAGATTGTCAAACAAGTCGCCTAGCACCCACAAGCTTTCTAGGATTCGACGCGCCGATCCGCAGTTCGAGCGTGAAAAAGCGCAGTACGAGCATCCCTTGCCGAGCCGCGAATACATCCTGCAGACACTGACGGCGCAGGGCGCGCCGCTCGAGTTCGGGCGCCTCGTCGAACTGCTCGACATCCAGCCGTTCGAACTCGACCCGTTCCAGCGGCGGCTGGGGGCCATGGCGCGCGATGCGCAATTGATGCAGAACCGGCGCGGCGACTGGCTGATTCCGGACAAGGCCGACCTGGTGCGCGGCCGCATTGCCGGGCATCCCGACGGATTCGGCTTTCTGATTCCCGACGGAGGCGGGCCGGACCTGTTCCTCTCCGCCAAGGAAATGGACAAAGTGCTGCATGGCGACAAGGCCATCGCCCGGGTGATCGGCGTCGATCGCAAGGGGCGGCCCGAAGGCAAGATCGTCGAAGTGACCGAGCGCGTGAACCGGTTCGTGGTCGGGCGCGTGGTCGAGGAGCACGGCGTGCGCTTCGTCGTCGCCGAGAACAAGCGCATCAGCCAGGACATCCTGCTGGCCCCGCCTGAGAAGGGAGCGAAGAAGGCACTCAAGGCGCAGTCTGGCCAGGTGGTGATGATCGAACTCATCGAACAGCCGACCAAGCATGGGCAACCCATAGGGCGTTTGGTCGAAGTACTCGGCAACTATGCCGATCCCGGCATGGAAATCGAGATTGCGCTGCGCAAGCACGAATTGCCTTACGAATTCTCGGCTCCGGCGCTGGCGGAAACGAAGAAGCTGCCGGACGCCGTGCGCAAGTCCGACTGGAAGGACCGCGAAGACGTGACCGGCCTGCCGCTGGTGACCATCGACAGCGAGACTGCGAGGGATTTCGATGATGCCGTGTTCTGCGAACGCCAGGGCAAGGGCTTCCGTCTCGTCGTGGCGATCGCAGACGTCTCGCACTATGTGGCGGCCGGTGGCGCGCTTGACGGGGACGCCTACGAGCGCGGCAACTCGGTGTATTTCCCGCGGCGGGTGATCCCCATGTTGCCGGAAAAGCTTTCCAATGGCCTGTGTTCACTCAATCCGCAGGTAGAGCGGCTGTGCATGGTTTGCGACATGGCGATCAATGCCGCGGGTGCGATCAGTCGCTACCGCTTTTACCCGGCGGTAATGTTCTCGCATGCGCGCTTGACCTACACGCAGGTTGCGGCGGCCCTCTACGACAAGGATGCAGCCGCGCGCACCCATCTGGGGCCGTTGCTGCCGCACCTGGAGACGCTGGACGCGCTATATCGGCAACTGGCCACGCAACGCGTCAAGCGTGGCGCCATTGATTTCGAAACGGTCGAGACGCGCATGATCTTCGACGACCACGGCAAGATCGAGCGCATCGAGCCATACGAGCGCAACGAAGCGCACAAGCTGATCGAGGAATGCATGCTCGCGGCGAACGTCTGTGCTTCCGAGTTCCTGAGGGAGCGGGAGCATCCGGCTCTTTATCGCGTGCATGAAGGTCCGACGCCCGAGCGGCTGGAAAAGCTGCGCGATTTTCTCGTCACCTTCGGTTTCCACCTCGGCGGCGGCGATGCGCCCAAGGCGCAGGACTATGCCAAGCTGCTGGAAAAGATCGGCCAGCGGCCCGACCGGCAACTGCTGCAGACGGTGATGCTGAGATCACTGCGGCAGGCCATCTACAGCCCGGACAACGTCGGGCATTTCGGCCTCGCCTACGAGAGCTATACGCATTTCACTTCACCGATCCGGCGCTATCCGGATCTGTTGGTGCATCGCGCGATAAAGTCGGCGCTGACGACGCGGCACTACGAGCCCGGCAATTGGGAGGAAATCGGCCTGCATTGTTCGGCGACCGAACGGCGGGCGGACGAGGCGACGCGCGACGTCGAGGACTGGCTCAAGTGCTTCTACATGAAGGACCGCGTCGGCGAAGTCTTCGAGGGCAGCATTTCGTCCGTCGTGCCATTCGGCCTCTTCGTTGCTCTGGATGGGGTCTTTGTCGAGGGTCTGGTGCATGTTTCCGAACTCGGTCACGACTATTTCCATTTCGACGAGAAGTCGCATGCCATGGTCGGCGAACGCAGCGGCCGGCGCTTCCGTCTTTCCGACAGGGTGAAAGTGCAGCTGACGCGGGTCGACATGGAAGCCAACAAGATCGACTTTCGTCTCGCCGACGAGGCTCCACCGCGCGGCAAGACAAAACGTTGATATACATTCAGAATAATTCGACCCTAACTACATCTACAGGCGATTTCCCCATGCATCCTGGAATTCTTGATCTTCCCTGGTGGGGCTATGTTGTCGTTACTCTGGCCCTTACCCATGTCACCATCGCCGGAGTCACGATATTCCTGCACCGTCATCAGGCGCATCGCGCGTTGGACCTCGGGCCCGTTCCCAGTCATTTTTTCCGGCTCTGGCTGTGGCTCACCACCGGGATGGTGACCAAGGAGTGGGCAGCGATTCACCGCAAACATCACGCGAAGTGCGAGACCGCAGCCGATCCGCACAGTCCGCAGGTGGTCGGTCTCAATCGAGTGCTCTGGACCGGGGTGTTCCTGTATGTGAAGGAGTCGCGCAATCGCGACACCATGGAGCGCTACGGCCATGGCACCCCGGATGACTGGGTGGAGCGGAAACTCTACTCGCCGTGGCACAAGCTTGGCGTTGTGCTCATGCTGGGCATTGATGTCGCGTTGTTCGGCATCTGGCCGGGCGTGCTGATCTGGGGCGTGCAGATGGTCTGGATTCCCTTCTGGGCCGCCGGCGTGGTGAATGGCATCGGCCACTTCTGGGGCTACAGAAACTTCGCTTGCGCGGATGCCTCGACAAATTTCTTTCCGCTGGGAATTCTGATTGGCGGCGAGGAACTGCACAACAACCATCACGCGTTCGCTACCTCGGCCAAACTGTCCAACAAGTGGTACGAGTTCGACATCGGCTGGCTGTATATTCGCCTGATGGAAATGATGGGCCTGGCGCGGGTGAAGAAGGTGGCGCCCACGCCACGGCTCGGGGCGTTGCGACCGGCCATCGATCTGGACATGCTGCAGGCAGTGGTAACGCATCGCTATGACGTGCTGGCGAAATATCTCAAGAGCTTGCGCCAGCTTGCCGCCGAGGAATTTGCCCAGCTGAGGATCGATGCCCGCGAAGGCCGCTTGGTCAGGCGCCTCCTGGGCGAAGATGGTGCCGCGCTGGCAGCGCCCCAGAAGGAGCGCCTGGCCGCTGTTCTTGACCGCAGCGAGGCCTTGGCCAAGGCCTATGCCATGCGTGCCGAACTGGAGGCACTGTGGGCCCGTTCCTCGGCTTCGCACGACCAGTTGGTCAAGCAGTTGCAGGACTGGGTCGCCCGCGCCGAGCAAAGCGGCATTCGCCAGCTCGAGGAATTTTCGCGACGCCTGAGGTCCTACGCCGTCTGAAACCGCGCGGCAAGACAATAAAAAACCCGCCGGTGGCGGGTTTTTTATTGGGGAGTGGGCTGAGTTACTTCAGCTTCACTTCCTTGTAGGCGACATGCTTGCGCGCCTTGGGGTCATACTTCTGGAATTCCAGCTTTCCCGGGGTGGTCTTCTTGTTCTTCGTCGTGGTGTAGAAGTGTCCCGTACCCGCTGTGGATTCCAGCTTGATCTTTTCGCGTCCGCCCTTGGCCATGATGCTATCTCCTGATTAGACGCGCTCGCCGCGCTCACGCAGCTCGGCGAGGACAACGTCGATGCCCTTCTTGTCGATGGTGCGCAGACCGGCGTTTGACACGCGCAGGCTGACCCAGCGGTTTTCGGTTTCGATCCAGAAGCGGCGGCTGTGCAGATTAGGCAGAAAGCGACGCTTGGTCTTGTTGTTGGCGTGGGACACGTTGTTCCCTACCATCGGGGCCTTGCCCGTCACTTGACATACGCGAGACATGTAGTGCTCCTGAATGCTGATTTCGCAAAGCTCGCTAGTTTACCAAGCAATGACCCAAAAAATCAATCCTTTTGTCAAATCAGGCCGCGCTCGGCGAACGATAGGGGATCTGTGCTTCCTGTTACGATGAAATGGTCCAGCAGCTTCACGTCGATCAGCGACAGCGCCTGCTTCAGCGATGAAGTGAGCACTTCGTCCGCGCGCGAGGGTTCGGCGAGGCCGGAAGGGTGGTTGTGGGCGAGGATGACTGCGCCCGCATTGTGCAGCAGCGCCCGCTTGACGACTTCGCGGGGGTAAACGCTGGTTTGCGTCAGGGTTCCCCGAAACAGTTCCTCGCTCGCGATCAGCCGGTTCTGGGCATCCAGCCACAAGGCGACGAAGACCTCATGCTGCAGGTTGCCTAGCCAAAGGCGCAGCCAGTCGCGTACCGCTTGTGGCGAGGCCAGCGCATCCCTTATCTTGAGCGGCCCGGCGAGCGCGCGGCGGGCCAGTTCCATCGTGGCGGCGAGCTGAGCGGCTTTGGCTGGTCCGATGCCGGGAAGACGGGCGAGGGTTTTCGTGCTGGCGGCAGCAAGGCGTGCCAAGTCGCCATCAAAGCTTGCGAGCAGTTCGCGCGCCAAGTCCACGGCGCTCTTGCCGCGCACCCCGACGCGCAGAAATATCGCCAGCAATTCAGCGTCCGACAAGGCCGCTGCACCTTGCTGGGCCAGTCGCTCGCGCGGGCGTTCTGCCGCGGGCCAATCGCGTATGGCCATGGTTTAGAATCCCCGCTTGATTTCCGATTGGCGGGATTTTAATGTCATGAATGAATTTCAGGGCAAACGCGTCGTATTGGGCGTGACCGGTGGCGTGGCGGCCTACAAGGCAGCCGAACTGGTGCGCCTGCTGGTCAAGGCCGGCGCAGAAGTGGATGTCGTCCTGACCGCGGCTGGTGCGCAGTTCGTCGGCGCGGCCACTTTCCAGGCACTCACCGGCCGCCGCGTCTGGCAGGCGCTCTGGGACGAGCGCATGGACAACGGCATGGCGCACATCGATCTCACGCGCGGCGCCGCGGCCTTGCTGGTCGCCCCGGCGACGGCGGACTTTCTCGCCAAGCTGGCACACGGCTTTGCCGATGATCTGCTCTCCACGCTTTGTCTGGCTCGGGATTGTCCCCTGCTGGTGGCTCCCGCCATGAACCGCCAGATGTGGGAGAACCCTGCAACGCAACGCAACGTCGTCCAACTGCATGCCGACGGCGTGAGCATTCTCGGCCCGGCGTACGGTGAACAGGCTTGCGGCGAAACGGGCGCCGGACGCATGCTCGAAGCCGCCGAACTGTTCGATGACCTGTATGCGTCGCTGCAAGCGAAACCGTTTGCAGGCAAGCGCGTCCTGCTGACCGCCGGGCCGACCTTCGAAGCACTGGATCCGGTGCGCGGCCTAACCAACTCCAGTTCGGGCAAGATGGGTTTTTCCCTGGCGCGGGCTTGTGCCGAGGCGGGCGCAGAGGTGACCTTGATTGCCGGTCCGGTTGCGCTCGCGACGCCGCGCGGCGTGCGTCGCGTGGATGTGCAAAGCGCGCTGCAGATGCGCGAGGCCGTGATGCAGGCTCTGCCCGGGCAGGATGTGTTCATCGGTGTCGCGGCGGTGGCCGACTACCGGCCGCGGCAGGCCGCAGCGCACAAGATCAAGAAGAGCCCGGACAGCCTCGTTCTGGAGCTCGAAGCCAACCCCGACATCCTCGCCGAAGTGGCGGCGCGCCCCGATGCACCGTTTTGTGTCGGCTTTGCCGCCGAAAGCAGGGAACTGGCCGCCTATGCGGAAGGCAAGCGTGTCGCCAAGAAGCTTGGGCTGGTGGTCGGCAATCTCATACGGGATGGGCTGGGCGGCGATACCAACGTGGTGACCTTGTTCGACGCGACCGGCGCGCATGTCCTGCCGCCGGAGGACAAGTCCGCCGTGGCGCGCCGCATCGTTGCACATCTCGCCAGCCTGATGGAGAAGCCGCATGGCCAGCATTGACCTCAAGATACTCGACGACCGTCTCAAGGACGAGCGATACGCTCCGCAATACGCGACGCCGGGGTCGGCCGGTATCGACTTGCGCGCGTGCATCGACATGGCGGTAAAGATTCACCCGGGTGAAACCATCCTGATACCGACCGGGATTGCCATTCACCTGTCCGATCCGGCCCTGGCGGCGATGATCCTGCCGCGCTCGGGTCTGGGGCACAAGCACGGCATCGTGCTGGGCAACTTGGTGGGGCTGATCGATTCGGACTACCAGGGCGAGGTCTTCGTCTCGACCTGGAACCGCGGCCACGATACCTTCACCCTGAACCCGCTGGATCGCCTTGCACAACTGGTGGTCGTGCCGGTAGTGCAGGTTTCGTTCAACGTCGTGGATGAATTTCCCGCCAGCGACCGCGGCGCAGGCGGTTTCGGCAGCACGGGTGTGGCTGGATAGATCTCTGCCGGCGAGAAGGGAAACGCATGAGCACCTATGCCAGACTGTCCTTGCTGTCGTTCGGCGTCATGCTGTCGGTGCAAGTCCCTGCCGCGCCGCCCGCTGCTGCGACTTCACCCCGCGTCGCCGAGATCATCGCATCGCGTTGCTCCCTGTGCCACGGGCCGGAAGGCGAAAGCGCCAGCGCGGTGTATCCGCGCCTCGCAGCTCAGCATCCGGACTACATTGCCAAGCAGCTGAAGGATTTTCGCGATGGCCGGCGCAAGAGCGAGACCATGGCGGAGATGGCGAAAGGTTTGCAGGATGATGATATCGGCGGTCTGGCGGCCTTTTTCGCCGGCCGGAAGGCGGCTTTCCGCCAGCCGGGGGATGCCGATTTCGCGGCAGTCGGCAAATTCATTTTCCAGCGCGGAAATTCCTATTCCGGAGTGCCTGCCTGCGCCTCTTGTCACGGCCCCAACGGTCACGGCACGCAGCAACTTCCCCGACTGGCCGGGCAGCATCCGGCCTATCTCGAAATCCAGTTGAAGGAATTCAGCAAGCGCGAGCGGACCAATGACAACGCCGTCATGCACACGGTTGCCGCGAAGCTGACCGAACTGGAGACGCGCGCCGTCGCCGTCTATATCGGCGGCCTGCAGTAGCTTTGGTCGCCGTACCGCCGGCGCCGACTTCTGACGTGGCGCAAACAACAAACCCCGCCGCAGCGGGGTTTGCTGTTTGGAGCGGGACAGCAATCAGGTCGACATTTCGGTGAGGATGTTCTTCAACCAGCTTTCGGCATAGATTGCTTCGACTTCTGAAAGATCAGGAGAGACGCCGACCGAGCCCGGTGCGGCCTCGATGGCCTGCTTCTCCGCATTCACCTTGTAGACGCCCGTCACGCTGACGGCTTCCTTGGCGGACAGGAAGCTGTAGCAGGTGTTGATGGCGGACATTTCGGTGATCTCCTTGCCGTTCATCAGCGCCACGATATTGGTGGCGCAGACCTTGGCTTCCGAGTTGGCCGAGTAGCCGGACTTCGGCATGGCTCCGGCGATCGAGGAATCGCCGATGACATGGATGTCCTTGTGCAGGGTGGACTCGAAGGTCGTCGGATTGACCGGGCACCACTTCTTGTCCGCACCGACCAGACCCGCAGCGTGAGCGATCAGACCGGCCTTCTGCGGCGGGATGATGTTGATGACGGCGCCCTGGACTTCTTCAAGGCCCTCGATCATCACGGCCATCTTGCCGGTGTCCACTTCCGTGACCTTCTTGGCCGCACGGTAGTCGATGAGACCGTCATAGTGCTTCTTCCAGCCCTTGAGGAACAGGCCCTTCTTGGAGACGATGTCCGGGTTGGCATCGAGAATGATCACCTTCGAACCCGGTTTGTGCTGCTTGAGGTACATCGCCACCATGCTGGCCCGCTCGTAGGGCCCGGGCGGGCAGCGGAAGGGTGCCAAGGGGATGGAAATGATCACGTTGCCGCCGGGCTTCATCGCTTCCAGTTGCTTGCGCAGCAGGATGGTCTGCGGCCCGGCCTTCCAGGCATGCGGCATGACTTCCATCGCGGCGGCGTCGTAGCCCTTCATTTCGTCGAGCCGGAAATCGATACCGGGCGAGAGCACCAGGCGGTCGTAGCTGAGCGTGCCTTTCGAGGTGGTGACCATCTTGGCGGCGGGATCGATGCCGGTGACTTCGGCCTGCACCACCTTGACGCCGTGATTCGCGGCGAGCTTGTCGTACTTGATGGTCAGCGTGTTGAGATCGGGGAGCAGGCCGCCGAGGTAAAGATTGCTGAACGGGCACGAGACGAAATGGTCGTTGCGCTCGATCATCACCACTTCGATGCTCTTGTCCATCATGCGGACGTACTTGGCGGCGATCGTGCCGCCGTAGCCGCCACCGATCACGACGACGCGCTTGCCCGACTTGGGCATGAGTTCAGCGGCGCGGCCGATCAGCGGCAGGCCGGCGGCGCCGGCGCTGGCACCAGCCAACTTGAGGAAACTTCTGCGATCCAGTGTCATGTCATGTTCTCCCTTATTTCACGCTGGCGTAGAAGTGGAGCAGCGCTTCCAGGTCGGCGCCCGACAGCGGCTTGACCTTTTCTGCCATCTTTTCCGGCATCTTGCGCTTGCCGGACTGGTACTCCGCCATCTGCATTTGCAGGTAGGGCAGCCATTGGCTCGCCATTACAGGTGTGTCGTCCTTGCCTTCCTTGCCGTCCTCGATGTGGCAGCGGCCGCAGTTCGATTCCTGGAGGCTGGCGCCCTTGGCTATCTTCGCCTTGTCGAGTGTCTGATTCGTGGCATGGAGCTTCTGCTTGGAGAAGAACTCGGCCATGGCGGTGATTTCGGCGTCGTTGTAGCCTTTCGCCAGGCGGCCCATGACGGTTGCAGGACGCTCGCCGCTCCTGAACTTCTTCATGGCCTCGACGATGGCTTCTTTCGACTGACTGGCCAGACTCGGCATGCTCGGACCTGCGCTGCCGCCGTTGGTGCCGTGGCAGCCGGCACAGGCATTCGACAGCATCGCCGCCGAAGGCGGTGCCGCCTGAGCCAGCGCGGATATCGCCAGGGCGCCGGTGGCCAGCGCCCATCCTCTCCACTTCATCATCATGTTCTCTCCTCCTTGGTATTGATGAATGTACTGCTTGAAAAACTATTGCCGCGTCATTGCTTCTGCACGTCGATATAGTTCTTGACGCCTGGATTCGGTTTGTCGAGGCCGAATTGATAGCCCAGCGAAACATAGTGGTAGCGGGCGTTGGTGAAGTCCTCGTGGAGCGCGAAGCCAAAGTTATACACCTTATCAGCAGTAATGGCATGGTCGCCCTTGCCGCCGCCGGCCAGGGCGCGTTCGAAGGTCACGACCCACTTGTTGCCCTCTTTTCTGCCCTCGGCCTTCAGGTGGCTCTTGCCGCCTTCCATGTGGCGTTCGCTGTCGACCCAGCCATCAACCGGCTTCTCGCCTTTGCCGCTGCGGAACTGGATCAGATCCATGAACTTGCCGCTGGCGAGATCGGCGCCGATGATGTACTTGGTCTTCTTCTCGTCCTTGGCCTCTTTCATGGTGCGCAGATCAACGTGGCAGGTCGCC
>Ga0207969_100159_pt1 | contig 40112 bp, 33 predicted proteins | sample LakWasMet25_LOW6_2_FD_183869 | JGI IMG/M metagenome (GOLD analysis project Ga0207969, IMG submission 183869) | Freshwater sediment methanotrophic microbial communities from Lake Washington under simulated oxygen tension - Sediment Metagenome... | ecosystem: Environmental > Aquatic > Freshwater >...
TCGCGGCGGAGGTGACGGCATGAACGGCTGGATCAAGGTCTGCGCGCTCGACGAGATCGCGCCGCAGGGCAGCCGCGTGGTGGCCTCGTCGCAGGGCGACATCGCCGTGTTTCGCACTGCCGACGACCGGGTATTCGGCCTCCACGACAAGTGCCCGCACAAGGGCGGCCCGCTGTCGCAGGGCATCGTGCACGGCGAGACCGTGACCTGTCCGCTGCACGGCTTCAAGGTCGGGCTCAAGGATGGCGCGGCCGTGGCGCCCGACAAGGGCTGCGCGCGCCGCTTCGCGGTCAAGCTCGACGGCGGCGCGGTGTGGCTGCAGCTCAGCTGATCGCCGTGCCGCCGGCGCCGACTCTCGAGCTTCGCGAATATGCCTGAGAACTTCGGAATTTGCTCCGTCATTCCCGCGAAAGCGGGAATCCAGTGTCGTTGCGTTTTGACGCCGCTGGGTCCCCGCTTTCGCGGGGACGACGAATCATTCATTGTCAGTCGCCGTTGCCGCTAACCATCATGGAAACCCGTTCCACCTGCCCTTACTGTGGAGTAGGTTGCGGCGTAATCATCGAGCACGATGAAACGTGGATCACCGGCGTGCGCGGCGACCCTGACCATCCGGCGAACTTCGGCCGGCTATGCACCAAGGGCGGCACGCTGCACCTGACGATGACGCCTCAAGTCATGGCACAGCGCCTCATGCATCCGCAGCTGCGCCGCGAGAAGGCCGCGCGGCGGGAGCGCGCGAGCTGGGATGCGGCCCTCGATCACGCCGCGGACAGGTTCGCCGCGGCCATTGCCGAACACGGCCCCGACAGCGTCGCCTTCTACATCAGCGGCCAATTGCTGACCGAGGACTACTACGTCTTCAACAAGCTGGCCAAGGGGCTGATCGGCACCAACAATGTCGATACCAATTCGCGCCTGTGCATGAGCTCGGCGGTGGCCGGCTACAAGGCCACGCTGGGCGCCGATGCGCCGCCCTGTTCCTACGAGGACATCGCCCATGCCGACTGCCTGCTGATCGCCGGGTCGAATGCCGCCTGGGCGCATCCGGTGCTGTTCCGCCGCATCGAGGATGCGCGCGCGGCCAATCCGCAGATGAAACTCATCGTGGTCGATCCGCGCCGCACCGACACGGCCGAGGCCGCCGACCTGCATCTGGCGATCCTGCCCGGCACCGACATCGCGCTCTACAACGCGATGCTCCACGTGCTGCTGTGGGAGGACCTGGTCGACCTCGATTACATCCGCGCCCGCACCGAAGGCTTCGATGCGCTGAAGGCCGTGGTGCGCGACTACACGCCGGCCATGGCGGCCGACATCTGCGGGGTGAAAGCCGAAGACATCGTCACCGCGGCACGCTGGTTCGGCCGCGCGCCGGCCGCGCTCTCGCTTTGGTGCCAGGGGCTCAACCAGTCCAGCCACGGCACCGACAACAATGCCGCCATCATCCACCTGCATCTCGCCACCGGCAAGATCGGCAAGCCCGGCTGCGGCCCCTTCTCGCTGACCGGCCAGCCCAACGCGATGGGCGGCCGCGAGGTCGGCGGCATGGCCAACCTGCTGTCGGCGCATCGCGACCTGGCCGACCCTCAGCATCGCGCCGAAGTCGCGCGCCTGTGGGGCGTGGCGGATGTGCCGGCCAAACCGGGCCTCACCGCGGTGGAACTGTTCGAGGCCGTGCATCGCGGCGAGATCAAGGCGTTGTGGATCGCCTGCACCAATCCGGCGCAGTCGCTGCCCGACCTCAACCGCGTGCATGAGGCGCTGGCGAAATGTCCCTTCGTCGTGATCCAGGAAGTTAGCGCCGACACGGACACGGCCGCCTTCGCCGACCTGCTGCTGCCGGCTGCCGGCTGGGGCGAGAAGGAAGGCACCGTGACCAACTCCGAACGCCGGATTTCACGCGTGCGCGCAGCAGTCGCCGCACCGGGCGAGGCGCGGGCCGACTGGCGCATCGCGGTGGATTTCGCGCGGCGATTGGAACCCAGGCTCAAGAGTCGGCGCGCACGGCACGGCGACACGCTGTTTCCCTACGTGAAGGTCGAGCAGATTTTCGACGAGCACCGCGCCAGCACCGTCGGCCGCGACCTCGACATCGGCGGCCTCTCCTATGCGCTGCTGGAACAGGCCGGGCCCCAGCAATGGCCGCTGCCCGCCGGCGCCACAAGGGGTACGCCGCGTCTCTATGGCGACGGCGTATTCCCCACCGCCAGCGGCCGCGCCCGCTTCGTCGAAGTGGAGCACCGCCCGTTGGCCGAAGCCACCGATCCGCGCCATCCGCTGCATCTCAACACGGGCCGCCTGCGCGACCAGTGGCACGGCATGAGCCGCACCGGCCTCGTGTCGCGCCTGCACGCCCACGCGCCGGAGCCGGTCATCGAGATGCATCCGCGCGACATGGAACGGCGCGGCATCGTCGACGGCGATCTGGTGCGGGTCAAGGGCAAGCGCGGCACGCTGCTGCTGCGTGCCGCGGCCTCGACCACGCTGCGCCCGGCGCAGACCCATGTGCCGATGCACTGGGGCGGACGCTACATGCGCGGCCCCGGCATCAATGGCCTGACCTTGCCGGTCACCGATCCCGTGTCGCGCCAGCCAGAATTCAAGCACGCGGCGGTGCAGGTCGAAAAGTTCGCCGCCGGCTGGCAACTGGTGGCCATGCGCCGCGACGAGGGTGGCAACGGCGGAGGCGGCCTGCATGCCGCCCTGTACTCCTGGCTGGCCCGCTTCGACCATGCCACGCTGACCCTCGCCGGACGCGAGTCCACGGTGGTCGTGCTGCGCGCCTGGGGCGCCGCCGGTAGTCCCGTGCCGGCGCCGGAACTGCTGGGGGAACTCGCCGCCGCAATGGGCCTCGATGCGCCTCATGCGCTCGCCTTCAGCGACGCCCGGCGCGGCATCACCAAGCGCGCGCTGATCGAGGGCGACCGCCTGGCGGGCGCCCTGCTGTGCAAGGAAACGCGCGCCACCGACTGGCTGCTCGATCTCGTCGTCAAAGGTGAAAAAATCGGCGGCAGCACCGCCGAATTGCGCAAGTGGCTGTTCGCCCCGCTGGCGACGCCGCCCGCCTCGGCTCCGGCGCGCGGCCGGATCGTCTGCAACTGCTTCGACGTTTCCGAAAACGAAATCCGCGCCGACCTCGCGGCGGGCCTCGGCCTGGCTGCGCTGCAGAACAGGCGCAAGTGCGGCACCAACTGCGGCTCCTGCCTGCCGGAGTTGCGGCGCATGGCGGCCAGGACCGAAGTCCTGGCCGCGGTCAGCGGCTGATCAGGCCTCCAATGCCACCGGGTTGCGAATGATCCCGACGCCGGTGATCTCGGTCTCGACGATATCTCCGGGCCGCAGGAATTCCGGCGGCTTGCGGCTGTAGCCGACGCCCGGCGGAGTTCCAGTGGCGATGATGTCGCCGGGCTCCAGCGTCAGCCCGCGCGACAACTCGGCAATGATGCGGGGAATCTTGAAATACATCTGCTTGTAGCTGGCGTTCTGCTTTTCGACGTTATTGACCCGGCAGATGATCCGCACGTCATCGAGATTGACGCCGGCGGCGGTGACGATCCACGGCCCCATCGGGCCGTAGCCGTCCAGGCTCTTGCCCTTGAACCATTGGCCGCCATGGCGCTTCTGCTGCACTTCGCGCACGGTCGTGTCGTTGAAGGCGGAGTAGCCGAATACGTAGTCCATCGCCTTTTCTTCCGGAATGTTGCGGCCGCGCTTGCCGATGACCACCGCCAGTTCCGCTTCCCAGTCGGCGGTTTCCGTAAATGTCGGGTCGTAGGGGATGGGATGGAAAGGCCCGTTCATGGTGTGCGTGCCCTTGGTGAAGAAGACCGGGTGGTCGGGCAGCTTGGTCACCGCCTTGTCGGCGCGCGCTTCCTTGCCCTCTTCAAAATGTTCCACGTAATTCCATCCGACGCAGTAGATGTTTCGTTCGGGCCGCGGGATGGGGGAGAGGAATTCCACCTGGCTGACGGCCATCGGCCGGGATTTCATGGCTCCGGCCTTGTCGGCAAGAGCCTTCGCCTGCGCCAGGCCCGCGTCGCCGCTGGCCAGCAGGGAAACCATCGAATTCGGCGCAAAAGCCAGACGCATGCCCATGCGCTTGGCCTCCGTCTGGACGTCTATCACGCGGCCGTCGTCGAGCACGATGCCGAGGCCTGCGGCACCGTTCGCCTTGAACTTGCAGGTGGCGATGCGGAGCCCGACTTTCCCGGACAGGGGCGGCACGGATTTGACATTGTCTGCCAGGCCGGGTCTGGCCTCCTCCGCGTTGGCTTGCGAATGGACGCCCAGCAGGGCGCCGCCCATGGTGGTTGCACCGATTTTCAGCAAGTCGCGTCGACGTTGGTCCATAGTGTTTTCTCCATTGAATATGTTGGGGTGGCTGCCTCAATCGACAGCTTTTGTTTGCCGGACTGCTGTTTCTGCTGCGAGGAATGGGAGCGTCCTGGCTTCCAGGAGGTAGTGTGTCGTCGCCTCGAGATGCCTGGCCATGAGGTCTGCAGCGCATTCTGCGTCGCGCGCGATTGCCGCCTTGAGCAGCTTCTGATGCTCGCCCGCAATATCGCGCCGCGTTGCCGATATCCGCAGCGACAGACGCCGGTAGCGTTCCGCCTGCATGTACAGCTGGGCGCGAATCTTCAACAGCCAGGGGCTGTCGCACGCGGCGACGAGAGCCAGATGGAAGGCGTCGTGGGCGGCCTCCCAGTCGTCGCTGATGCTGGTTTCCTTCGGGCTAGCGTGTTTCGGGGTGCGCGCCAGGCGGTGGCCCGCCGCAATCAGATTGGCCTCCCAGTCGATGCCGCCGAGAGACAATGACTTGCGCAGGCACAGGGATTCGATCTCGGCTCTTGTCCGCATCAGGTCCACCAGGTCGTCGGGCGATACCCGTGCTACCCGGTAGCCGCGCTGTGCCTCCGCCACGACGAGATCGTCGGACGCCAGTCGCGCCAGCGATTCCCGAACGGCGCCGAGGCTGACGCCATAGTCGGCGCACAGTGCGTTGATGTTCAGCTTGCGGCCCGGCGGCAGGCGACAGGACACGATGTCGCTTCGCAACTTTTGATAGACGTCCAGCGTTTGACTTCGCGGAAATTCAGCCGGGCGTTGTGATGTCATGCAATGGTCGGGGAACTGGAAGGCGAAAAATATATGTTCATTTTTAAAATATATTTTGTCAAGCACCGTGTTGCGGCCGGCATGCCCCTGCTCTTGAAACGGTAATCCTCGCCCCCATATCGACCTCTTGATTGTCGTTCCAAGAGGATTCCCGATGACCACCGACACCCAGACCGCGCCAGCGTCGCGCGAAACTCTCGGCTTCCAGACCGAGGTCAAGCAGCTCCTGCAACTGATGATCCACTCGCTGTATTCGAACCGCGAGATCTTCCTCCGCGAGCTGATTTCGAATGCGTCGGATGCCTGCGACAAGCTGCGCTTCGAGGCCCTGCACAACGCCGGCCTGTTCGAGGGCGATTCGGATTTCAAGATCCGCGTTTCCTTCGATCCGACCGCGAAGACCCTGACCATCGCCGACAACGGCGTCGGCATGAGCCGCGAGGAAGTGATCACTAACCTCGGCACCATCGCCAAGTCCGGCACGCGCGAGTTCTTCTCGCAGCTGTCGGGCGACCAGCAGAAGGACGCCAGCCTGATCGGCCAGTTCGGCGTCGGTTTCTATTCCTCGTTCATCGTCGCCGACCGCGTCACCGTGCTGACCCGCCGCGCCGGCGTCGAGGCCAGCCAGGGCGTGCGCTGGGAATCCGAAGGCAGCGGCGAATTCACCATCGAAATGGTCGACCGCCCGACGCGCGGCACGGAAATCACCCTGCATCTCAAGGAAGGGCAGGACGACCTGCTCTCCGGCTGGAAGCTGCGCTCCGTCATCCGCAAGTATTCCGACCACATCGTGCAGCCGATCGTGATGAAGAAGGAAGAGTGGAACCAGGAGAAGGGCGAGCAAATCGTCACCGACGAGGACGAGACCGTCAATCAGGCCTCCGCCTTGTGGGCCCGCTCCAGGAACGACATCACCGACGAGCAGTACAAGGAGTTCTACAAGCACGTCGGCCACGATTTCGAAGACCCGCTGGCGTGGACCCACGCCCGCGTCGAGGGCAAGACGGAATACACCCAGCTGCTGTATGTGCCGGCCCGCGCGCCCTTCGACCTGTGGGACCGCAATGCCCGCCACGGCGTCAAGCTCTACGTGCGCCGCGTTTTCATCATGGACGACGCCGAGCAGCTGATGCCGCTCTACCTGCGCTTCGTGCGCGGCGTGGTGGATTCGACCGACCTGCCGCTCAACGTCTCGCGCGAAATCCTGCAGGAATCGAAGGACATCGAATCGATTCGCAACGGCTGCACCAAGAAGGTCCTCGGCATGCTGGCCGACATGGCCAACAGCGAGGACGCCGCCGAGAAGGAAAAGTACGCAAAGTTCTGGGGCGAGTTCGGCAAGGTGCTCAAGGAAGGCATGGGCGAGGACCACGCCAACAAGGACAAGATTGCCGCGCTGTTGCGTTTTGCCAGCACGCACGCCGATACGCCGGACGAGACCGTCTCGCTGGCCGACTACATCGGCCGCATGAAGCCCGAGCAGGAAAAGATCTACTACGTCACGGCCGAGACCTTCAACGCCGCAAAGAACAGCCCGCACCTCGAAGTCTTCCGCAAGAAGGGCATCGAAGTGATCCTGCTGTCCGACCGCGTCGACGAGTGGGTGGTGTCGCATCTGACCGAGTTCGAAGGCAAGCAACTCGTTTCCGTGGCCAAGGGCGGGCTGGATCTCGGCAAGCTGGAAGACGAGGCCGAGAAGAAGGAACAGGAATCGGCGGCCGGCGAGTTCAAGGATCTGACCGAGAAGATAGCCAAGAGCCTCGGCGAGCGCGTCAAGGAAGTGCGCGTCACGCATCGCCTGACCGACAGTCCTGCCTGCCTCGTCGCCGACGAGCACGACGTGTCGGGCAACCTGGCGCGCATCCTCAAGGCCGCCGGGCAGAAGGCGCCGGCCTCGAAGCCCATCCTCGAAATCAATCCGCATCATCCGGTGGTGCTGCGCCTCAAGTACGAAGAGAAGCGCTTCGACGACTGGGCCGCGGTGCTGTTCGACCAGGCGCTGCTGGCCGAAGGCGGCCAGCTCGACGACCCGGCGACCTTCGTCAAGCGCATGAACCAACTCATGCTGGAGATGAGCGGTTCCTAAGATCGACCGACTGACGGGCCTCGCGCCCGTCATCGACCCGCGAGCCCGGGTGCTGATCCTGGGCTCGTTTCCGTCCACGGCCTCACTTGCCGCGCAGCAGTATTACGCCCATCCGCAGAACCAGTTCTGGCGCATCGTCGGCGCAGCGATCGGGCAGCCGCTGAAGGAAATGGACTACCCGGCTCGCATCGCCGCGGTGCAGGCCGCCGGCATCGCCATCTGGGACGTGTTCGCCTCCTGCGAGCGCGCCGGCAGCCTGGACACCGCGATTCGCGATGCGGTGCCGAATCCGCTGGCCGCGCTCAAGGAGTCGGCGCCGGCGCTACGGCGAATCTGCTTCAACGGCGGCATGGCCGCGCGCCGCATCCGCGAGGTCGAGGCGCTGGGCTTCGAGGCCATGGTGCTGCCCTCGACCAGCCCGGCCAACGCGAGCTGGTCGTTCGAAAGGAAGCTGCAGGCGTGGCGTGCGGCGCTGCTGCCGGACCGATGAAACGGGATAATCAGGCGTGTCCCGGCACTGTCGTTTTGTCTTCGCGGTAGCGTTCGGCGACGTCGGTGAAATCGTCGAAGCCGGCGAGGAAGGCCGCCACCACGTCGGGCTCGAAGTGGCCGCCGCTTCCCGCGGCGATGATCGCGCGGGCCCAATCGAAGGGTATCGGCTCCTTGTAGACGCGGGGCGAGATCAGCGCGTCGAAGACATCCGCCAGCGCCATCAGCCGGGCGGACATGGGGATGGCATCCCCTGCGAGTCCGTCCGGATAGCCGCTGCCATCCCACTTCTCGTGATGCCAGTGGGCGATTTCCCTGGCCAGGCCGAGGAATGCGACCGGCCTTGCGGCATGGCGCTCGGCGTGCTCGATGGCGTGCTCGATGGCGTTCGCGCCGATCCGGGCATGGGTCTTCATGACGATCCACTCGTCGGCACTGAGCTTGCCCGGCTTGAGCAGGATGTGGTCGGGGATGCCCACCTTGCCGATGTCGTGCAGCGGGGCTGACTTGGCCAGGAGCTCGATGGTGGTGAGCGTCAGGAATTCCGCGTAGCGCGGATTGCCCTGCAGACGCATGGCGAGGATGCGCACGTATTCCCGCGTGCGGCGGATGTGGTTGCCGGTTTCGGGGTCGCGCGTCTCGGCCAGTTCGGCCAGTGCGTCGATGGTGATGTCCTGCACCAGCAGGATGTCCTGGGTGCGCCGCGCCACCTCGGCCTCCAGATAGGCGTTCTGGTTCTGCAGCCAGTCGCGGGCGCGCTTGAGTTCGAGGTGGGTGCGAATCCGCGCCAGCACGACCGGCGGCCGGAAGGGTTTGGCGATGTAATCCACGGCGCCCAGCGCGAGCCCCTTCTCCTCGTCCTCGGTCGAGTCGAGTCCGGTGGCGAAAATGACCGGAATGTCGCGCGTCGCCGGGTTCTCGCGCAACTGCCGCAGCACGGCGTAGCCATCCATTCCCGGCATCAGCACGTCGAGCAGGATCAGGTCCGGGCGCGGCGAGCCGGCGGCGATGGTCAGCGCGCGCTCGCCCGAGGGCGCTGCCAGGACGTTGAAATCCCCGTCAAGCAGCCTGCCCAGTACGGAAAGATTGTCGGTGTCGTCGTCGACAGCCAGGATGGTCGGGCGCGCCGTCGGGCGCGTCGTGTCAGTGCTCATTGCGGTCTCCGTCTTTCCCCTGTCAGCTGCCGGCGGTGGCGGACGCTGCCGCCGGCCCTTTCACCGGCAGCCACACGGTGAAGGTGGTGCCCTTGTCGAACGTGCTGTCGACCTCGATGCGTCCGCCGTGCTTTTGCACGATGCTGTAGGCGAGCGAGAGGCCGAGCCCGGTGCCCTTGCCGACCGGCTTGGTGGTGAAGAAGGGCTCGAACAGCCGCGCCTGGACTTCCGGCGGAATGCCGCTGCCGGTGTCGGCGATGGCGATGAAGACCTCGTCGCCGCGCTGCCCGGTGCGGATGGTGATGTCGCCCTTGCCGGTGATGGCCTGGCCCGCGTTGACCAGCAGGTTCATGAACACCTGGTTGAGCTGCGAGGGCAGGCACCAGACCTCGGGGATGTCGCCGAATTCCTTGTGAAGCGTGCAGTGGTACTTGAGCTCGTTCCAGACCATGTTGAGCGTGGACTCCAGCCCGGCGCGCAGGTCGGCCCATTTCCAGTTGGCTTCATCCACGTGCGAGAAGCTCTTGAGGTCAGCCACGATCTTGCGTACGCGCTGCAGGCCTTCCTGCGATTCGGCCATCAGCTGCTTGATGTCCCCGCGCACGTAGTCGAGATTCTTCTGCTGCTTGAGCTGTTCCACGGCGGCGAGCGCCGTCGCGTTTGCCTCGCCCGCCGCTCCGAGCCCGGCGTAGGCATCCAGAACTTCCGAAATCTCCTGCACGTAGTGTTGCAGCGTGCCCATGTTGGAGCTGACGAAGCCGATCGGATTGTTGATCTCGTGTGCCACCCCGGCGGCGAGCTGGCCGATGGCGGCGAGCTTGTCGGATTGCAGCAGATGCGCCTGCGCCTGGGCGAGCTGCTCGTCGAGCGCCTTGCGCGTGCTGATGTCGCGCACGATGCCCACTCCCCACCAGGCGTTTTCGCGCCTGACCGCCGCGAGCGATATCTCGATGGGGAATTCCGTGCCGTCCTTGCGCAAGGCAGCCAGTTCCAGCGTCTTGCCCACGGCGTCGCCGGTGCCGCTGTCGCGGAAAGCCCCAAGGCCCCGCGCGGCGGCGGCGTGGAAGCGTTCCGGCGCCAGCAGGGCGTGCAGTTTGCGGCCGAGCGCCTCCGTCGCCGCATGGCCGAACATCGCCGCCGCCGCCGGGTTCCAGAAGGCGATGCGGTCCTCGCCATCGACCATGATGATGGCATCGCGCGCGGCATTGGTCACCGAGTGCAGCATCTCTTCGCGTCGCGCCACCTCGGCTTCGAGAAACAAATTCTGGTCGCGCAGCCAGTCGCGGGCGCGCTTCAATTCGAGGTGGATCTGCACCCGCGCCAGCATGATCGGCGGGCGGTAGGGCTTGGTGATGTAATCCACGGCGCCGAGGGCGAGGCCTTTTTCCTCGTCCTCGATGGAATCGAGCCCCGTAACGAAGATCACCGGGATGTCGCGGGTGGCCGGCATCTCGCGCAGGTGCGCCAGCACGGCATAGCCGTCCATGCCCGGCATCAGCACGTCGAGCAGGATCAGGTCCGGCTTCGGCTGGCCTGCGGCGATGGCCAGCGCGCGGTCGCCCGAGGGCGCCGCCAGCACGTTGTATTGCGGATGCAGCAGGCGGCGCAGGATGCCCAGGTTACCGGGGTCGTCATCCACCGCGAGGATGGTCTGGCGCGCAGCTTGTGTCGTCGCGCCGGTGCTCATTCGGGCCTCCCGCCCAATTCCCCATGCTGTGTTCGCGCCTCGTGTATGGCTTCGAGCGCCTCCGGATAGAGGAAGCGCTCGATGCGCTGTTCCAGCGACGTACCCGGGGGGCCGAGCGCGGCCTTGAGCAGGGTCGCGTTTTCCTCGAACAGATCGTTGGCCCGCATGCTGGATGTTGCCAGCAGGGGTTCCAGTTCGTCGAGCACCTGCCGCACGGCCGCCCAGTCCACCGCGACCGGTGCGTCCGCGGCTTCTTCCGGCAGCGCGGCGAGGATCGCCGCGGCCATGGTCTTCAGCGCGGCGTCCGCGCCAGTGACCAGCGGTTCGATCTGCACCGCAGCGGCACCTTGCTTCAGGGTTGCCTCCAGTTCCGCCGCGAGCCGCTGCACCGCGGTCGCGCCCAGGTTGCCCGCGGCGCTCTTGAGCGTGTGGGCGATGCGCCGCGCCTCGTCCGCGTAGCTCGCGGATGCCCGCTCGTCCAGCATTCTTCGCAGCCTGGAGATGTCGCTGCCATGGTCGGTCGCGAAGCGGCGCAGCAACCGGATGTAGGCGGCGACATTGCCGTTCAGCGTGCGCAGGCCCTGCGCCGTATCGAGACCGGCGATGGCGGACAGTGCCGCAACAGTTCCCGAAGGGACGCACGGCGCTGGTGCCGGCGAGACGGCGGCAGACACATCCGGCGCGCGGCCCGGCAGCCAGCGCAGCAGTGCGCCGAAGAGCTGCTGCGGGTCGACCGGCTTGGCGACGAAATCGTTCATGCCGGCGGCGATGCAGCGGGCGCGGTCCTCGTCGAAGACATTGGCGGTCATCGCCAGGATGGGCAGTGCTTCGAGGCCGGGCAGGGCGCGGATGGCTCGCGTGGCTTCGAGGCCGTCCATCTCCGGCATCTGGATGTCCATCAGGATCAGGTCGTAGTTGCCGCCGCGGGCCTTCTCCAGCGCCTTCCGGCCGTCGTTGGCCACGTCCACTTCGAGGCCGCCGCTCTTTAGCAGCTCCACCGCCACTTCCTGGTTGATGAGGTTGTCCTCAGCCAGCAGGACGCGATGGCCGGTTTGCAGCGTGCGTACCGACTCCTCTAACACCGTTGGCGCCTCGGCGAGTTGGTCGAGGGTGTAGTGGCTCTTGCCCAGGCGCGCGGTGAACCAGAAGCGGCTGCCCTTGCCTGGCGTGCTCTCGGCGCCGACTTCGCCGCCCATCAGGTGCGCCAGCCGCCGCGTGATGGCGAGGCCGAGGCCCGTCCCCCCGTAACGGCGCGTCGTGGAGGCGTCGGCCTGCTCGAAGGCCTCGAACAGGTGCTTCTGGTTTCTGGGTGCGATGCCGATCCCCGTGTCGGCGACCTCGAAGCGTACCAGCAGGTCCGACGCCGCTTCTTCGACCATCGAGAGCCGCACCGTGACGGTGCCGCTCTCCGTGAACTTGACGGCATTGGACAGGTAGTTGAGCAGGCACTGCGCCACCCGGGTCGAATCGCCGACCAGCACCGGCGGCAGTCCGTCGGGGTCTACCACCAGTTGCAGCCGCTTGTCGCGCACCCGCGGTCCGATCATGGAAATCACGTTGTCCAGCATGCGGCCCACGGCGAAGTCGACGGGGTTCAGGGCGAGTTTCCCGGCCTCGATCTTGGAAAAGTCGAGGATGTCGTTGATCACCGAGAGCAGATGCTGGGAAGCGCCGCGAATCTTTGCCACCTGGCCCATCTGCGCCGGATCCGCGCCGCGCTGCAAGAGATAGGTGAGGCCGAGTATCGCATTGAGCGGCGTGCGGATCTCGTGGCTCATGTTGGCGACGAAGGCGCTCTTGGCCTGGTTGGCGGCCTCCGCCTCCGCCTTGGCCCTGGCCAGTTGCTGCGTGCGCGTTTTTACCTTCTCTTCCAGGCGGTGCCGGTACTCGTCCAGTTCTTCGCCGGTGCGCTTCTTCTCGGTGATGTCTTCCTTCACCGCGACGTAGTGCGTGACGGTGCCGTCGGGCTGGCGCAGCGGTGTGATGATGGCGAACTCGACATATTCGCTGCCGTCCTTGCGCTTGTTGTAGAACTCGCCCCTCCATGGCTCACCGCGGCTCAGCGCGGCCCACATTGCCAGGTAGGCTTCATGCGGCGTCTTGCCCGACTGCAGGATGCGCGGGTTCTGGCCGATCACTTCCTCCCGGCTGTAGCCGGTGTTGCGCAGGAAAGCCTCGTTGACGTATTCGATCTCGGCATCGAGGTTGGTGATGGCGATGCTCTCGGGGCTCTGCTCCACGGCCAGCGAGAGCTTGCGCAGTTGCGCGTCGGCAGCCTTGCGTTCGGTAATGTCCTCGATTATGCACAGGTGCCGCGGATGTGCCTTGTCTTCGACTTCGATCGGCGCAATGATCATGTTGATCCAGACGGCGGTGCCGTCAGGGTGGAGATAGCGCTTTTCCATGCGGAACCCGGATATCTTTCCGGCATTCAACAGCGCCATGTTGTCGAGGTCCTCCTGGACGTCGTCCGGATGGGTAATGCTCATCCAGTCGATATCCGCCATTTCCTCCATGGTCCGGCCGGCAATCCTGGCGAACATGGGGTTTACTTCGCGGACGTGCCCGTCGAGCGAGTCGATCAGGGCGATGCCCATCGGCGCCGTGTTGAAGATGATCTTGAAGCGGGCTTCGCTCTCGCGCAACGCCTCTTCGGCCCGCTTGCGCTCGGTGACGTCGCGGAAGCTCACCACCGCCCCCATCAGATTTCCGCCTTCGTCCCGTATCGGCGAGCTGACGTACTCGACGGGGAAACTGCTGCCGTCCCTTTTCCAGAACACCTCATTGGCGACACGATGAACGGTGCCTTCCTTGCAGGTTTCGTAGACCGGGCATCCCTCGCGCGGATATGGCGTGCCGTCGGCCCGCGCATGGTGATTCAAGTCATGCATGATCTGGCCGGTGATCTCCTGCGCGGCCCGCTGCAGCATCGACTCGCCGGCCGGATTGATGAAGGTGACCCGTCCTTCCCGGTCGAGGCCGTATATGCCGTCACCGGTGGCGTGAAGGATCAGAGCGTTCTGCCTTTCCATCTGCTTCAGTGCGGCCTGGGTGCGTTCGTGCGCCGCTCTTGCCCGCTGCATGCCGATACCATAGGCGAGGTCGGCGGCCGCTTCGCTGAGCAGCGCGACCACATCCTCGCCGAAGGCATCCTGCTCCGCGGCATAGATGTTGAGCGCGCCGATGACGGTCCCGTCCTCCCGCAACGGCAGGGCCAGCGAGGAGGCATAGCCGAATCGTTGCGCCTGTTCCAGCCATGGGCGGTAGTCGGGGTCGGTCTGCACGTGGCCGAAAGCGACCGGGATGCCGCGGCGGATGGCGGTGCCTGTCGGTCCGCGGCCCGACGGAGTGTCGTCCCAGGTGATGTCGAGATGGTCGAGAAACTCCGGCGTGGCACCCCAGGATGCCGCCATGCGCACACGCTTGTCGTTTTCGGCAAAACCCACCCAGGCCATGCGGTAATCGCCGGCCTCGACGATGGCGCGGCACATCTCCTGCAGCAATGTCGGCTCGTCATGCGCGTGCAGCATGGTCCGGTTCCCCGCGGATAGGACCCGCAGGGCCCGGTTGGCCCGGGCCAGCATGCGTTCCCGGTTCTCGATGCCGGCAGCGGTTTCATCCAGGGTCCGCGCCAGCCATCCGATCTCGTCGTCGGTGTGCGGCAGCCCGCTGCGGATGCCCAAGTCTCCGGCGCTGAAGCGCGCCGCTGCCCGCGACAGTGTCATTAGCGGGCGCACCACCAGCCGGCTGCTGCCCCAGACCACCAGGCCCAGCGTCGCGAGCAGCACCGCGAGCGTGAAACCGAGACTGGCCAGGGCCGCACGCCGCACGGGAGCCTCGACCACTGTCTGGGGCACCGCCAGTGTTATACGCAGGGGGCCGGTTGCCGTATCCAAGAGGGTCGCGAACGCGAACAGCGTGGGCTCTCCGTCGAGCCCCTTATCCTCTGCAACGCCTTCGCCGCCCGCGGCCTGAATGCGCTGGAATACCGGCAGATGGCTGACGCTCTTGCCGATCCACCGGTCGGGATCGGGGTGGCGCACGGCGATCGTGCCCCTGGTATCCACCACGGTCAGTCTTCCGCCTTCGGGCAGGCGGGCGGCCGTCAGTTCGCGGTGCAGCCACCGGAGGTTCAGCGACACGAAGAGGACGCCCGTCACCTTCCCGGCCTCGTCGCGCATGGCCTTGGCGAAGACGATGATGGGTATGTTGAGGACCTTCCCCGTGACGACCTCGCTGACGACCATTCCATGCGACTTCAGGGCGGTCTGGAACCAGTTGCGGTCGGCAAAGCTGACGTGGTCCGTGCCAGGAACCGCTGCGCAAGCGAGCTCGCCGTTCGGCAACGTCCGCGCGGCCTGGATGAACTCCGGCTGCAGCTTGATCTGCGCCGCAAGGAACTTGTCGCAGGCGGCGGCGGGCGCGCCGGGACGCAATTCCGGTCTCAGCATCAGGCCGGTCAGGGTCGCATCGGCATTCGCGGCAATGGACTTCTGGCGGGCAGCGATCATTCGCGCGTCGGACAGCAGATGGTCCGAGGCGGCGCCCAGCCGCTCGTCGCGGTCCTTGATCCCATGCCAGGCGATCAGGCCCGCCACTATCGCAAAAGCCGCCAGCAACAGCATGAGCAGGCGGCCGCGCAGGCCGAGGGTCAATGTGGGCTTCATGTCGCCAATCCCCTTCCCGGCTGTCGGGCGGCGGCCTTCGGCGCCATGGCAGAGAGAGTCGGAAAGGCAGAAGCATTCACGGTCGTCATTTGGCTATTAACCAGTTCGCCGCCAGAATCAAAGCATACTCCCTGGGCATCATCGCGGTGTTGATCTGCGTCAGATGGTCCGGATCGATCGACCCGTCGCGAGCGCGCCAACTTCGCGGCGTCGCCGCTTTAACGCCCGGCGGCGGGATGATGTCGGCCGATTGCGGCGCGACGGGTATCATGTGTTTCGTCTCGTTCCGTGGGAGCCTGCCATGAAAAAGCCTGCCACCTTGCCCGAGCTCGAGCATCCGGGCCTCGACACCGCCTCGATCGAGCGCTCGCTGCACCATCGCCTGGTCTACACGATCGGCAAGGATCCCATCACGGCCACGGACCGCGACTGGTTCTACACCGCCGCCGCGGTGCTGCGCGAACGCATGATCGAGCGCTGGATGGAAACCATGCGCGGCTACTACGTGCAGGACCGCAAGCGGGTCTATTACCTCTCCATGGAATTCCTCATGGGCCGCACGCTGGTCAATGGCATGATGAACCTCTGCTGCGACCGGCAGTTTCGCGAGGCGTTCGCCGATATGGGGCTGAACCTCGAGGACATCCGTGAAATGGAGCAGGACGCCGCCCTGGGCAACGGCGGCCTCGGCCGGCTGGCGGCCTGCTTCCTCGATTCGATGGCGACCATGGGCGTGGCGGGTTACGGCTACGGCATCCGCTACGAATACGGCATGTTCCACCAGAGCATCGAGGACGGCCAGCAGGTGGAGCACCCCGACAACTGGCTGCGCTACGGCAATCCCTGGGAGTTTCCACGTCCCGAAGTGCTGTACCAGGTGAAGTTCCACGGCCGCGTGGTCGATTACGCCGACGAGCACGGGCGGAAGAGCCACCAGTGGGTCGACACCGACGACGTCATGGCCATGGCCTACGACTACCCGATTCCGGGCTACGACACCGGCACGGTGAACAACATGCGGCTGTGGGCGGCGAAGGCCAGCCGCGACTTCGACCTCAAGTACTTCAACGAGGGCAACTACATCGCCGCGGTGGAAGACAAGAACGAATCCGAGAACCTGTCGAAGGTGCTCTATCCCGACGACACCACCGAGATGGGGCGCGAGCTGCGGCTCAAGCAGCAGTACTTTTTCGTCTGCGCCTCGCTGCAGGACATGCTCTACCGTTTCGCCAAGTCGGGCACGCCGCTCGACAGCCTGCCGGACAAGGTGGCGGTCCAGCTCAACGACACGCATCCGGCCATCGCGGTGCCGGAGCTGATGCGCATCCTGATCGACCAGCACCAGTTCGAATGGGCGCGCGCCTGGGACATCACCACGCGCACTTTCGCCTACACCAACCATACCCTGATGCCCGAGGCGCTGGAAACCTGGCCGGTGGCGCTGTTCGAGCGCGTGCTGCCGCGCCACCTGCAGATCATCTACGAAATCAACCACCGCTTCCTCAAGGACGTGATGCACCACTACCCGGGCGATCCGGCGCTGTGGCAGCGCATGTCGCTGATCGACGAGGCCAAGGGCAAGCGCATCCGCATGGCGCACCTGGCCATCGTCGGCAGCCACGCGGTCAATGGCGTCGCCGAAATCCACACCCGACTGATGAAGGAAACCATCTTCGCCGACTTCCACCACCTGTGGCCGGACAAGATCGTCAACATGACCAACGGCGTGACGCCGCGGCGCTGGCTCAACCAGGCCAACCCGGCCTTGTCGACGCTGATCACCAGCCACATCGGGTGCGGCTGGCTCAAGGACCTCGACCAGTTGCGGCGCCTGGCCCCGCTCGCCGGCGACGCCGGATTCCGCGAGGAGTTCGTCCGCGTCAAGCGCGACAACAAGGTCCGCCTCGGCGCGATCATCGAGCAGCGGCTCGGCATCCAGGTCGATCCGGATTCCCTGTTCGACGTGCAGATCAAGCGCATCCACGAATACAAGCGGCAGTTGCTCAACCTGCTGCACGTCGTCACGCTCTACAACCGCCTGCGCGCCGGCGGCGACGCGCCGCCGCGCACTGTGGTCTTCGGCGGCAAGGCCGCGCCCGGCTACCGCATGGCGAAGCTGATCATCCGCCTGATCAACGACGTCGCCGACATCGTGAACAACGATCCGCTGGTGCGCGACCTGCTCAAGGTGGCCTTCATCCCGAACTACGACGTCACCAACGCGCAACTGATCATCCCCGCCGCGGACCTCTCCGAACAGATCTCCACGGCCGGCACCGAGGCCTCCGGCACCGGCAACATGAAGCTGGCGATGAACGGCGCGCTGACCATCGGCACCCTGGACGGCGCCAACGTCGAGATCCGCAACGAAGTCGGGCCGGAGAACATCTTCATCTTCGGCATGACCACCGAGGAAGTCGCCGCGCAGCGCGCCGCGGGCTACCGGCCGTGGGACTGCTACAACGGCAACGCGGAGCTGAAGCAGGCGCTGGACATGATCCGCGACGGCTTCTTCTCGCCCGAGGACCGCGAGCGCTACAAGCCGGTGTTCGACAGCCTGACCGCGCAAGGCGACAACTACCTGCTGCTCGCCGACTATGCGTCCTACATCGCCTGCCAGGAGAAGGTAGGCCAGCTCTATCGCGACCCCGCCGCCTGGACACAGAAGGCCATTCTCAACGTGGCGGGCATGGGGCAGTTCTCCTCGGACCGGACGATAGGGCAGTACGCGAAGACGATCTGGAATGTGGCACCGATGCCGCGGGCGGTTGCATGAGGGGTGAAAAGTCGGCGCTGGCGGGACGGCGCCAGGGTTGTGGTACTGCTGGCGGCCCGGCCGCCGGGGCGCAGGATGCTAATGGGAGCCTGGCTCCTTTAACTCTTTTGAAGAAATAGAGCCTGATCCATCACTCCGCGCGGATTGGCTCGCCAAAGCCCTTGCATGCGGTTGATTCAAACCCATGGTCTTCCCCTGGAGAGCAAACCATGCCAACCGAAATCGCTCTGACTACCAGCCAATTGATCGTCCAGATCTCGCTGTTCCTGGTGGCGGCCATTGCCATCTTCGGCGGCTCGCTGCAGATGTACCTCGGCCAGCCCGGTACGTCGCCCCGGCTCGACAACGTCCATCGCTTCATGGCGGGAGTGTATCTCTCTACGGGTCTCATCTGCCTGTGGGCAGCGCTCACTGTCCGCCAGCAGGGGTTTCTGATTTATCTGCTGGCACTCGGTGTGCTGCTGGCGGGCGTGGGCCGGCTGCTGTCGATCGGCAAGGTGGGCCTGCCCAAGCCGACGGCGGTATGGCTCGGCTATCTGATTCCCGAACTGGTGCTTCCCTTCGTCATCGCAGGGGCACACTACGCTGGCCGGTGAGCAGCAAGCGAAAAGGGGTCCAAGCGAAAAGGGGTCGGGTTCGATATAGTTCGAGCGGCACGGACCGACGAGCAATTTGGCCCGGGCTTGATGGCCACGAATCGAGAGAAGACTGATGAAGCAATCCATTCCCGCCCGCTGGTACTTCGATCTCGTCTCCCCGTTCGCCTACCTGCATCTGAAACGCTTTGCCGAACTGCACCCGGCCCTCGACGTCGAACCGGTCCCCGTGCTCTTCGCCGGTCTGCTCAAGCATTGGGACAACAAGGGGCCTGCCGAGATCGTGCCGAAGCGCCTGCACACCTATCGCAGCTGCGTCTGGGCCGCGTCGCAGCATGGCATCCCTTTCCGCATGCCGCCGCGCCATCCGTTCAATCCGCTGCATGCGCTGCGCCTGCTGGTCGGGATCGGCAGTCCGCGCGCGGCGGTCGACGCTGCCTTCGATTTCGTCTTCGGCGAGGGGCGCGATGTCGGGGCCGAATGGCCGCTGTTTTGCGAGCGGGTCGGCGTCGCTGATGACGACGCGGCAAGGCTGATCGCCGATCCCGCGGTCAAGAGGAGATTGATGGACAACACCGCGGGCGCTGTCGCGCAGGGCGTGTTCGGCGTGCCGACGCTGGCGGTGCGCGGCCAGAACTTCTGGGGCAGCGACACGATCGCATGGTGCAATGCCTTCATCGACCAGCCGCAGATGTTCGAATCGGGAGAGATGAAGCGTGCCGCCGAAATCGGCATCGGTGCCGCGCGCAAGGAAGTTGGCTGAGCAGCAACCTGGCAGCGGTCCGGCTATCATGGGGCGTGTTCGGTTTCAGCGTCTGCTCCGCGCCCAGGAGTCGGCGCCGGCAACACGGCGAAAATGCTGATCGAGGAATTTCTGCACGAGGTCGAAGACGGAATGGTGGGAAAATCGGGTCCGCACGCATTCCTGTCCGCGCCCAACCGCGTGCAGGCCGGGTTTGCAGGCTTCCATCGACCTGTTTCGGCCCCCGGCCGCCGCTCTGCCCAAACCGCAATTCGAATCCGGATGAACGTGACCAAGTCTTCGCTCGCAGATGCGCCCCGGCAATTGCCGGCGCTCCGTGTCCTCGCCGCCATCCTGGCGTTTTGCCTGACGGCGCTTTCCTTTCCTTCTGCCGCCGCACCGCCGCGCGACGCCTCGGTCGCCGCGCGGCTTGGGTCCTGCGATGCGGCCGTGGTGCGCAAGGCCGTCGATGAGATGCTCGGCGACCCCGGGACGCTGCAGGAGCCGCTCATGCTGTTCCATGCGGCGTCGGGCGAGCGCATGGCGGGGCACAACGAGCAGGCCGCTTTCCTTTACCTCGCGGCGCGGCTGCGGACTTCCCGCCAGATCCTGTTCGAGAAGGGCGACCGGCCCCAACTGCTGTCCATCATGCTGACGACGACCGGGCCGCTGGTCATGCCGGTCCTGGAGGCCGATCCCGAACTGGCGCGGCGCGTGGTGAAGCGCGTGGTCGACTGGGACCGCGCCACGCCCGATCCGTTTCGCGAGCGCGAGGCGGCGAAGTCCGGCGAGATTGCGGAAAAGTTCGCCGCGATCGACGCGGGGCTGGCGCGCCTGCCCGACCAGTTGCGCGACGATCCCGCTCGCATCGCGCAGGCCCGGATTGCGCTTGAGGCGGCCGAGCGCCAGATCAAGTCCGCCTACGCACAGCGCTGCGGTCCGGGAACCCTGGACCCGGCGGATGCCGAGGCCGCCACCGAGCGCATCAAGGGCGCGGCGGAGAGCCTGGCCCGGACCCATCCTTTTGTCGTCGCCGAGGCCGGCGGCGAGGTGAAGTCCGTCAGCGTCGGCACCTATCGGATGGGCCCCGGCCGCCTGCCGACGCGGCTGACCGTATCGGTGAGTCCGGCGAGGGGCAAGGCCTTCTACGCCGAGGTGGATGCCGAGTCGACGATCACGCCCGAGCGCACGCTGGGCGCGGTGAAGATGTCCCTGGCCTGCGTCACCGACCTCTGGATCGGCCAGCGCGACGCCTCGTGGAAGAACGTCTGCGCCGACGATCCGAAGGCGCGCAAGCCGCCCGCGCAAGCGACGGGCGGGCTCAAGCCCTTCGACTTTGCCGCGGACGAGAAATCCCGGCAGAACGTGGCGCAGAAAACGGTGTGCGGCTTTGCAGAACTCAAGCTTCCGGACCAGTTCTCGGTGTTTGCCGCGGGGGCTTACTCGGGGCGGAAGATTGCCTTCCAGATCGATCAGAGCGGCCATGAGGGCACGCAGATCGACGTCGCCGTGAATAGCCCCGGCAAGCCGGTGGTCCTGATGCTGGGTGCGTATGAGCCGACGATCTGGAATATCGGCTGGTCGCAGCAAACCCGCATCGCGGCGGTGCTGGTCGGCGGCTATCACCGGCAGGCGGTGGCCGGCCTGGAGCCGGGCACGCCCTTGCTCAACAGCTCCTATGACAACAAGGGGCCCTGCGGCTACTTCTATGTCACGCCGGACAATCTCGCGCCGCTGAATCCCCTGTCCAAGCGCGTCTTCGGGCGCGCGGTGGATATGGTGTTCCCGGCGACCAACGGCAAGGTGGTGGTCGGCGAGCCGCTGGCGGCGGGAGCCGCGCTGGTCACCTCGGGCGCAATCACGCCCGAGTCCTTCCACGACAGGACCGCACCGATCGCCGGTCCCGCCGGCCTCGCGGACGCGGTGCGCAAAGGCCTGCTGCGCAAGGCCACGGCAGCCGATGCCGAAGCCTGGTCCGAGGCCGTGATGCAAAACAATCCGCAGCGCGACCTGCCGCCCGTGGCCGGCAAGGGCGTGCCACGACCGCCCAAGCCGGGCCTCTTCAACGCCTATGTGGTGCTCGAACCCTTCACTTATCCATCGGGCTTGTACGGCGGCAACTCGGCCACCTTCCTGATCCCCAGGGGCGTGCCGAAACCCGCGGGCAATCCGGGACATTCTTCCGTCTATGACTTCAACACGCTGAACTGCCAGGGTGTCCAGTGCAGCGCTCGCTGACGATCCAGTCCGTCTCCGGGAACGACAAGGGTCGAGCGACATGCAGTCGGAATAGCCGGCCTGAGGCAGGCCGGCTATTTTGAACATCGGGCTCCTCGAATTCCATCATGACTTTTACGATCCACAAAGGCTACCTGCCCGGTTCCATAGGGAGAATCGTCGAGCTTCATGCTCGCTACTACCGCGACATCGCCGGATTCGGCCTTCCGTTCGAGAGCCGGGTGGCGCGCGAGCTTTCCGAATTCTGCGAACGCCATGTCGACGCGCGCGACGGTCTCTGGCTTGCGCTGCAGGATGGCAATGTCGAGGGCTCGATTGCGATCGACGGGTCGCGTGCCGGGCAGGACGGGGCGCATCTGCGCTGGTTCATCGCCTCGGACAGCCTGCGCGGAACGGGCGCCGGGACGGCCTTGCTCACGTCGGCGATGGAATTCTGTCGATCGCGAAAATACGAACGGGTATATCTGTGGACCTTCGAAGGCCTTGCTGCCGCAAGGCATCTGTATGAGAAGTTCGGCTTTCGCCTGGCCGTCCAGCAACGCGGCACGCAATGGGGAGCCGAGGTAAATGAACAACGATTTGAACTCCTGGCCTGACGCTGCATCGCGGCGACCCTGAACCCGGACGCAGCGAGCCAGGCAAACCGCAAGTCACCTTATCGAACCATGGACAATCTGCCCGCCCTGTTCGGAATCCTCGCGGCGCTCACCGTCGGCGTCGTGAGCCCCGGGCCCAGCTTCGTGATGGTCGCCCGGACGGCGGTCTGCGCTTCGCGGCGCGAGGGCATCGCCGCCGCGCTGGGCATGGGGGCGGGCGGCGTGGTGTTCGCCGTCGCCGCGCTGCTCGGCCTGCACGCGCTGCTGCTGGCGGTGCCGTCGCTCTACCTCGTGCTCAAGCTGATCGGCGGTCTCTACCTTGCGTATCTGGGCTGGCGCATCTGTATGTCGGCGGCGCAGCCGCTGACGCTCGGCGACCTCGCCGGGCGGCCGGCGGCGCGGACCACGCGGGCGCTGGCCCTGGGCTTCACGACGCAGATCAGCAATCCGAAGACGTCCATCGTCTATGCCAGCGTCTTCGCCGCCTTCCTGCCCGGCGCGCAGTCGCTGGCATTCGACGTCACGCTGGTCGTGCTGGTTTTCGTGGTCGAAGCCGGGTGGTACGCGCTGGTGGCGCTGGCATTGGCATCGGAGCGGCCGCGCGGTGTCTATCTGCGCTGCAAGGTCTGGGTGGATCGCCTGGCCGGCGGCGTCATGATCGGCCTCGGACTCAAGCTCGCGTCATCGGCGCAGCACTGAAAGCTTCCGCAGGGACGCACCGCGCCGACGCCGGCGGCATGCCGGCCCGGCAATGCTTCAGGCGAAGCGATTGACCAGCCGGCCGACGCCGTCGATCGCCACCTCGACCGTATCGCCTTCCCGCAGTTCTCCCGCGCCCACCGAGGTGCCGCAGGCGATGACGTCTCCCGGTTCCAGCGTCATGTCGTGCGAGATGCAGCTGACGATCTCGGCCGGCGAAAAGAACATGTCGCTCACCGGGTAGTCCTGCCGCTTCTTGCCCGAAATCATGGCGCGCACGCGCAGTCCGGCCGGGTCGAGACCGGTGGCGATGACCGGGCCGAAGGGGCCGAAGCTGTCGAAGCTTTTGGCGCGCGTCCAATGCACGAAGGCCGGGTCGAGGCGCATCAGGTCGCGTGCGGTGACGTCGTTGACGCAGGTGTAGCCGAAGATGGCGGCCGGCGCGGCGGCGGGGTCGATGGCACTGACGCGGCGGCCGATGACGATGCCGAGCTCAGCTTCGAACACGACCGTGCCGGTATAGCCCGCCGGACGGCGGATGGGTTCGCCGTGGGCGGCGAAGCAGGTGCCGGCCTTGAGGAAGTAGAGCGGATGGACGGGGCGCTGCAGGCCTTCCTTCGCCGCGCGCTCGTGGAAGTTGTTCCACAGGCCGAGCATCTTGCCCGGCTTGCAGGGCGTCAGCAGGCGCACGCCGGCCAGCGGGACGCGCTGCGCGGTGGGTTGCGGCTGGTCGAACATGTCGCCGCGCCAGACGGTGATCGTGTCGCCGTCGAGGGTGCCGAAGCGTTCCGCGCCCGCCGCCTCGAATCGCAGCCAGAATGCCATGGCCTTCAGTCCCGTTCCCGCGCCCGCTGCTTGGCGGCGATATAGGCCGAGTGCGGCACGTACAGCAGGTCGGCGATCTTGCTCATGAAATGCTGCTCGTGCGCGTCGAGATGGCCGTCGGCGAAGGCGACCTGCCACAAGTATTCGATGATCCGGACTCTCTGTTCGGCGCTGAAGGACTTGTTGATCAGCGAGGTGAACTGGAAGTAGTCGGTGGCCTGCCGCGCTTCGTCCGCGGCCAGCACCATCAGCGTTTCGACCTCGTCGGCGCCGAGGCCGAAACGCGTCTGCAACGCTTTGGTCACGGTCGCCGTTTCCTCGGCGGTGACGGCGCTGTCCATGCGCATCATTTCGAGCAGCAGGGCCGCGGTGGCCAGATGCAGCGCGTGTTGCGAGGCGGCGCCGGGCTCTTTTGCGCCCGGCTCGATCATCTGGGTGAAGAAGTTCCTGATGCCGGCAAGCATGCTTGTCCTTGTTCGATGAATTCAGCCCGGCTCAGTTCGCGGGCTGTGCCTTGGGCTGTGTTCCGGGCTTTGGCTGCGGGGCCTTCTTCTTTTTCGGCTGCTCGTCGCGCAGGCACTTTTTCAGTTCCTTGCCGGTCTTGCCCCGGCAGACTTCCCTGGCTTTCTGCGCGGCCTCGCAGCTTTGCGGATTCTGCGCCCGGCTGCAGTCCGGGGGCGGGATGCTCGCCTCGAGGCAGGCCTGCTTTTCCGCGTGGCGCTTGGCGGCGCAGTTCTTCAGGGCCGCCTGGCGCGCTTCGCAGCGGACCGGATCGCGCGCTCTGGCGCAGTAATCGACGGCCGACTGGGCCAGGGCAGGCAGCGAGAGCAGGGCGCCTGCCGCCAGTGCCAGCAGTGTCCTGGTTCCGGCCGCTGCGCTCAACACCGGTAAAGCCGGTGTTATGTCTCCGGCGCCGGCCGGAGACGGTATCCCCTGGTGGGATGGACTCCACCGAAGCTTCGCTTGCATGCGGATTCTCCCCGTGCCCTGGATGAAATTGAAGCCGGAATAATACCCCGGCATTGAGGCGGAGACGGGTTGTCGGCTATAGTTCGCCGTATCGCCAGCGCCGACTTTCCGCCATGAACCAGGCCACGCCCAAGGAACACCGACTGACCCTGCCTGAAACGGTAGACGCACTCGTCGCCGACGGGCTGGTGGCGGCCGAGGAAGCCGCGCGCTTCAAGCAGGAGCGACGCTACTACAAGGGCGAGGTGCATCCCCTGATCGCAATTGCCGGTCAACGCTGGAAGTCGCTGCAGGCGCCCAACCGGGTGCTCGATCTGGACCTCCTGACGCAATGGCTGGCGAAATGGTCCGGGCTGGAGTACCTGCATATCGATCCGCTGAAGATCGATTTCTCGGCCGTCACCGAGGTGATGAGCAACACCTATGCGACGCGGTATCGCATCCTGCCGGTCGAGGTCAAGGCCCACGAGGTGGTGATCGCGACGGCCGAGCCCTTCCAGCGGGGGTGGGAAGCGGAGATGCAGCCGATCCTGCGCAAGGACATCCGCCGCGTCATCAGCAATCCGGACGACATTACGCGTTACCAGGTGGAGTTCTACAACCTGGCGAAGTCGATCAAGGGCGCGCTGGGCAGGGGCGACGTCACGGGCGGCGCCTCGAACTTCGAACAGCTGGTGGAACTGGGCAAGGGCAACAAGCAGTTCGACGCCAACGACCAGCACATCGTCACCATCGTCGATTGGCTCTGGCAGTATGCCTTCGAGCAGCGTGCCTCGGACATCCACGTCGAACCGCGGCGCGATCTGGGCATCGTGCGCTTCCGCATCGACGGGGTGCTGCATCAGGTCTATCAGATGCCGATGGCGGTGCTCAACGCCATGACCAGCCGCATCAAGATTCTCGGCCGCATGGACGTCGTGGAAAAGCGCCGGCCGCAGGACGGACGGATCAAGACGCGCACCCAGGACGGCCAGGAGGTCGAACTGCGGCTGTCGACGCTGCCGACCGCGTTCGGCGAAAAGCTGGTGATGCGGATCTTCGATCCCGAGGTGCTGGTCCGCGATTTCTCCGAGCTCGGCTTTGCCGAGGAGGAATCGAAGCTTTGGAGCGAGATGTCGGCGCAGCCCAACGGTATCATCCTGGTGACGGGCCCCACCGGCAGCGGCAAGACCGTGACCCTGTATTCGACGCTGAAGCAGCTGGCGACGCCCGAGGTGAATGTGTGCACGCTGGAGGACCCGATCGAAATGGTCGAGGGCGCCTTCAACCAGGTGCAGATCCTGCCCGACATCGGCATGGGCTTCGCCGAGGGCATCCGCTCCCTGATGCGGCAGGACCCGGACATCATCATGGTCGGCGAGATCCGCGATCTGGAAACCGCCGACATGGCCATCCAGGCGGCGCTGACCGGCCACCTGGTGCTGTCCACCCTGCACACCAACGATGCGCCTTCGGCGATGACGCGCCTGGTCGACCTGGGCGTGCCGCCCTATCTGCTGTCGGCGACCGTGCTGGGCGTCATGGCGCAGCGCCTGATCCGCACGCTCTGTCCGCACTGCAAGCAGGCCGGCGGCATGCGCGCCGAGGATGAAGCGGCGTGGACCGCGCTGGTGGCGCCCTGGAAGTCCAGCAAGCCGAAGGAACTCTACCATCCGGTGGGTTGCCTCGAATGCCGCATGACGGGCTACAAGGGACGGATCGGGATATACGAGATCATGCCGATGTCGGCGGAGATCAGGAAGCTGGTGGCGAACAAGGCCGAGCTTGCCAAGCTGCGCGAGCAGGCCATGCGCGAAGGCATGAAGCCGCTGCGCATCGCCGGGGCGAAGAAGGTCGCGGCCGGGCTGACGACGATAGAGGAAATCATCAAGGTCGCGCCGCCGATGTTCGAGGCGGAGTGATCCGGAAGCCCGCTTCCCCCAGACCGAAGGAAGTGCGGATGGTATAGGATTGGCCCCATTGGCAACATGCCATTACGCCAGTCCGACCGAGAGGCCGGACGCACCCGGAGCATGAAGATTCTCCAGACCCTGCGCGCCCACCTCTTTGCGCTGGTCCTCGCGACCCTGTTGCCGGGGGCTATTTTGCTGGGCTACTCGATTTACGACGAAACCCGGCACTTGGTCGTCGAAGCCAGGAACTCGCTGCGCACGCTGGTCCGCATTGCTGCTGCCGGCACCAGCGGTTTCCTCGCGACCAATCGGGAGTCGATGGAGCTGTTCGCCAAACGGCCGCTGGTAAGAGCGCTCGACGGCAAGCGCTGCGATCCGGTGATCTATGAATTCCGCGATCTGTTTCCCCGCTTTGCCAACCTCACCACCATCACCCTCGACGGCATCGCCGTCTGCTCCGCGGTGCCGCAGCCCGGTGGCAAGCCCGTCGATGTCTCCAAGACCGAATGGTTCCGGCGGGCGCTTGCGGAGCCGCGCTTCCTTGCCGGCAACCCCTTCATCGGCCCGATCACCGGGCGGGCGGTGTCGGTGCTGGTCGCGCCCATCCGCGACGAACAGAACACGCTGAAGGGTTTTGTCGGCCTGCCCCTCGATCTGAAACTCTATGCGCCGAGCATCGGTGGGACGAAACTGGCGCCGGGCATGCGCATGGGCATCGTCAGCGGGGACGGTTACCTGGTCTGGCGCAGCGAAGACCCGGAAAAGCTGATCGGCAAGTACGTCGGCGACCTGCCCGCCGTCAAGGCTTTGCTGGCCACCAGGGATGGAAATTTCGAGGCCACCGGCACCGACGGGGTGCCCCGCATCTATGCCGTCGCGCCGATTCCCGAAGCCGGCTGGTACGCCTTCGTCGGTATTCCTTCCGCCCGGTTGTATGGCAGGGCCGCCAACGACGCGCGGGAAAAGGGCATCTACGGTTTGCTCGGCCTGCTCGCCTCGCTGCTGCTCGCGGTGGTGCTGGCGCGGCGCATCGCCCGGCCGATCAGCCGCATTTCGGTCGCCGCGCGCGCGCTCAGAGAAGGCGACACGGCGATCCGCGCTCCGCTGCAAGGTCCGCGCGAAGTCATCGAGGTGGCGGGCGAATTCAACACAATGGTGGACGCCTGGGTGAAATCGGCGGAGCAACTCAAGTTTCTGGCCAACCACGATGTCCTCACCGGCCTGCCCAATCGCATGCTGCTGGCCGATCGCATGATGCAGGCCATCTCCCGCTCGAAACGTGACAAGAGACTGGTCGGGGTCTGCTTCCTGGATCTCGACAGCTTCAAGCCGATCAATGACCAGTACGGCCATGAAACCGGCGACCACCTGCTGATCGAGGTTGGCAGGCGGATCGACAGTTCGATGCGCGCGGGCGACACCGTGGCCCGACTCGGCGGCGACGAGTTCATCCTGATCCTGAACGAACTCGACACCGTGATGGAGATCGAGCAGGCGCTGGCGCGGTTGCAGACGGTGCTGACCGCACCTTACCGCGTCGGCGAGCGGGAGATCGAGTTCTCGGCGAGCATCGGCGTGGCGATCTATCCCTACGACGACAGCGATCCCGACACCCTGCTGCGGCATGCCGACCATGCCATGTATGTCGCCAAGCAACTGGGCAAGAACCAGATCAGCTTCTTCGATCCGGAGCAGGAGTCTCGAGTTCGCGAATGGCACCAGTTGCGTGACGAAATCCGCCTTGGCCTGCAGCGCGACGAGTTCGTCCTGTACTACCAGCCCAAGGTCAATATGCGCGACGGCGAGGTGATCGGGGCGGAGGCGTTGATCCGCTGGCAGCACCCGGAACGCGGCCTGGTGATGCCGGGCCAGTTCCTCCCCGCGGCGGAGGAAAACCAGTTGATCGTGGATCTGGGCGACTGGGTGCTGCGCGAGGCATTCCGCCAGATCGATGCCTGGCGGCGGGAAGGCCTCAACTTGCGCATCAGCGTCAACATCGCTTCGCGGCAGTTGCAGGAAGCCGACTTCATGCACAAGGTGACGGATCTCCTCGAGGAGTTTCCCGACGTTTCACCGCGCCTGATCGAAATGGAAATTCTCGAAAGTGCGGCGCTCGCCGAACTCAAGTCGGTCAGCGGGATCATGAGCCAGTGCAAGGACCTCGGCATCGACTTCGCCCTCGACGACTTCGGCACCGGCTATTCCTCGCTGGCCTACCTCAAGCAGTTGCCCGCGGCGACGCTGAAGATCGACCAGTCCTTCATTCGCGACATGCTCGAAGACCCCGACAGCCTGGCCATCACCGAAGGCATTCTCGGCCTCGCGCGCGCCTTCCAGCGCGACGCCATCGCCGAGGGAGTAGAGACCCTTGAGCACGGGATCATGCTGCTGCAAATGGGCTGCGACCTTGGCCAGGGCTACGGTATCGCGCGGCCGATGCCGGCGTCGGGCGTTGCCGCCTGGGCCGCCGGATACCGCGTCGATCCGCGCTGGATCGAGGCCGGCGCCGCCGAGTGGAGTCGCGAGGATTTCCCGCTGTTTGCGATGGAGGCCGAGCATCGGCGCTGGGTCCGCCGGCTGGTCGCCTGGGTGGAAAGCGGCGATGCCAGCGCCGTGCCTCGACACATCGAGAATGACCAGACCTGCACCTTCGGCTGCTGGTATCGCGCCGAAGGCTATGCCCAGTACAGCCATCTCGCCGAGTTCCGCGCCGTCGGTCCGCTCCACAGGGAGGTGCATGTCCTCGGCGGCGAGATGGCCGAAGAACTTCGCAAGGGAAACCTCGAGGCGGCCCGCGCCCGCATTGACGGGGTCATCGCTGCGCGCGATCGGATGCTGGCCGCGCTGCGCGACCTGCAGGCCGCGGTTGGCGCCGGGCATCCGGCGCGGGGCTGATCAGTACCTCGGGCCGCCCTGGCCATAGAACGGCGGCCAGCGACCGACGAGGCTTTCCAGCAGCTTGAGTTCGTCGTCGCTGTGGTTGATGACGCCGGCCGGCACCATCATTTTCGGCATCTTCATGTCGTTGTAGACGTACATCGGCTTGTCGTGGTGCGTCGTGCTGTAGCTTTCGCGTTCCTGCGGCGCGGCGGTAGGGGTCAGTTCGACGCCGCCGTAGCACAGGCAGAAGTAGGTGCGCGCCGCGGTGCCCGATCCCTCGTCCTCGATATAGCAGCCGGTGCCGCGAATGCCGATGGTGGCGGTCGAGGTGCGGATCGTGCGCGCACCCTTGCCGAAGACCGAGAGGATCTTTCCGCTGAGAACGCGCATCAGGTTCTGCGCGATGTCGGCGCCGAAGCTGACGGTCGAGCCTTCCCTTTGCAGGAAGGCGTCCTGGCCGATGACGTAGATGGCTTCGCTGCCGGGGCCGGTGACGATGGTGTCGCCCGGCCCGATGAGCTGGCCTTCGGTCGCCGGCTTCGAATTCACCGTGACCTGTCCGCGCAGCTTGTGCAGGCCGGGCGCGACGGGCGCATTGCCCTTGGCCAGGGCATTGCCGATCAGTCCGGAGATTCCTGCCGGACCGAACAGGCCGGCGGCGGCGAGGGCTTTCAACAGCGTGCGGCGCAGGTTCATGGCGTGTCCTCCTGAAAAGGCTGCTACTTGTTCAGCTCGCGCATCGCGCGTTCCAGCCCAGCGAGCGTCAGCGGGAACATGCGGTTGTTGAATATGGTGCGGACCAGTTCGATGGAATGCCGATAGTCCCACAGGCGTTCCGGCTCGGGGTTGAGCCACACGGCGCGCGGCCAGGTGTCGAGCATGCGCTGCAGCCAGACAGCGCCGGCCTCCTCGTTGGAGTACTCGACGGAGCCGCCGGGCTGCAGGATTTCATAGGGGCTCATGGTAGCGTCGCCGACCACCACCACCTTGTAGTCCTCGCCGTACTTGTGCATCACGTCCCACAGCGGGAAGCGCTCGCCATGACGGCGGCGGTTGTCCTTCCAGACGTAGTCGTAGATGCAGTTGTGGAAATAGTAGTACTCGAGGTGCTTGAACTCGCTCTTGGCTGCGGAGAAGAGTTCCTCGCAGACCTTGATGTGGTCGTCCATCGAGCCGCCGATGTCGAGGAAGAGCAGCACCTTGACCTTGTTGTGGCGCTCGGGGCGCATCTTGATGTCGAGCCAGCCGGCGTTGCGCGCGGTGCCGGCGATGGTGCCGTCGAGATCGAGTTCGTCCTCGGCGCCTTCGCGGGCGAAGCGGCGCAGGCGGCGCAGGGCGATCTTGATGTTGCGCGTGCCGAGCTCGACGGTGTCGTCGAGGTTGCGGTATTCGCGGTTCTCCCAGACCTTGATCGCGGTGCGGTTGCCCGCCGATTCGCCGCCGATGCGGATGCCCTCCGGGTGGTAGCCGCCGTGGCCGAAGGGCGAACTGCCGCCGGTGCCGATCCACTTGCTGCCGCCGGCGTGGCGTTCCTTCTGCTCCTCGAGGCGCTTCTTGAATTCCTCCATGAGCTTGTCCCAGCCGAGCTTCTCCAGCTTGGCCTTTTCCTCGGGCGTCAGATGCTTCTTCATCAGCATCTTGAGCCACTCTTCGGGAACGTCGGCTTCGAGGCCGGGGACCTGCTGCACGCCCTTGAAGTATTCGCCGAAGGCCTGGTCGAACTTGTCGTAGTGCGTTTCGTCCTTGACCAGGCAGGTGCGCGCGAGGAAGTAGAAGTCGTCGATCGAGTTGCCCGCGACGTGCTCCTTCAGCGCTTCCAGCAGCGTGAGGAACTCGCGCGTGGAAACGGGTAGTTTCTTCGCCTTGAGGTGGAGGAAGAAGTCGATCAGCATGGAAAGTCGGCGCTGGCGGGACGGCGAAATGCGCGGCGAATCAGCGGCGCTCAGCGGTTCTGCCGCGCCATGAAGACCAGCCGCTCGAACAGATGCACGTCCTGCTCGTTCTTCAGCAGCGCGCCCGCCAGCGGCGGCACCACGGTCTTGCGGTCCTTCGAGCGCAGCGCCTCGGGCGGAATGTCTTCGGCGACCAGCAGCTTGAGCCAGTCCAAGAGTTCCGAGGTCGAGGGCTTCTTCTTCATGCCCGGCACTTCGCGCAACTCGAAGAAGACTTCCATCGCTTCGCGCAGCAGGTTCTGCTTGAGCTTCGGGAAGTGCACATCGACTATGCGGCCCATGGTCTCCTTGTCCGGAAACTTGATGTAGTGGAAGAAGCAGCGGCGCAGGAAGGCGTCGGGCAGTTCCTTCTCGTTGTTGGAGGTGATGATGACGATCGGGCGCACGGCGGCGCGGATGGTCTGCCGCGTCTCATAGACGTGGAACTCCATGCGGTCGAGCTCGCGCAGCAGGTCGTTGGGGAATTCGATGTCGGCCTTGTCCACTTCGTCGATCAGGATCACGGAGGGCTTGCCCTGCTCGAAAGCCTGCCACAACACGCCCTTGACGATGTAGTTGGAAATGTCCTTGACCTTCTCGTCGCCGAGCTGCGAATCGCGCAGGCGCGACACCGCGTCGTATTCGTAGAGGCCCTGCTGCGCCTTGGTGGTGGACTTGATGTGCCACTGCAGCAGCGGCACGCCCAGCGCGCCGGCGACTTCCTCGGCCAGCATGGTCTTGCCGGTGCCGGGCTCGCCCTTGATCAGCAGCGGCCGCTGCAGGGTGATCGCGGCATTGACCGCCAGCATCAGGTCGGGCGTGGCGACGTAGGTATTGGTTCCTTCAAAGCGCATGGCGTTCTCTTTCACAGTTGAAGCAATAGATTATCCCAGAGCGGGCATCTTGTCGGCATGCATTTCACCGCGCATTTCACCGTAGTACCGGCGCCGACTTCTAGCCGGCCGCCCGCCTGACGCAGTCGACATAGGCGTCGCCGTCGGGCGGCAGACCGCTCTTCTGCGAGCGCCAGATCATCTCGCCAAGACATTCGAGCACGGCGTGCAGCGCCTCGTGGCGGTCGCCGCGGCGGCTTTGCAGGGTGTTGAAGGCGGCGCGGATGCCCGGCGGCTGGTCGATCGACAGCTGCTCCTCGATCGCGAGGTGCAGCGACAGGTGCAGGAAGGGATTGGTCTCGCCATGCTCGGGCGTCCACTCCCGGGTCAGCGCGTCTTCGGCTTCGAGCAGGGCGTGGTATTCGGGATGGAGTTCGACGAGGTCGGCGGCAAGCGTGTCCATCGGCGTGCCGGGCAGCCGGTTGCGGCGCTTGGCCCAGGCGTCGATCAGGAACTGGCGGGCCTGGTCGCGGCTGGGGTTAAACATTCTTCTCCTTGAAGGCGCAGAGGTCGAAGACCGGGCAATGCACGCAATCCGGCGAGCGCGCCTTGCAGGTGTAGCGGCCGTGCAGGATCAGCCAGTGGTGAGCGTGCAGGCGGAATTCGGCGGGCACGACCTTGAGCAGCTTCTGTTCCACGGCATCGACCGTGCTGCCCGGCGCCAGCCCGGTGCGGTTGCCGACGCGGAAGATGTGGGTGTCGACCGCGATGGTGGGTTCCTTGAACGCGACATTGAGCACCACGTTCGCCGTCTTGCGGCCGACGCCGGGCAGGGCTTCGAGCGCGTCGCGGTCGTGCGGCACTTCGCCGCCGTGGCGCTCCAGCAGCAGGCGCGACAGGGCCACGACGTTCTTCGCCTTGGTCGGATAGAGGCCGATGGTATTGATGTATTCGGACAGGCCTTCCACACCCAGCGCTGCGATCGCCTGCGGCGTTGGGTGGTCGCGGAACAGGGCGCGCGTCGCGCGATTGACGCCCTTGTCGGTGGCCTGCGCGGAAAGCACCACGGCCACCAGCAACTGATAGGGCGTCGAGTATTCGAGCTCGCTCTTCGGTTCCGGCGTCGCCGCCGCGAGGCGGGAGAAGAACTCGCGAACCTTCTTCGGGCTCATGCCGGCGCGGAGTTTGCGTGTTCGGTTGCGTGTTCGGCCTGGTGGTGGATGCGCTCTTCGCGCATGCGCTGGTTGGCGCGCGCGTCGAGCCAGTTGCGCCCCGCAATCAGCACGCCCAGAACGAAGAAGGCGCCGGGCGGCAGCATCGCGATCAGAAAACCCGGATAGTCCGCAGGCAATATCTGTATCCCCGACAGCGTCGGGAAAATCATCTCGATGCCGGAAAACAGCGTGCCCTGGCCGATCAGCTCGCGCACCGCGCCGAGCAGCGCGATGACCCAGATGAAGCCAATTCCCATTGCCAGGCCGTCAATCGTCGATGCACGCAGGCCGTTCTTGGCGGCGAAGGCTTCGACGCGGGCCAGCACGATGCAGTTGGTGACGATCAGCGGAATGAAAATGCCGAGCACCAGATACATGTCGTGCAGGAAGGCATTGAAGGCCAGGTCGATCACCGTAACCAGCGCCGCGATGATCAGGATAAAGACAGGAATGCGAATCTCGTAGGGGATGAAGGCACGCAGCGCCGAAATCGCGAAGTTGGACAGCATCATGACGACGATGGTCGCCAGGCCGAGGCTTACCGCATTGACGAGGTTGCTGCTCACCGCCAGCAGCGGACACAGGCCCAGCACCTGGGCGAGGATGGTGTTCTGCTTCCAGATGCCGTTCCAGGCAATTTCCTTGTAGGCGCTCATGGCTTGCTCCTTTGTTCCTCGTACCGGGCATTCGCGGGCAGCCCGAACAGCACGTCGCGCCGTTCAACGGCCCACGCCAGCGCGCGACCGCTGGCGTTGGTGACGGCACGGGCGGAGATCGTCGCGCCGCTCATCTGGTCGAAGCGGCCGCCATCCTTCTTCACGCGCCATTTTGCGCCCGGCACGGTGTCGAAGCCCAGGTTGCTGAACTGCGTGATCCACGGCCGCGCCTTGTTCTTGTCCTTCTTCGGGTCGATATAGTCGCCCAGTCCCGGCGTTTCCTTGTGGGCGGTGACGCGCAGGGCCACCATCCTGCCGTCGGCATCGACGGCCATTATCAGGCTGATGCGGCCGGAATAGCCGTCAAGGGCCGCCGCTTCGAATACCAGCGCCGCCGGCATGCCGCCCTTGCGCGCGCGCCAGATCCGCGTTTCTTCGTCGAGCCCGAGAGTCCTTTGCGGCGGCAGGACGATCGAATCGGCCATCAAGTCGTTGTCGTAGCGGCCGGGCGGCAGCACTTCGCCGATCAGGCGCAGCTTCTCCGCCAGCGCGCTGGCCGCGACCAGCGGCTCGGTGGCCTTGTAGGTGCCGGCCATCAGCGCCGTGAACACCAGGGTGAAGGCGAGCATGATGGCGGCGGTGCGCACCGAAATGCGCAGCACGCTGGACTCGCGGTGGGCGATTTCGATTGGCTCGCTCATTGCGAGTCTCCCCGTTTGTCCTTGTGGCCGAACACCGGCGGCTGCGTGTACATGTCGATCAGCGGAGCGGCGATGTTCATCAGCAGTACGGCGAACGCGATGCCATCCGGGTAGGCGCCGAAGGTGCGGATGACCCAGGTCAGCGCCGCGACGCCGGCGGCGAAGATCAGCTTGCCCTTCGGCGTGGTGGCTCCGGACACCGGATCGGTGACGATGAAGAAGGCGGCAAGCATGGCACCGCCGGTAAACAACTGGAAGCCGGGTCCCGCAAAGCGGTCGGCATCGTACAGGGCGAAAGCGCCCGATACGGCGAACAGCGTGGCCAGGAAGGCGGCCGGCATGTGCCAGGTGATGATGCGCTGCTGGAGCAGATACAAACCACCGAGGAAGTAGCCCGCTGCGATCCACTCCCAGCCGCGGCCGCCGACGTTGCCGAAGGTGGCCTTGCCGCCCAGCACGCCGCCTATCATCGCGCGCTGTTCCGGGTCGCGCAGGACGGTGCGCAGCGCGTCGAGCGGTGTAGCCATGGTCACGGCATCGAGGACCTGGCGGTTGCCGAAAATCGCATCCCATTGCACGGCAAAGTCGGTGGCGCCCACTCTCGGCCATTGCGACATGAGCAGCGGATAGGCGACGATCATCAGCGCGAAGGCGACCATGGCCGGATTGAAGGGATTCTGGCCCAGTCCGCCGTAGAGATGCTTGGCGACCACGATGGCGAGCAGCGTGCCGAGCACCGTCAGCCACCAGGGTGCGATCGAAGGGAAGGTCAATGCGATCAGCCAGGCGGTGACCAGCGCCGAGCCGTCGCTGAGGAAGAGCATCAGCGGCTTGCCGCGCAGGCGGAGCATCACGGCCTCCGCGGCCAATGCCGTCACGGAGGCCAATGCGATCTGCACCAGGATGCCGGCACCGAAAAACCAGACATAGGTGGCGATGCCGGGCAGCAGCGCGAGCAGAACGCGCACCATCACGGATTGGACGCTGGCCGGTTTGAGGAAGTAGGGGGAATTATTCACGGGTGGATTCTTGTCAGTCGTCCTGCCGCAGATGCGGCTTGGCCATTTCGCGAATCTCGGCGCGGCGCGCCTCGATGGCGGCCACCTCGGCTTCCTGCTCCGGTGTCAGGTTGCTCACGTTTTCGGGATGCACCTGCTCCTTCTGCGCCTTGGCGCGCTCGAGTGCCGCGGCGATCAATGCCTTCTTCGCATCTTCTTCGGGCGTGGCGGCCGGTTTTGCGGCCTCGGCTATTGCCGCGGCCGCCTTTTCGCGTCCGGCGGCGGTCTTCGCCGCGAGCTTGGCGGCCTTCTCCTGCTTCTCGCGCTCTTCCCGCAACAGGCGGAACTCGTAGCGTTCGCGCGCCACGTCGGCCGCCTCTTTCTCCACTTCGCGGGCCCAGATTTCGCTCTTGGCGAAGCGGTAGTAATCGACCAGCGGAATGTGCGAAGGACAGACATAGGCGCAGCAGCCGCATTCGATGCAGTCGAACAGGTTGTATTCCTGAGCCTTGCCGAAGATTTTCGCGCGCGAGAACCAGTACATTTCGAAGGGCTGCAGGTCGGCGGGGCAGGCCTTGGCGCATTCGCCGCAGCGTATGCAGGGCATCTCGGGCGGCGGCGGCGGGAACAGCCTCTTCGATCCGACCAGGACGCAGTTGGTGGCCTTGACCACCGGGACGTCATCGGCCGGCATCAACAGGCCCATCATGGGCCCGCCCATGATCACGCGGTCGCTGTCGGGCAGCGGCTTGCACTGCGCGATGAGATCGCGCATCGGTGTGCCGAACAGCGCTTCGTAGTTGCGCGCCTGGCCGACGTTTCCGGCGACGGTGACGATGCGCGAGATCAGCGGCTGGCCTAGCGCGATCGCCTCGTACACGGCGTAGGCCGTGCCGACGTTGAAACACTGCACGCCGAAATCGGTCGAACGCTTGCCGTGCGGCACCTCGATCCCGGTGAGGACCCGGATCAGCTGCTTGGCGCCGCCCGCAGGGTAGCGCGTCGGCACGGAAACCACCTGCATCGCCTCATCGCCGGCGGCCTGATTGGCGGCCCGGGCGGCCACTTCCATGGCCGCGATGGCTTCCGGCTTGTTGTCCTCGATGCCGATCAGGACCCGCCCAGCGGCGAGCATTTCACGCATGATGGCCGCGCCCTTGAGGATGATCTCGGCACGCTCGCGCATCAGCACGTCGTCGCAGGTGATGAAGGGTTCGCACTCGGCGCCGTTCAGGATCAGGGTATCGAGTTTGCCCTGCCTGCCGGGGTTGAGCTTGAGGTGGGTGGGAAACACCGCCCCGCCCAAGCCGACGACGCCGGCGTCGCGCAGATAGTCGCGAGTCTGCGTCGGCGAGGCGCTGCGGAAATCGAAGGGCTGGCGCGCTATCCATTCGTCGCACCCATCCGGTTCGACCACCACGCAGAGTGCGGACAGTCCCGAGGTATGCGGCATCAGGCGCATTTCGACGGCGACCACGGTGCCCGACGTCGAGGCATGCACGGCGGCAGACGCATTGCCGTCGGCGCCGCCGATGCGCTGGCCCTTGAGCACGTGATCGCCCGCCTTGACCAGGGGGCGCGGCATGCCGCCGATGCTCTGGTGCAGCGGGATCACGAGCAAAGTCGGCGTTGGCGCCACGGCGATCGGCAGCCCGGTCGAGGCTTCCTTGTTGTAGGCCGGCTTGACCCCGCCGTGGAACTTGAACAGGCGTTGCAGTGCGCTCACTTCGACTCCTGCGGCGCCGAATTGATCTTGAATACCGGATATTTCCACTTCCAGTTTTCCACGCTCTCGCCGATCGGTTCCATGGTGATGCAATTGACCGGGCAGGGTGGCAGGCAAAGTTCGCAGCCGGTGCACAACGGCGCCACGACGGTGTGCATCTGCTTCGCGGCGCCGACGATCGCGTCGACCGGGCAGGCCTGGATGCACAGCGTGCAGCCGATGCAGACCTGCTCGTCGATGACGGCGACGGACTTCGGCTTTTCGATGCCGTGTTCGGCGGAAAGCGGCTTGAACTCGCGGCCGAGGAGGTCGGCGAGCTTGTGGATGCCTTCCTCGCCGCCCGGCGGGCACTGGTTGATTTCTGCCTCGCCCTTGGCGATTGCCTGGGCGTAGGGCTTGCAGCCGGGGAAACCGCACTGTCCGCATTGCGTCTGCGGCAATATGGCGTCGATCTTCTCCACCAGCGGATCGCCTTCGACGCGAAACCGCACTGCCGCGTAGCCGAGCGCGGCGCCCAGCACGAGGGCACCGAAGGCCATGACCAGAATCGCTTCGAGCATGGCTACTTGTACTTGTCCAGGCCGGCGAAACCCATGAAGGCGAGGCTCATCAGGCCCGCGGTAATCATGGCGATCGCCGTGCCGCGGAAGTGGATTGGAACGTCAGCCGCTTCGAGCCGCTCGCGAATGCCGGCGAACAGGATCAGCGCCAACGTGAAGCCGACCGCGCTGCCGAAGCCGAACAGCAGCGACTCGAGGAAGTTGTGACGCAGGCTCACGTTGAGCAGCGGGATGCCGAGCACGGCGCAATTGGTCGTGATCAGCGGCAGGTAGATGCCGAGCACCTGGTGCAGCAGCGGACTGGTCTTCTGGATCACCAGTTCCGTGAGCTGTACGATCGCTGCGATGGTTACGATGAAGGACAGGGTGCGCAGGTACTCGAGCTGATTGGGGATCAGCAGCCAGCGATCGATGACGAAGCTCGCCCCGCAGGCCATGGTCAGGACGAAGGTGGTGGCCGCGCCCATGCCGATCGCGGTCTCGAGCTTCTTCGAGACGCCCATGAAAGGACACAAGCCGAGAATGCGGACGAAGACGACGTTGTTGACCAGGACGGCGCCGAGAACAACGAAGAGATAGCTGGTCATGGCGTGCGGAGCGCCACGATTGCTCCGCAACAATTGGTGGAGATCAATTTATCTCGCTCTTAAGTATATTTGCGCATGCGGGTGCAAATTGTACCGCGCTCAGATGGTGGTTGCTTCAATGCACTCGGCGACAAGTTGCGGGCCCCTGTAGATCAGCCCGCTGTAGATTTGTACGAGGGCGGCGCCGGCGTCCAGCTTGGCCCGCGCACGCTTGCCGCTGGTAATGCCCCCGGCCGCGATGATCGGCAGCTCGCCGGCCAGTGCCTGAGCCAGGCTGCGGATCACGGCCGTCGATTTTTCGAACAGCGGGCTGCCGGAAAGCCCGCCCGCTTCGGCCGCCAGCGGCGATGATTCGACGCCGTCGCGCCCCAGTGTCGTGTTGGTCGCGATCACCGCCTCGATGCGATGCCGCCGCAGGGCATCGGCGATGTCGGCAATCTGGCCCGAATCGAGATCGGGTGCGATCTTGAGCGCCAGCGGAACGTACTTGCCGTGCGTGTCGGCGAGGGCGGCCTGCCTGGCTTTCAAGGCGCCGAGCAGGGCATCGAGTTCGGATGCTCCCTGCAGCTGGCGCAGGTTCTTGGTATTGGGCGACGAGATGTTGACCGTGATGTAGCTGGCCAGTGCGTAAGCCTTGTCGAGGCAAACCAGGTAATCATCGACCGCCTGCTCGATCGGCGTATCGAAGTTTTTTCCTATGTTGATGCCAAGGATGCCCCGATAGCGCACCAGCGCCAGCCGTTCGCGCAGCGCGTCGATCCCCGCATTGTTGAAACCCATGCGATTGATGATCGCCTCGTGTTCCGGCAGCCGGAACAGGCGGGGCTTGGGGTTGCCGGGTTGCGGGCGGGGCGTCACCGTGCCGACTTCGAGGAAGCCGAAGCCGAGGCGGCTCAGGCCGTCGATGGCTGTTCCGTTCTTGTCGAGGCCCGCTGCCAGCCCGACACGATTGGGGAATTCGAGGCCCATGACCTCGATCGGCTTGCCGAGCGCCGGCGGAGAGGGAAGGACTCCGAGCGAATCGCCAATCGCCAGAAGGCGCAGCGTCAGTTCGTGGGCGTTCTCTGCATCGAGCGAGAAGAGGAGTGGCCGGACCAGCGCATATGGACTCATGGCGCAGGATTCTACGATGTCGGCGCGGAGAAGATTCCAGTTTCGGCGGAACGCGCATGGCGGCGCTGAACCCACGTCGTGCTGGACCGAGTCCCCTGCGCTTTGCTCGGCCGAACCACCCGGTTTACCGGTTTGGTCTTTGTTGCGGCCGCTGCGCTTGACGCCCATGCGGCAGGCCTTGGCCTTCACTGAAACTCGCCTGCGACTCGTTTTCTCCACAAACCGGAAAGAAAAAAGAGCCAAGGGGTTTACACGAAGGAAATGGCCCCCTATAATCTCCCCTCTCTGCTGATTGCGGAGTCGCCGAAGGAAGAGAAGGTCGGCGGAAGTTCTTTAAAAACCAAACAACCGATAGGTGTAGGTGCTTGCTGTGATGGAG